>MDTC01097923.1_pt1 | contig 12187 bp, 12 predicted proteins | sample 811181 | NCBI WGS metagenome assembly MDTC01 (sample SAMN05326644, study PRJNA326480) | marine metagenome | isolation source: seawater | place: Pacific Ocean: North | collected 2011
GACGAACTATCAGTAAAAAAAAAAAATATTTCCCTTAATTAAAAAACTAAAAAAAATAAAAATTAAATACGAAATAATTATAATTAATGACGGTAGTTCAGATAATACTTTAAGTGAGCTTAAATATTTAAAGAGTAAAAAAAAACACATCAAGATTATTAATAATAGTGATAATTTAGGCAAATCTTACTCAATAAAAAAAGGTCTTAAAATTTCAAAATTTAAACATATTATTCTCACTGATAGTGATTTACCTTATTTTGATACTTTTGAAATGGTCATTAAAAAGTTAAAGCAAAATTATGATTTTGTATTTATTAACCGTAGGCATAAAGCTAGCAAAATAATTAATCAAAAATTAAATTTTTATCAAATAAGTAGGATATTTATTGGTTGGTTAGTAAGTTTATTTGTTAAACTTTTATTAAATTTTAATCTTCACGGTGGGGATACACAATCAGGACTTAAGGGCTTTAAAAAGATTAAAGATTTTAATAAATTAAATTTTGTTTCAACAAAATTTTTTTTAGATCTTGAGATAATGTACTTCTACAATAACTTAGACAGAAAATTTTATTCAATTCCTGTAAAATATAAAATTGCTGAAAAATCATCGATTAAAATATTTTCTTTCAAAAACAATTTAAAGATTTTAAAAGAATTAATTAGAGTTGTTTTAAATTTAAAAAGATAATTATTTTTTTATACACTCAATGTAGCTATAGAAAGACAAGTTATAAAATGGTAACAAAAAAGGACTACGTTGAAATTTTTTTATATCAAAAAATTTTTCAATAATGACTAAAATTTCTTTTTGAGTATTTAAATGTTCATGCCTCATAATTTTAGAATAATCTAAGCCATATTTTAATCTAAAACTTAAACCTGTTGTTAATTTCCAACCTAATTTAAAAGCAAATTCACCTTCACAAGGAATAGCTACTTGCAAAAGCCCATCTTTTTTTAATAATTTTTGACATTTTTTTACTATTTCTGGTAAATTTTCTAAATGCTCAAAAGTCATAATTGAAATAATTCTATCATATTCTTCATTTTCAATTTCAAAGATTGAGTTGTAAATTTTATTAATTTTTTTTTTTTCTAAGCTATCAACAAAAAGGCTCTTAAAAGGCTCAACAATATCGTACTCTGTGTAGTCTTTTTCATATTTTAAGTGGTTGAGCGTTCCAGCACCAATTTCAAGAATTTTATTTTTCTTATTTTGAGATTTCGCAACTACTCTGTGGGCCCAACTTTCCATTCTACTGCTTAAAAAATTAAATAACCCCTTTCCATCCCTATTATCTTTGTAATGCTTTTCGTAAATATCACTGTATTCTTTAGGAAGAGGTTCTCTTAATTTAGGAAATTTTTTGCTAATTGATAAATAATCCATAATTATATTAATATAATTTAGGCAACGAAATAATTCTGGATAACACATCGTCTAAATTAAATCCTATTATCTCACTAAAATTTTTCAAAACATCATACTTAAATTCATTATCCTTTTTAGCTAAATTTAAACCTTCATTTCTACTTAATAAATTTTCACAAATTTGATTAGATCTAAAATTGTCGAATTCTGAAAAGCCAGCTAATGTAAAATATATAAAATTATTGAATGTAGTTTGACCATCTCCCATTCGCCACTGATTTTTACCATAAGCCAAGTCATTCATCCAATTATATTCTTCGAGCAATGTATCAACCATTTTTTTTTCATCCCATTTAACATAATTATAAAAGTGAAGAGAATTTTCTTTTCTAACAAAACTTGAGATAAAACCTTGAAAATTATCTAATAAAGCCGAGTTTAAATAACTTGGGTTAATAATGCTTTGAGAGGAATAAAAATAAAACATCTTTAATTTATTTAAAAAATTATATGAGGACATTCTTTGATTGTTCTGCAATGGTTGATTTATTCCAGCGAAGCCAAGAAAAAATTCTCTCTGCTCTAGTTGATATCCAGTAAACTGAACTACTAATTTAATTTTATGTTTTTTTGCAATTTTATCTCCATAATACATAAAAGGTTTGTCCCCTGCTTGAATAACTGGTAGCATTCCTAAATGAGGTCTTTTAAGCCAGGCCATGATATTATTTCTTACATAATTTCTCTTCTTCTGAATATCTGCTGATCTAATAATATGTTCAATTCCAAGCTTGCCACATATTTTAGATTGGTTCACTCTTGATATATCGGTTGTTAGCCCCCAATCATAAGTAAATGCAATAGGGTTCATTTTAAACTTTGTTTTTAATAAATGTAACCCATAACTACTGTCTCTACCACCGCTTAACCCCACTACGCAGTCAGGCGCCCCATCTTTAGATCTATATTTATCTAAAATTTCAAATAACTTATCTTCACCTTTTAATTCTTGTTTTCTGTATCTTTTATAATAATCTGAAACCCCTTTTTCATCAAATTTTATAAAAGGGTAAGTTGAGGGTAAGATACATTTTGTACATCTTTTCAAATTATTTCTTCTCTCATTTTCCTCTGATATATTGTCAAAAATTTTATAAGAATTTGAAGAGGTAAAAAAATAATTTAAGTTTGCATCTTCTAAATCTAAGAATTGTAAATTATCATTGAAAATAACGTTTTCGTTAAGAATCTTTTTTATTAATTTTTTGTTTGCATTAAATTCAATATTAGATTGTTTTAGAAAATCTTCTAATATGAGCTTCTCAGAGGCAAATATCAGAAAATTTTGATCATAGATGTAATAAAGTGAGCCACAATTAGATGATAAAAAATTTAATTTAAGTTCTGGAACTCTAAATGAGATAGAATAATTTCCATCAATATTTTTAATATATTGATTAAAATTTTCTAAAAAGTTTTTTTTATCTCTCTCAAAAATATCGCTTAAATTTTCAAATAAAGCTAAAGAATCGCTTTTTACGTCAAAACTTTCGATATTTATCTTCTTAATTTGATTTTTAGATGACTGATTATCTACAATAATTCCATTATGGACTCCTATAATATTTTTGGTAATAATTGGCTGATTATTTTCAGCTAAAAATTTTGTCCCGTTAGTGACAAGTCTAGTTTGTCCAATTATTGAAATTGAGTCAGTCTCTCTTAAATTGCTAAGTGAATTTTTTAAAAAATCTGTATAATCAGCTCTTTCAAAAATTTTTGATGGTTCAGAATTTATCTTAAAAACTCTTTCTTGATTAATAGACGAAATAAGTAATCCAAAAGTGTCCTGACCTCTATTTTTGCTTAATAAAGACAAAGTCTTAATGTCTTTATGTAATTTCAAATTTAATTTTTTTATTTTTTTAAGATGAATTCCAAATATTCCGCACATTAAATTTTATTTTCTATTTTTTATATAGTTAGTTGCTCTATTAACAATAAGCAATAATAAAAAAAGTAAGCTAAACGTTAAAAGATATTCTGTTTTGAGTATTGAATTAATATCAATTGAGCTAAAGTTGTCAATTGACCTTAAGTCCTTACCGAATTTATTTAAAATAAAAACTATAGGTATTTCTGCAATCAAAACTGAAGATAAAAAGATTTTATTTTTTTTTTAAAATAGAGCCAAAAAAAACATTATGGATAAAATAAGGTAAAACATACCTACTAATTGATAAGAGGAAGAAATTAAAGTCATTATTTTTATAATTATTAATTATTGAAACAGTGCTTAAGTAAAATTTAGTATTAAGGAAAAAATAGAGTTTTTTTACTGAATTAAATAAAATAAAAGAGCATAGAATTATCAATATATAGCTTAAAAAAAAACCATAGTCTTTTAATACAAATCCATTAAATATAATAATTGGAAATGTTGGTATAGGTGTTAGAAAATTTATTAGATTGATTAGTAATAAACATATTAAAAAAAAATAGAAATAATTTTTTTCATAATAAATTAATTTTTCAAATATAATTCTTAAATAATCTAAAATAGTATCTTTAAAGATAAAAACTAAAATAATTATAAATATTAATGCTATAACATATTTAATATTTTTCATTATCTATTGTAAAAATCTATAGTTCTTTGAAGTCCATTATTTATGTTGTATCTTTGTTTAAAACCGATACTTTTGATTAATTTAATATCTGGAACTCTTACTTTTGTTCCACCTTTCCTTAAAGGAGATTTTAAAACCTGAATTTTTTTACCTAATATTTTTGCAATTGTTTTTACTAAATAATTTATAGTCAATTTTTCTGAAGTTCCAATATTGTATATTTTTAAATGTTTTCCTTTTTTTAGTAATAAATCAAAAGCGTTAGTAAAATCATCTATGAATATAAAGCTTCTTATTTCTTTCCCAGATCCTTGAATTTTAAATTTATTACCTGTCATTTTCTTAAATCTATTTAAAAATTCCGGGATAACATGTTCGTTACCCATGTCAGGTCCATAAACGTTATGGGGTCTAAATATTACTAGTTTTTTAAAATATTTTCTTCCATAATTTATTCCGATTAATTCAGTTAGTATTTTCCCACCTCCATATGAATATCTCGGATTGTATATGTCTGGAATTTTTAACATCTCATTTTCATCTGTTGGAATTTTGTTAGGTGTCTGATAAACCTCAGAGCTAGAGGCCAAATACAGTTCTTTTATATTTTTTTCTATGCAACTTTCAACAATATTTAAAATACCTTTAATTGCTATTTCTAAGATTCTTATTGGTTGTTTATAAAAATATTTGGTGCCATTTACATAAGCTAAATGAATTACCGCATCTACATTCTTGCATGCACTTAAAACTTTTTTTTTATCTCTTATATCTCCTTTTATAAATTTGAACTTATTTTTGAATTTTTTTAATTTTCCTAAACTTCCTCTAGAATTATTATCAAAAACAATTACATTACAATTTTTTTTTATTAGGAGTTTTACAATATTAGATCCTATGAAACCTGTTCCACCTGTAACGAGATAAGTTTTATTTTTTTTCAATTTTTTCATATTTTAACTTCAACCATGTAGTTCCTATTCCGTAAAAATACCATTTTAAATAATCCGGTAGCCATTTTAAAATTTTAAATCTACTGGATCCTTCGCTTCTCTCCTCCCATTGAGCTGGTATTTCTCCAATCTTCAACCCCATCCGATTACATTTTGCAAGAAGTTCTAAAGAATATGCAAAACCTAATTTTGATTCAATATTAACCTCATTCAAAAGTTTTCTGGAAAAAAGCCTGAATCCATTACTAGCGTCTCTGACAGGTATACTTGAAAAAATAAATAATGTCGATGAAGCTAATCTTACTAGAAATGATTTAACAATTGGACATCCTTTCATTGATCCCCCTTCTATGAATCTGCTAGCGACAACTACATCATCCCCAAGAAAAAATTTTGAGTACATTTTGTCAATTATGTTATAATTGATAAAATCATCTGCAGGGTAGACTATAACGCAATCTGATTTTCCAAAATACAAACCTTGCTTAATTGCTGAACATGGCCCATGGTTAAGATTTTTCACTAAAATTGTCTCAAAATTAAAATTTTTAAAATATTCCTTGAAATTAAAAATATCATCTGACTCGTAATCATAGCATAATAAGACTCTAAACTTAACTTTGATATTTTTTTCAAATAATTTTAAAAGCGTAATAATTTTTTTTCCCTCATTATAAATTGGGACAACAATGTCCAAGGGCACTTTATTCATATCTTTTTTTTATTTTTTTAAATTTTCTTACATTAAGAGATGCATCTTTTGCAATATTGAATTTCAATTTTTCTATCAAATCTTTTCTTTTGAATGGTTTTAATTTTGGCTTGATCTTTTTATAAAGATCATAATCGGAAATTTTTTTTCCACCGATATTAATTGTGCCTATAAAGTTTTCAAAAAGCAAATAATTGATATATCTTGGTAATGATTTAATTTCAATTTGTGAAGTGTATATGTCAGATGCAGATAATTTGTAATTTATTTTTTTTTTATCATAAAATCTTGTTCTAATAATAATATGATTTTCAATTATTTTTACGAGAAATTCTGCCGATAACTTTGTCCACCCGTAATTGTTATAAGGGCCTAAATTTGATAATTCACTATAATTTCCTTTAGTTGAGGGGTAAACCGCATCACTTGATAAATATATGAGTTTTATTTTTTTTTTTGTTTCTTTTTCAATTTTAAGTATTGATTTTACCAAATTGTAAGTACCTAAAACATTATTATTTATAGCTTTACTTACATCTTTTTCACAATCTTTCATTCTAGCTAATGATGCACAATTAATGATAGTTTTGATATTGTTTTTTTTTAATATAGAAAATATTTGTTTTGGGTTTAATAAGTTTAAGGATTTTTTTTTTGGTGCGTAAATATTTTGAAATAAATTAGAATTTATTATTTCATTACCAAGACTTCCTGATCCACCAATTAAAAGTATTTTATTTTTTTTCATTTGTAAAAAAAATTTTTTTTAAACCCCATAAATAACATTTAAAATACTCAATTACCCATCTTCCAAATTTAAAAGTAGATTCGCCACCGAATAATCTATCGACAGAAATAAGTGGAACTTCTCCAATTTTATAATTCATTATGTGGGCTTTGATTGATATCTCGAATGCAAAAACCCAACCAACTGGATTAGTTTTGATTTCAATTTTTTTATAAAAATCTTTTTTAAACATTTTTATTCCAGTTGTTAAATCTGATAAAGGAAATCTGGTTATCATGCAGAATGATTTATTAGCAACACGTGATAAAAGATGTCCAATAATTGAGCCTCCTAAACGTTTACCTCCGTTCTTATACCTTGTTCCGCTCACAAAATCGTAATTTTCACTCACAATCATAGTAAGCATTTTATCAATCGACAAAATTGGAAATACTTCATCGACGGCGGTAATTAAAATATTATCATATTTAGATTTTTCTATCCCTGCCTTAAGTGCGTATTTTACTCCCATGCCTAACTTATTATGAACTAAAACAATATTACTAAATTGACTTTGAAGTTTTTTTGCAACTGGAATTGAGTTATCATTTTCATGATCATAAACAATAATTATCTCATTATCGAATTCTAAAGTTGAATTTAAGATTTTAATCATGAGAGAAAGGCTTTCTCTTTCGTTATAAACCGGTAATATTATTGATAAGTTTTTTTCCATTTAATTTGATCTATAAAATTTTTTTATCAAATTACAAACTAAAGTAATTTTTTTTTCATTTAAATTTAATGAGGACGGTAGCCAAAATAATTTATTGTAAATTTTTGAAGAAGTCTTAAATTTTGAATTTTTTTCTTTAAATGGCTTTTGTAGATGAAGAGGATACCAAAATTTTCTACACTCAATACTATTTTTTTTCAAAAATTCAATTAGCTTATCTCTTTTTTTGTATGCATAAGCATCAGTCCATAGAGGAACTTCACCGTTTTTGATATCAAAATCTAAAATTTTTATTTCATTTACATTTTTAAGTTTTTTTTTATAAAAAAAATTGTTTTTTTTTAATTTTGTAGCTCTTTGATTAATTGTCTCTATTTGAACAATCCCCATGGCGGCCTGTAAATTGGTAAATTTAAAATTATAACCTATTGTTTTATGTTTAACATTTCCGCCATCTGATTTTCCAAGTATACCTTGATTTTTTAAAAGCTTTATCTTTTTGTATAAATTTGAATTATTTGTAACTACAATTCCGCCTTGACCTGTCGTAATTGTTTTGCTTGCTGTTAATGAAAAACATCCTAAATCTCCAATAGTACCCAAATATTTATTTTTGAATTTTGATAATAGTGCCTCTGCAGCATCTTCTACTACATGGATTTTTCTTTTCTTAGCTATTCTCATGATTTTACTCATTTCGGCAGATCTGCCAGAAATATGCACTGGTATTATTGCTTTTGTTTTTTTGTTAATATTTTTTTCTAACTTGTTTAAATCAAAACCAAAATTTTTTTCATTCACATCGACTATAACTAACTTTGCGCCAACTAGTTTCACTGCCATGGCAGTAGCTCCAAAAGTGATATCTGGAACAATTACTTCATCATTATGTCCAATATCCAAAGATTTTAAAGCTAGAAAAATACTTATAGTTCCACTAGTTGTACAAATTGCATGTTTTACTTTTAATAGTTTTTCAATTTTCCTCTCAAATTCAAAAGTAAATTTACCCTCATTAGGCCAATTCATTTTTAAAGCTGAATTTATACTTTTGATTTCTTTATTACCTATTATTGGATCCCAGAAACTGATTTTTTTTGTTATGGTTTTTGACATAATAATAAAGTATTTAATATTTAGATATATATATAAGTTTATCTCCTCTTGAAAGAGCAAAGCATGAGATTATAGTTTAAATATGATTAAAAAAAAATTTTGTATTATTGGAGTAGATAATGATTATTTAGATTTTATAAAAAGAAATTCATCTTATTTTTTAGGCTATTTTTCCTCCAAGAATAAGAAGTATAAATCTATTAGTGTAAAAAAGTGGCTTGGGGACCATAATAAAGAGAACTGGATTAAAATCAAAAAAAAATATAACCCAATTGTATTTTTTGCAATCGATGACGGGCAAGTAAGAGAAAAGCTTTACAATAATATCTACAAGCTAAATTGTAAAAACATATTTTTTAAAAATTCGTCAATTTCAGAAAGTTCAAAAGTATTTTTAAAAAAAAATAAATCTATAATAATTCAAGATTATGCAAAAATAATGCCAAATGTTCATATTGGAACCGGAAGTAAGATTCATATTAGTGCTCAGATACATCATGATTGTAAAATCGAAAAATTTGTTACTATCGCACCTAAGGCTTTAATTTTAGGAAATGTCAAAATAAACGAACATGCTTATATTGGCGCAAACGCAACAATAAAACAAAGGATTAAAATTGGAAAAGGCGCTGTTATTGGAGCTGGTGCTGTTGTCACAAAAAATGTTAAAAATTTTGATGTTGTTGCGGGAACGCCTGCAAAATCAATAAAAGTTTAATTCACGTGACCCCAAATATCGAATAAAATTTTTCTTTTTGAAATTTTTAAATTTTTATATGCACTGTGAGGTGAGGCTATTATTATTATATCAGATTTTTTTATAAGCTCCTTTTTCTTTAGAGAACCTTTTAAATAAAAGTATTCATCTGAATATAATGTTTTTATCTTCCTTTTTTTCAAATACTTGAGCAACTTAATGGCTAATGAGTCTCTTATGTCGTCACTGTCAGCTTTAAATGTGAGTCCTAATAAACCAATAGTTTTATTTTTTAAATTATATCTTTTTTCTAAACTGTCGATAATAAATTTTGGCATTCCTTCATTAATTTCCATGGCTGAATGACCTAAAGGAAATTTTTTGTTATAAAAAGAAGAAAGTTGCATTGTATCTTTCAACAAACATGGACCTGCTGTAAAACCTGACATCGGTATATGCGCATTTCTTTTATACCCATCTTTCATTATATTTCGTATTTTTACAAAATCTAAATTTTGATTTTTACAAATCATATAAAATTGATTTGATATAGCGAAATGAACATATCTATAGGCATTTGAAAATAATTTAATTAGTTCAGCCTCTATAATTTCGACTTTAATAATTTTTTTACAAATCCTTTTAAATAATTTTGAAACTTCATTTATGCTGAAATTATTTTTGCCTGATACCAATTGTGATATTTGCGGCAACTCTTTAATTGATTTTCCTTGAACAATTCTTTCTGGACAGTAAGTCAAGTTTTTGGTTTTAGATTTTATAATTTCGTACACTTTCTCACAGATTCCTGGGTAGACGGAACTTCTTATTATTATGTGCTGATCTTTTTTTAAATGCTTTCTTAGTTTTTTAAAAAAGTTAATAAAATTTTTAATCTCAGGGCTTAATTTCTCATCGATAGGTGTACCAATGCAAATTATAATAAACTTGCTTTTTTTGATTTCATTCAGATCACTAGTTGCCCAAATTCTTTTCATCTTGAGCATTTTCTTTAAAAGTTGTTGGCTGCCTTCCTCTAAAAATGGACTTAATCCTGAATTAATTTTTTTTGAGTTCAATTTGTCTTTGTCGATCAAATTAACATAAAAATTCTTTGAACTGAAAATTAAGCCTAAAGGGAAACCAACATGACCGGCTCCGCCGATAATTGAAATTTGTCTTTTGTTAAGCATAAAAATGATTTAAATAAACATATTAATAAAATTTATTTATATGAATAGTAAATCAAAAACAATTGATAGATGTCAAATATCTAAAAAAAAAGATCTAAAAAGAATTCTTTCTTTAGGATTTTTGCCTCCGGTCAACGATTATCAACCTATAAACTCTAGAAAAAAAGAAGAAATTTTTTTCCCAGCGGAACTAATGTATTCAAAAAGTTCAAAATTAGCTCAGTTGGGCACCATAGTTAATAAAGAAATTATTTTCCCAAAAGAATACCCATATACTAGTAGCACTACAAAAATTTTAAGAGAGAATTTCAAAGAGCTTTACAATGAAAGTTCTCGGCTTTTAAATCTAAAAAAAGAAGATCTAATTATTGATATAGGCTCAAATGATGGAAACTTGTTGAGTAACTTTCACAACAAACACCGCGTTCTTGGAGTAACTCCTGAATTAATCGGTAAATTAGCAATTAAGAGAGGAATTGATACGATAATAAAATATTTTGATGACTCAACATCAAATTACATTTTGAAAAAATATGGAAAAGCAAAATTAATTACAGCTACAAATGTATTTGCACATATTGATAATGTCGAAAATGTAATGAAAAATATAAAAAGGTTACTTGATAAAAAAGGTGTTTTTATATCAGAGTCTCATTATTTAGTGGAACTAATAAAAACTGTCCAATACGACACAATTTACCATGAACATATGAGATATTATTCTTTAACTAGTCTTTCTTATCTATTTAAAAAATATAATTTGAAAATCTTTTATGCAAAAAAAATACAAACACATGGTGGGTCGATAAGAGTTTATGTTTCAAAAAACAACAATCAGAAAGTCTATCCCTCGGTTAAAAAAATTTTAAAATATGAGAAAAAATTTTTAAATAAAAAAACTTTTGAAAGTTTTAAAGAAAAAGTAATTTCATCTAAAATTAACCTTTATGCTTTGCTAAAAAGTTTAAAAAATAAAAAAAAAGTAATATATGGTGTTGGCGCCCCATCTAGAGCTGCCACACTTGTAAATTATGTTGGCTTAAATGAAGATATTATAAATTGCATACTAGAAATTAAAGGCTCTTACAAAATTGGTAAATATATGCCTGGTACAAATATACCTATTTTAAATGAAAATATAATGAATAAAAAAAAACCTGATTATCTTTTAATTTTATCTTGGCATATCGCTGATTTTTTAATAAAAAATTTCAAGAAAAAAGGATACAAAGGAAAGTTCATAATACCTTTACCTAAACCTTATATTCTAAACTAATTAAAAAATTCGTATCTATAAGCAAAACTACCCGCGTAATATAAAAGAAAGTAAATGATAAATATTACAATAGTAATATTATTATCGAATATTTTTTTACTATGTTTGAAATCAAAAAGTGTAAAAATCAATATAATTATTAAAGGTTCAAGATATTCTTGTAAAATAAATCTAGGAAAACAAAATATAATTAAACTTATAAATAAAATTAAATTTTCTTTTGAAACGTTGATATAATTCAAAATTTTAAATAAACCAATTGATGATAAGAAAAGGAACAAATATAAATCATCGAAAAAAATTTGATTTAATTTAAGAAAGGCTCCTCCGCCAAGCTTTTCATTTTTTAAATAATCAAATATATTAAAAAAATTGATCGTAAAAATTACAATTAAAATAAAAGCAAATAATAAAATTTGTTTTGTTTTTGGTCTATGAATATTCTGAAATATTTTTCCAATTTCATATGGAATTATATACAATAAAAATATTGATGAGAATATTATAAGATTTTTTAAAATAAATTTTGGGTTATGATAATCTGCCAATAAATTTGCCTCATTTGGACCAACATTTAATGAACCTCCCCAAAGCCAGATCAAAAAAAATCCAGGTGTAGAAAAAAATGAATAATAAAAAATTGAAATTTTTAAAAATTTAAAATCTCTAAACAATGTAGATCTTAAAATCAAAAAAATAGGAAAAAATACAAGATATGGTCTTGTGTAAATTGCCAGGCTTGAAAAAAAACAGATATAAAAAATACATA
>MDTC01129058.1_pt1 | contig 12187 bp, 5 predicted proteins | sample 811181 | NCBI WGS metagenome assembly MDTC01 (sample SAMN05326644, study PRJNA326480) | marine metagenome | isolation source: seawater | place: Pacific Ocean: North | collected 2011
AGACGTATCACTTTTTCATAATTTGAATAAAGAATTAATTAATGATATTATTCAAACGGAAATTGCTTATTATAAGTTTGCTTTAGAACAAACTAAAGCAAATGTTTATGGTGAAGCGCCCGGTAAAAATTATTATGAACCATTAAAAATCGCGTGTTTAATCGATAGACAAGACCAAGCGTGGTCGTCTGATGCTTTCGGATCTGACGTTAATCAAACCGTTGGTTTTCGTTTTTTAAAACAATCTCTCCAAGACATTAATTTAATACCTGAGGTAGGAGACTTATTACTTTTTAAAAATAATTTTTATGAAGTTGATAGTAAAATTGAAAACCAACTTATATTAGGTAGAGACCCAGATTATGCTATAGCTACAGAAACAACAGACTTTGGTAAAAGTTTTTCAATTATAATTAACACTCATATTTCAAGAGTAGAAAAATTAAACTTAATACCCTTAAGAGAAGGAAAATACCCAACAACTACTAAATTAGATGGGGGAACTGCAAACACACTAGGATAAGATGGCAAATAATAAACAAATAGACCCAAGAAGACCTATACCTACAAGTGGATATGATCGTTTACGTAATAATATTACCCCAATAGTAGCTGGTACTAATCCTATAGACAATAGACCAAATCAAAATAGAGGTAGAATAACAACTCGTAAAGATGACACAGTACAAGATGTTTCAATTGGTTTACAAGATCATGATGAAGCAATAATGTATTATTTTAATGAAGTTATTAAACCATCTGTTATAATAAATGGAAATAGAACAAATGTACCTATAATGTATGGTGCTCCTGAAAGATGGAAATCAGTTCAAAAAGATGGGTATTTTAGGGACAAAGAAGGTAAATTACAAGTACCTCTTATTATGTTTAAAAGAGATAGTGTTGAAAAAAGACGAGATCTTGGAAATAAATTAGATGGAAATAACCCTCAACTACATTACACATTTCAAGAAAAATTTACAAAAAAGAACCAATATGATAATTTTTCTGTGTTACAAAACAGAGTACCGCAAAAAGAATTCCATGCTGTAGTTGTTCCTGATTTTGTAACATTAAATTACACATGTACAATATGGTGTGATTATATAGCTCAAATGAATAAATTAATTGAAATGATTAATTTTACTTCAGATTCATATTGGGGTGACGCTGAAAAATTTAAATTTAATGCAAAAATAGACACTTTTAGTAATACTACAGAAGTACAACAAGGGGATAATAGAATAATTAAATCAGATTTTGGTTTAAAAATACAAGGATATTTAGTACCAGATAGTATCAATAAAGAATTAGCTAAAAAACCACAAAAATTCTACAGTAAATCTACAGTAGTATTTAATAGTGAATTAGAAGTAATACCCACAGGTGCGCCTAAAACAAGAAATCAAGTTAGAACAATATCTACAGATCCTAATTCACCCAATAATGCAAAAGCTAACGAAGCAGCTACTTATGGGACACTTAATACAATTACAAATCCACAACCTCCTTCAGGGGTAGGAATAAAACCTGATCTTGGAGTAGGATACCAAACAATAGGAAATAATAATATAATAATATAATGGCAAGTAAAAATAGAACAACATTAAAAGGGTACTTTGAAACAGGTGATATACCTTCACAAGCACAATATGCTGATTTAATAGATTCAAATTTAAATTTATCTGAAACAACAGCACAACAAGTAAGCAGTGATATTCACACCTCTGATACTATCATGTTTAATAACAGTAATACTAGTGGTATTACTTATGCTGATAGTACGGGTAATGTAAGATATGGTCTTCAATTTAGTAGAACATCAAATCTTGTAAGTTTAACTAATAATGCTGCAAATGGTTTTGTACAAATTAAAGCAAATGGATCAAGCGCAGGATCAGGAGGAGAAGTAACATCATCTATATTTACAAGTTATTCAAATGAATTCTTAATGCCCATAACAGCCTCAGGTAATATAAGTTCAAGTGGAACAGTAACAGCAGAACATATTCTTTCAAGTGATGATATAGTAGCCCAAGGCAATATAAGTGCAAGTGGTAATATAATATCATCACAAATAACTTCAAGTGGTGGTATACTAAATAAAGGTAATCTTTTTCAAGAAAAAAGTATTGCCCTAAACCAGGATAAACCTTTACAATCAAAATCAGGTTCATCTTATGTAGATTTAATAAGATTAAATCCAAATAATACTATTTTAGTTGGAAATTCAGCTGCAAATAATGTTACTAATCAAACAGAACTTTTTACTTTTGCAAGTTTTAAGTTTAAAGTTAATCCATCATATGCATATTCTCCTGCTAGTTCTGGAACTGGAGGTGAAATAGTTAGAATATCAGGAGGATTTGGTGAACCAACTGGTCTTTACGTTCATGGTGCTATAAGTGCAAGTAGAACAATCACAGGTAATAATTTAAAATTAGATGGTTCACAAGTAGATTTTACAAATTTACCTACTTCAGATCCTAATGTAGCTGGTAGATTATACAATGATGGAGGTTCTTTAAAAATATCTGCAGGATAAATTACATTTATTTTTTTTATTTTATATTTATTACTAGAAAGATATCTAAATATTTTAAATTAGAAGGATAGGCATTTTAGTTTAATTAGGTATCTTGTAACAAATAAACAAATAGTTTGTGGCCCACAAGATAATTAATAAATTTAAAGAACCCAAATACGCAGAGTTCTCACGAAAGGATCTTGTAATAGATATCAAAAATGGTATACTTTATTACAAATCGAACCTTGGTGTCCATAGAATATCTAGTGGGTTATCTACAGACACGTTTGGAAGTGGAGATGTTACAAACATAACCCAATATAATATTGGGATCCCCGACACATTTAAAAATGATGGTATAAGAGTAGGTGATAGTTCTATTACTGGAACTTTAACAATCACTGAAAATAATATAACTACTGGAGACACTACTATAGGGGGTAATACCACAATAACAGGTAATATTATTGTTGGTCAAAGTGCTTCATTTGGAAATGTTGTTCCTAATCCTGGATTAAATATAAATGCATTATTACCTGCATTATCATCTAATACAACAGCATCTAGTAATCAAATTATAGGACCTGCTAGTTTTTTTGAAGCAGGTGATCTTGTTAATATTTCAACTGGAAGTTATAACCAAACAGTTAGAGTAGAAGATATAAACACTCCATTTAGTATGAGTATAAATACTAGTTGGGCGGGCCCTTCTACTGGTTCTTTTATTTATAATGTTGATCCTGATTTATTTGTGGTCAAAGCATCTGATGGAAAAACAGAATTAAAATTAGACAATAGAGGAAATTTAGATGTAGAAGGTAATATAAGCGCAAGTGGGGGATTATTTATAAGTTCCTCAAATGAAGTAACATCAGATATTTTATTTTATAATACCACAACAGGAAAAATTTCTCATGGAACTTCACCATCAACATTTACTTCAACAGGAATTTCAGGCTCATTTACAGCTGTAAGTGCCTCAATAGCTGCAGATTTAAACTTACTAACAGGAGTAACAAATTTTAAAAATACTGGACAAAGAGATGGGGATTCATCAATAACAGGTTCTTTAATTTTAAGTGGAAGTGGAACTCCTGAATTAAATGTATTAGGTAATATAAGTGCAAGTAATGGTTTAATAACAAATAATTTAGTAGTTGGTGGTACTATAACAGCTCAAGAATTCCATACTGAATTTGTTTCATCTTCAATAATTTTTACAAGTGGTTCTACCCAATTTGGAAATTCATCAGATGATATCCATACTTTCTCAGGAAGTATACATGTAAAAGACGAAGGACATATAACAGCCTCAGGTAATATAAGTGCAAGTGGAGATTTATTTGGTCAAAACTTAACAATAAATCACCTAACAGCAAGTATTATAAGCGCAAGCGTTAGGGTTATAACAAATAATATAACAGCCTCAGGTAATATAAGTGCAAGTAGATTAATATTTGCTTCAGCATCTTTAGGTTTTCAAAATATAGCAACCTACAACTCACAATCAGGAGAATTTCACTACACTTCAAGCCAAGGCTTATCTGAACAATTAGACACATTTAAAGTAACAGGACAAAGAAATGGAGATTCAGTTATAACAGGTTCTTTATTTTTAAGTAGTAGTGGACATTTAACAGCCTCAGGTAATATAAGTGCAAGTAGTGGTGTATATGGTCATCATTATATTATGCAAAACCATACAGTAATTGCAAAAACTAGTAATACCATTGCATTTGGTTTTGAAAATAACACTCCTATTCAAATAGGTAAATCATCCAACCCAACTAAAATTGTAGGCCATACAACAGCCTCAGGTAATATAAGTGCAAGTGGTTTATTGTACTCTTCAGCTTCATTAGGGTTTGATAATATAGCAACATATAATTCATCATCAGGACAATATTTCTACACTTCAAGTCAAGGTTTATCTGAACAATTAGATACATTCAAACAAACTGGACAAAGAAGTGGCGATTCAGCAATAACAGGCTCTTTAACAGTTACAAATAATATAACAGCCTCAGGTAATATAAGTGCAAGTGGTGATATAATAGGAGAAAATATATTAGGAAAAAATATATCATCATCAGCCACTCTTTCAGGCCTAACTATAACGGGTGAAAGAGCAACGTTAACTAATTATATATCTGCAAGTCAACTTATATCTAGTGGTCATATAACAGCCTCAGGCAATATAAGTGCAAGTGGAACAGTTACGGGGAATATAGGTACATTTACTACATTAACAAATGTAAATACCACTCATGTAACGGCTTCTGGTAATATAAGCGCAAGCGGAATAATCACGGGAAATATTGGCACATTTACTACATTAACAAATGTAAATACCACTCATGTCACCGCCTCAGGTAATGTAAGTTCAAGTGGAACAGTCATAGGAAATGTAGGTACATTTGGAACCTTAACAAATGTAAATACCACTCATGTTACCGCTTCAGGGAATGTAAGTGCAAGTGGAACAGTTGTAGGAAATGTAGGTACATTTACAACCTTAACAAACGTAAACACTACTCATGTCACAGCTTCAGGTAATATAAGTGCAAGTGGTGAGTTATTTGGAAATAAATTATTTATAGATAATCTTGCATCAATTGACACAAATAATGGTGATACAGGTAGATTATTTTTAGATGGTAATATCACAGCAATAGAGGTAGGAAGAAGTAGTGCACCATTAAGTAAAAATATTGGCTTATTTGGACCAGTAACAGCCTCAGGTGATATTAGTGCAAGTGGGAAATTATTTGGTGGTTTAATTTCTTCTTCTCAATCAAGTGTAGTATTTTATAATGATGCAACAGGTGAATTAACATATGCAACATCAGAAAGTATAGCAGGTAGTGGTGGTGTTGGTGGTTTATTATCTGGTTCAGCTTCTAACATGACTGCCTCTGGTAATCTAAGCGCAAGTGGAACTATAACAGCTAATAATTTTATAGGTATTTTTAATGGTGCTTTAAGTAGTTCAAACCAAATAGCAGCTAACATTTCAGGTTCCTGGCAAGGACAGAATTTTATTACTGCTTCACAAACATTCTTATCAACTGGACAAAGAAGTGGCGATTCAGCAATAACAGGCTCTTTAATAGTAACAAATATAACAGCCTCAGGTAATATAAGTGCAAGTGGTATTTTATACGTTAGTCGAGTTCACGGTCAAGGAAGTAATATTGGTAATAGAATAGACCTAACAACTGACAATAGAATAGATTTAGCCCCAAATAATATTGTTTCAGTAAGACTTTCAGACAATTTAGTCAATCTTAATAAAGATACATTTGTAAATGGCCACATAACAGCCTCAGAAAATATAAGCGCAAGTGGAAAATTATATAGTGGTTTAACAAACACAAACAATGCTAATTTAGTATTTTACAATTCAACAACAGGAGAATTAACCCAAGAAGCTTCATCAAGTTTTTTAGCAGGATTACTTTCTTCATCAGCTCAAATCGCAACAGACATTTCAGGTGCAATTGATGCTGCAACAGGTTCACTTTTAAGTTCACAAACATTCTTAAGTAGCTCAGCTCAAATAGCAGCTGACATCTCAGGATCACTTTTTGGACAAACAGCATCTATAGCTAATAAAATTTCAAACCCCCTTTCATTATCAGGATCAGATGACTTAACAGGTGGTTTAAGTTTTGAAAAAATAAGTGCAGGAGGAGCTTCATCAGTAGCATTTTCAAATTCAGATTTTGATGGTTCTCAAGCCCTTACACTAAAATTAAATATAGATAAACTTATAGATAAATCTGAGGATGTAACATTAACACCACAAACTTTTGATGGTGGTGATATGATGATAGCTATTAAATCAGGATCAAACGAAACTAACAATACATTTAAAATAAGTTTAGATAAAATATTTTCATATGTAGCAGGAAATAACATAGAATATAATGAAGCTACTTCAGAATTCAATGTTGGTATTGGGGGTAGTGGTTTTATTTCTTCTTCAGTTTTATCATCACCAAATCAAGGAACAGCTACATTAACAACTAATGGTATAGCAGCTAATGTAGATTTAGGATTACAAACTACAGATAGTCCTATATTTAATGATATTACTGCTTCAGGAGATATAAGTGCAAGTGGAAGATTAATAGTTAGTAATAATACAGGCCAAGGATCCCAATTTTTTGGAACAGGGGGAAATAATACAGTAACAATCAATGCTCCTGATCTTGATTACTCTAAATCTTCATTAATACTCAATGGTGGTTTAACAATAGCTTTAGGGGGTAATATAACTGCTTCAAGTAATATAAGTGCAAGTGGTAAATTATTTGGGGGGTTAACAAATTTACCTAAAACAAACTCAGTATTTTATGATTCTACAACAGGTGAATTAACATATGGTGCTGCGGGAAATATATCTTCAATCCAACCAATATCAGCAAGTGTACTAGTTACAGGAAACTTATCACAATCAAATGATGGTTTTGGTAATGTAGCTAATGGGATAATTACAGCAGTAGGGGGAGCATTTAATACTGAAATACATGTAGGAGATGCTATTTTATTACAGAGTTCAAGTGGTGTTCCTTCTGAAATATTTACAGTACAAGCTATTGATACTAATAACCAATTAACTTTAGATTCTACACCTGCTTTTTCTAGTTTTTCAACAAATCTAACTGCATCACTACAGGCATTTTTGGATCCTAATTTACTTGAAATTAAAAATAGTGATAATAAAATTAGACTTTTCATAGATAAAACAGGTAATATTCGTTCAAGTGGAAGTATATATTTAAGAGAGGCAGAAGTATTATCATTTGATAATGAATCAGACACAGACCAATTTATAACAGGACAAGATAACGCTTTAACTATTACTGGTGATAATAGAGTTAATTTAAGAGCTAACACAGAAACTAGATTCCAAACAACAAATGGTACAACTTATACTTCTATAAACCCTGATGGGATAGACATTAACGGGGATGTAACAGCCTCAAATGCTATAAGTGCAAGTGGACATTTATTTGCGGGATTAACAAATTCAAATAATAAAAATATAGTATATTATGATGATTCAACAGGTGAATTAACATATGAATTATCATCAAGTCTAGCTCCTAGCAATACTTTTAAATCAACAGGTCACAGGAATGGAGATTCAGTTATAACAGGATCTTTATTTTTAAGTAATGGTGGACATTTAACAGCCTCAGGCAATATAAGTGCAAGTGGGGATATATATGCAACAGGCAATATTGGTATAGGAACAGATTCACCTAATGAAAGATTACATGTTATTGGTGAAATAGATAATGATGATGTAGCTATTCATATTCAAAATACATCTGATGATAATAACGCATCTACACCTCCTAGAGCAGCTCTTTTATTAAGTGCTGCAAGTAATAATGCTTATTTTAGATTATTTGGAGCCCCTGATGATGCAGCATCAGGTCATAAAATAGACATAGGTGCTACAGCAGGTAACAGTTTCCTTACATTTACACCATCAAATACTGAAAGAATGCGTATTACATCTGATGGTGAAGTTGGTATTGGAACAACTACACCACCAGAAAAACTAACAGTAGCTGGTAATATAAGTGCAAGTGGAGATTTATATTTTAAAAATGCTTATGCTAATGACCAATATAGATTACAAGATAATGATGGGACATCTAGACATGTTTTAAAAAGATCATCTACTAATAAATTAGAATTAGGTAATTCAAATTTCACTGAAGGGTTATTATTATCAGGAAATGTAACAGCTTCAAATAGCGTAAGTGCAAGTGGTAAATTATTTGGTGGATTAATTTCTTCTTCACAACCAAGTGTAGTATTTTATAACGATGCAACAGGTGAATTAACATATGCAACATCAGAAAGTATAGCAGGTAGTGGTGGTGGTGGTGGTTCTGATAACTTAGGTAACCATACAGCTACTCAGGATCTTAACATGGATTCTAATAGTATAACTTCTGCCAATAATATAAGTGCAAGTGGAACAATATTTACAAATACAATACATACTGAAGATAATGATTTTCATTTATTTGGAAATAACACAACAACAGGTTTTTATTTTGATGAAAGTGTAGGCACCTTTGGTTTAGGAACACAAGTACCACAATCTCGTTTACATATTCAAACTGAAATTGACACTTTAGCTTCAGTTGCCCAACAAGATTTTGATCAATATCAATTATTAATATACAATAAAACTAATACTGTAAATGCATTTGCTGGGATAGCTTTTAATGCTTCAAATGAAATAAATAATCATGACAGTATTGGTGCTGCTATTAGAGCTGAAAGACAAAGTGCTACATCTAATAATAATAATACAGACTTAACTTTTGCTACAAATAATGCTAATAATGATGGTTTAATAGAAAGAGTAAGAATAACTTCTACTGGTGACGTTGGTATAGGAAATTTTTCATCAAATGTACAAGTCCCTCATAAATTAACAGTACAAGGTGATATAAGCGCAAGTGGTACAGTATATTCAGAAGGAAGTGAAGTAGTCACAAAAACAAGAATTATATGTGGAAATCCATTAACAAATATTGATGATGATGGGGGTGCTACTGCACATCATAAATTTATAGAAGGACCTAATATAAATATTTCAGGTTCTCATTCTGGAACTGACCCACAAATTAAATTTAGCTTTCAACCTGGTGGAGTAGCTGCAGCAGTCCATTTTAATAATAATTCAACAACCGCAATGGGTACCCCGGTTGCTGAATTTACTTTTGATGAAACAGGAAACGATGAATTAAGAGTAGCTGGTGATATTATAGCATATGAAACAACATCAGATAAACGTTTAAAAAATAATATTAAACCTTTATCTAATTCTCTTAAAAAAATAATACAAATAGGGGGGTATGAATTCGACTGGAACGAAAACCAAAATACGTATAACGGACATGATGTAGGAATTATAGCTCAAGAAATAGAAGAAGTATTACCTGAAGCAGTAGAAACTAGAGCAAACGGATATAAAGCAGTACAATATAAAAAAATTATTCCTTTATTAATTGAAGGAATAAAAGACCAACAAAAACAAATAGACGAATTAAAAGAATTAATAAATAAATTAATAGAAAAAGATGCCAATAACACCTAGAAGACACGTAAGAGATGTATTAGACGCAGGATATGATCTAAATGGGGTAAGTGATTTAGAATCTTCAATTTATACAGGTTGGACTACTAATTTAATATCATATCACATAGGACAAGGTGCTAATACAACTACTTTAGGATTTATTTATCGAAGATTTGAAGATGATCAAGGATTATTTCCTAAACAAGACGGAGTAGCAGTTGTATCGATTAATCAAAATACTATAGGAGTAACTGGATTTTCCACCCAAACAGATGTAGGAATTAGACATTATTTTCAACAAGCACAAGCAATGAAAGGATATAATTTTCACCCAGGAAACCCAATGATGGAAGATTTTCCTAATAATTCTTCTACTCCAAGTTTTAATGGAGTTGGAAGTGTTTATGATGGTACTGGTCGTTATACACAAACTGATGTTTCTTTAGGAAGTATGAGAGGATTAAGATATTCTGTTGAAGATAATAGTGTTTGGGATAGTTCAGATAACAGTGACAATAGTGGAAATGAAGAAAGACTAAGAGACACAGGAGCAATTTCAATAGGAACCACAGCTTAATAAAATATGCCAGAATATAACCAACATATAGCCATAGTTTCTGATTCTACCCATGGATTATTATTTTATCCTTCGGGATCTAATTATAATGTTACTTCATCTGCTCCTGCAACAGCAGCAGAAGTTGAAATAAAAATCCCCCCTACATTAAATGGTAATTTAATTAGTAATACAGAATTAAACCCCTATATAAGAATTCCTATCATATCAGGTAGTTTTACATCTACAGGTAATGATACTGAACTAGTAATTAGATTTTTTACATCGTCCCATTTTACAGACAATAACTTAAATGCTTTTACTGTAAAAGGTGGGGGTAATAATGTATTAACAGTATCATCATCGATATATTACACAGGGTCTAACCCATCAACAACTTTTAGAGATATATTAGTAGATCCAGGCACATCAGGATCTGCATTTTCTACTGCTTTAAGAAACATTATTTTTAATGCAATAACAGGTTCTAGATTTTATAATAGTGGTTTAATATCTGCTAGTAAACATGGAGATTTTACAAGTTCTATACATTTTATAGGAGCAAAAGGAGTTACAAATCTTCCTATAGCTTATACTGGTTCTTTAGTAGCAACCGAAAGTTTTTTTGTTTCTCGATCAATAGAGGGAACAGGAAATCTTAATTTTGCAGAAGCTACTAGAGTATTATCCCCTTCATCAGCTTCTTTCAATATAAGTTTTGATAATACGGATAAAGAATCTGTATCTTTTAATATAGGAACATCATCTTTGGGATATGCAGCTTCAGGAAGAACAAACGATACACTTTTATATTTTTCAGGATCAGGTAATATAGGTTTTAATACAAAGGACCCACAAACAGGTTTTGATGCTGTAGTAAATCAAGCTCAATTTCAATCACCAGGATCTAGAAAAGGATTAAGAATTAATGATGAAGGTAACATTGAAAGTTTCAATAAAGATGCATCATCAGCAACTACTGGTAGTGAATTTATTTTAAAATACTCAAGAGGTGCATCTGTAACTCAAGCTTCTTTATCATCTGTGGGAATAACAGTTGAAGATGATTCTGGAGCAACAACCTTTTTTAATGCTCTTAAAGCAGTAGACCAAAATTCAATTTTAGAAAAAATAGAAACAAATGGTTTTATAGCATCCGCACAAACAGGAGACACATTAGGAGCTATTAGGTGGGTGGCAGAATCAGGATCATTAACAACTCTAGATCCTAGATCAGCAGGTGAAACTGCAGTATTAAAAGCAGTAGTAAGTGATGTAGATGCTTCAGGTGTTCAAGCAGATTTAATTTTTAGTGTTGCTGGTAAAACAGGTGCTGCAGAACAAGTAATGTTATTAGATGCTGGTGGCAACCATGAAATGACAGGTTCATTAGATATAAATGGTAATCTTAATGCCTCAAATCTTAATGTCTCAAATGTAATTTCAAGTGGGGACATAACATTAGCTGATAATAAAAAAATTGCTAATTCAAGTGGAACTTACATTCAAGTAGTAAATGATGATTATTGGAGAATAAATGCAAACAATGCTAATGTAGCATATTTTACATCTACACAATTTATAGTAAACCCAGACAGTACATCAAATGTTGATTTTACAGTAAACAGTGACAATAATATAGCTATTAGTATGAACGCAAATGATGAAACGCTTACATTTGGTGTTCCTATAACATCATCACAAGACATAAGTTCAAGTGGTGCTATAATAGCAGATACACTAGCAGGTAAATTAAATGGTGGGTCTTTTTAACCCACATAAAAAACAGTATAATAGATGGGTACACCAATAAAATGGGAAAACGCAAATTTTAGTTTTTCTAATAATTCTTTTACTTGGGAAGAAGTAGTTTTAGTTAAAGAAGCTTTAGGTGGGGGTGGAGTCATGGTAGAAGATATGCCATGGACCAAATGGGAAGATGATAAGAAAAAACGTCTTATTAAACTTATTTGTAAAGTTAAAGGAAAAA
>MDTC01024564.1_pt1 | contig 12186 bp, 11 predicted proteins | sample 811181 | NCBI WGS metagenome assembly MDTC01 (sample SAMN05326644, study PRJNA326480) | marine metagenome | isolation source: seawater | place: Pacific Ocean: North | collected 2011
CCAGCGACAAAACCCGACTTGGTTGAAGTAAGGCAGATGTTTGAGGAGCAGGGTTGGTGTGTTAATCAAGCGATTAAAGGAGGTCAATTTGAAGAACCGTCGACCGCACGTGGGGCCATGTTCAATCATTTGTCGGTTGCCGAGTATCAACAACGTCGAGCCGCAGGCTGGCAACCATTTTTGATTGATGTTCGCTCAAATAATGAGTATGCGCAGGTTAAGGTTTCATTTACTGATCTGCAAGTGCCCCATGAAGAGATCCTATCAATCCAAGATCAAATTCCCGATGACAAGGACATAATTTTGCTCTGTCGCAGCGGTATGCGTTCACAAATGGCAGCAATGTATTTGCTTAATGCGGGTTTTTCGGGCACTCGTTTGTTCAATTTTGACGGTGGTATCTTGGCTTGGAGTAACCATTTACCGGCAGATATCGAATAAACTGCGATATCTGTGTCTTATGGTAGTTTAACAAAGCACTATGTTTGGCTAGATGTATATGACTTAGTTTTGCCCAAGTTTTGGGAATTTACGGGATGAGGTTCAAATGTCGGTGTTTACAATCACCCCATAGGGGGGAGAAAATTTGGCCAAGGTCATTGTTGCTGACGAAAATGAAGGTAGAAGGTCACTGCTAGCAAATACGCTCGAGCGCGAGGGTTTTGAAATCACCCGTGCTGGAACCCTAAGACAAGCAGAAGGCACGGCACTTGCGACTATGCCAGAGGTAGTACTCATGGATGGAGACTGGCAAAATGGCGATGCTATTGATGCCTCTCAAAGGCTAATGAGCGATCCTGAGTTTGCCTTCAAATGCCGCATTGTTGTCCTATCAAAAATTTCTAGTCAAGAGTACTTAATATCCGCAGCAAAAGCGGGAATTTCAGAGGTAATCGCAAAACCTATCGATATGAAGGTACTGATAGATCAATTAAACAAACATGCGAGAAAGCAATTTGTTCCGCCGCCTGCTGATGTCGAAGGTCCCGCGTCAGGCGGTGGCAGTTTTGACGTCTCGATGCTTATGGGGGATTCGACATGGGCATTACCAATGTTGAAAGGTCTAGTTGGTCCGGAAAAAATCAATCCCGGATTCATAGATGAAATATTGGTCCAAATGGACGAAGAAGGGATTGAAGTTCAAGAAATGTTTGATCCCGCAACTATGGCGGCAATGTTGAGGATTGCGCTAAATAATCTGGTTCAAGATGTAGACCCAGAGCAGGTGGCGTCCCAACAAAATGATACGGAAAACGATGAATCAGAATCAACTCCATCGTATGACAAGATTGCCAAAGGTCAAACCTTAGGCTCCGGTAAAAGCGGTTCATCGAAGCTCAAAGGTGGGATGACAACGATGGAGGATATTCTCCAGCAACAAGCATCAGCAATCAAACACGATGTTGAGTCGGTAATGGATGATGTACTGGATGAGAAACCTGAACTTGTTGCTTTACATTCAGATGAAAACCTATTTGGCGTTGACCCGGAAGTGCTCAAATTGACTAGATTAACCAACGAACTAGTATACGACTTAATGTGGAATCTAGGGCGCCCCGGAACCCTAGAAGATGTGACATTGATAACTCAAATAGAGGATATTACAGAAATGGTTGGTGATGTGCTATCATCATTCCCCAGCGTTAATGCAATCGATGGGCTGGATAGCGAGGAGGAGTGAAGTTGTCCACTCGCTCAAAAATTAACATACAACAACAAACAGTAAGCCGATTTCGAGTGTACCTGTCGGCCGCCATAATTTTTATGTGGTTGTTAATCGGTTATTTGGTCTTTAACGACATTGCAGAATTCATTAACTGGTTTGATGATTACGGTGTTTGGGTTTCAGTAATCTATTGCTTGATGGTTACTATTGCAATAGTATTGTTAGTGCCAACCCCAATACTAAAAGTTGGTGCTGGCGCATTATTTCCTTACCATGTCGCCGTGTTGGTGAATTTTGCCGCATCGGTTTTCGGGGGACTGGTTGCATTTTCGCTTGGTCGATGGATGTTTAGGGACTATATTGCCGAAATTGTTGCTAAGGATGAAAGATTAGTCAGTCTAGAATCGGCAATTACTGAGGATGCAATGCAGATATCAGTGTTAGTTAGACTATCGCCAATTATTCCCGATGAGTGGTTAAATTATGTAATGGCGAGTAGTCCAGTATCAACAAAGACATTCTTTATTTCAAACCTCTCAAGCATCATCTATTCTTTTGCTTACGCCTATTTCGGTCTGGCCGCTGGTGAATTAGTACTCAACGGCGATGGTATGGACGGCTTTGCTCAGTCACCATTAGGAAGCATTTTATTGATTGTTGGTGTTATTACTTCGATTTTTATCACCATTTTAATTGCTAAAATGACCAAGAAAGCCTTGAATTCCAAGGTTGATGCGATATAATCAAAATCGTTCAGTTTGTATGTGAGTTTCATGTGGCAGTTGCATGGCGCAGGGAGACCTACCGGAAATTTTTGGCGCAACTTGGTCGCCAACGGCTAGACTGGTCTTCACTCAACCGCTGCTGGCAGATGCTGCAAAGCGAGAGGTGCTACTATTTGTTGCGCAGCAACATGACGGTAAGATTTCACTAGTTTCTGATATTTGGGACCACGTTATTGACTCGGCAAATAAGCAATTTGAAGCGCCATCATGGGGCAAATTCTGTAATCACTTCATTAGCGCGCTGTCGAATGCACTGGTCGCCCAAGTAGACGCTAAAATGGCGGATGAGAAAGAAACAGAGGTGATTCCAAGACGGAATTTGTCCTCATATCTCGAACGTAGAAACACCCATTTTTTGATCGATATGCGCTTAATGCTGAGGCGACTTGCGCACTACATGTCTGTCACGCTAGAACACCGCTTAGAATGGCAACGAAATATGACAAGGACGCGAATAATGGATGAGGCGCTAAAGGAAATTTTCACTGAAGGCATGGAAACCCCGGACGGTTCGAAATTTGGCGGCAAAGGTTTTCGTTCAACCTGGCAAGAAGGTGTTGTTGCAGTGGCCACCGCCTTGGAGACCGATACAACTAGCAATCGCACAGCAAGACCCGGATTTGGTTATGATGGCGATTTAGTCGCACCCATGATTAGGGATGTCGGGCTATCTCTAGCGATGGGGGATACGCCACTTGGTGTAATGGCTGCGAACCTTGGGAAAGTTGGTTCTAATCAAAATGGCGGATGGGATGATGCCGGAGGTCGTGATTTACACATCGGCGCTTGGCACGTTGGCGTTCTGCCACCGACTGCTCCATTACCAATAGCCAGCGCAACTCTTACCGGTCTGGCATTCGCCGCTTGGCAACAGAAAAAACCACGATTTCACGTTGCTTGTATCGGCGAAGGTGCTTCTTCCTCGGGTGAATTCTGGGAGGCCTTAAATTTCGCTGGGACTAGGGGACTGCCAATAACCTACATTTTACAGAACAATCAAATTGCTCTTGATACGGCACCTGTTAACCAGTCTGGTGTTGAGGTTTGGGCTGACAAGGCAAAAGCGATGGGGTTCCCAAGTTGGACAATCGACGGATCCGATCCTGCAGCCTGGTACGCCAGTGTTGCATGTGCCCGTGAATTTGCCTTGGAAGGTGGGGGCCCCACTCTTATCCACGTCGAGACTATGCGTGGCTGTGGCCACGCACATCACCACGATGATCTATATTTGGGTAACGAATCTGGTACACCACCTGGTTACGTTAATCGAGATATGCTTGATTATTGGGCTGCCAAAGATCCGCTGCCCACCCATCGTAAGTTAATGTTAGATCTTGGCATTGACGAGCAGGTAATACTCGATATGGAAGCTGAGGAACAGGCTTTAGTCGATGGCGATAGAGCAGAACTTAGCGCAATGGCCTGGCCGGAGCCTGAGACTGTAACAAAAGGAGTTACCAGCATTAGTGATGCAGAGACTCATGAAAATCACCTAAATCGACTAAAGAACAGTGAATTAGAGCTTCACCAATCGCCTCTCGGCGTAGGTGAATCAATCCTTGAGTATGTCGAGAAGGGTGGCTGGACATATGCCAGGGCGATACAACAGGCGATGGTTGACATTGCGAATCGGTACGGCGACGATTGCGTATTCATCGGTGAAGACATGGAGGTTGCGGGGGCATTTGGCATGAATATCGGGTTAAAAAACGCCGGGCATGATAAAAAATTGGTTGACATGCCACTTTGCGAGGCAATCATTGTTCACACCGGTACCGGTGCAGCACTATCAGGAATGAGGCCAATGGTTGAAATTCAATTCGGTGGCTTTGCCGCACTAGGATTCAACGCCCTCGTCAACAATGCCGCCATGCTCAGATGGCGCTGGGGAGCAGATTGTCCAATGACGATTAGAATACCCTTGGGCGCAAAAACTCGCTCAGGGCCGTTTCATGCAAACATGATAGAATCTTGGTTCGCTAATGATCCCGGAATAATAATTCTCGCACCAGGGACTCCTCAAGATGCTTATGATTTGCTCGTTGAGGCGGCCGAAATAGATGATCCCGTAATTATGTTGGAGCATATTGGATTGTATGGCTTACGCGGCGGTCTGACTGGTTGGGGTCAAAACATAAATCAGCAGGTAAATACTCTGTTAGTTAATCAGGCAATCGATGAGGGTCGAGGCTATAAAATCGGTAAAGCAGAGGTAATCCGTGGAGGCAGGGATGTCACTCTAGTAACCTGGGGAGCGATGGTCCACGTTGCGAAGCAGGCTGCTGACGAATTATCGAACGAGAATATCGAGGTTGAGATTATTGATTTAAGAACACTGATTCCATTTGATGCTGATACCTGCATTAAATCAGTTACTCGCACAGGTAGGCTGGTGATTTTGCAGGAAGGACAATGGAGTGGCGGACTCGGGCACACCATACAAAGCCGTATTCTTGAGTCCTGCTTCTACGTTCTAGAATCTGCGCCCTGTGTGATTGGCGCACTTGACACACCGGTGCCATTCTCGCCTCCCCTCGAAAATCACACCATACCTTCAGTTGATCACGTTGTTGATATTTTGCGAACATCTTGTCAATAATTCTCGCTGTAAGGAAATAAACGCTAGAATTAATCCTGATTTCCTGAAACAGTTTCGTTCATTTACCAGTGGCTTGTCGACTAATCATGAGCGACTACCGCATAGCGATACTACCCGGCGACGGAACAGGTCGAGAAGTTGCCTTAGAGGCTCGTAAAATTCTCGAAACTATTAGTCAAAATACTAACCTAGGTTTTGATATTACAGAAATCGCTTGTGGTGGTCAAAATTATCAGCAAACCGGAGAAGAATGGGCTGAAGGCTCCTTCGAATTTTGCCGCGATGAAGCCGACGCGATATTTCTCGGTGCTATTGGGCATCCTGGTGCTTACTTGCCAAATGGAGATTTAGCTGGCGGCTCAGTGATTCTGGGACTTAGGTCAGGATTGGACCTTTACGCCAATGTTAGGCCAGTAAAATTGTTTGATGGAGTTATGCACAAAGTGCATGGCAAATTCAGGCAGATATGGCAGCCAGATATGGTTGATATGACAATCTTGAGAGAGAACACTGAAGGTCTCTACCATTCATTATTGAAGCGAGCCTCGAATCGAGCGCAGGGTTTGGGTGATTATACCATACCAGAAGTTGAATTCCCTGGCCTCAAAGGAGAGGTAGTCTACGACCCAAGGCCAATTTCATCGCACGGTACAGAGCGATTAGTAAAGATGGGTTTTGAGATTTCAAAGACGAGAAAAGGTGCGCCAATGGACGGCGTGAGTCGTGTATCCTGTATCGACAAGAGCAATGTCACTCGAGGATGTCAATTATTTCGTAGAACCTTTGACGAAGTAGCAAAAAATTATCCTAAAATCGCTACCGATTACGGATATATCGATGCTTTTACTCAGTGGCTAACCCGAACTCCTGAACATTATGACGTAGTTGTCACATCAAACATGTTTGGCGATATTGCCACTGATTTAGCATCTGTTTTGCAAGGTGGGATGGGCATGGCTGGATCGGGTAACATCGGCGATAACCACGCATTCTTCGAGCCAGTTCATGGCTCAGCACCAAAATATGCTGGCATGAATAAAGTCAACCCTATCGCATCTGTTAATTCAATTCAAATGATGATGGATTGGCTGGGAAGAAAGGATGGTAATGACGAGGTACTAGAAGTTGCCAAGGCAATTGAGCAAAGTGTTTCGGAACATTTGGCTGAAGGTAAACATCTAACCTATGATCTCGGTGGAGATGCCAGCTGTAGCCTGGTCGGCGATTTGATATCACAAAAACTGGGAACTATCTTGCGCGAGATTTAATTAAAATTTCTTTGGTACTCCGACGGCGCTGGAATTTTCAATATCGAGATCATCCTCATCATCTTCGATTGTCACGGTAATTTCATCCACGGCATTTGTTGGTGACTTTGCCATAGATTCTAGTTTGTTGATATGTTGCTGAATCAGCTCAAATTCAATCTCTAAGTCATCCATTTCGTCTCTAACTGATTCGATTTTAGCGCTAATTCGGGCGGCAAGTTTCTTCAACTTCCGCATGACTCGCTTTTCGGACATGGGTATAACCAGTAGCTTGGAGTTTTTCAATTGAATGCTTGGGTTTCTTTCGTTGAGTTACGCAATTTTTTGCTAATTAACGCTGCTAAGACCCCGCCAAATGTTGTTGCGGTTAGGTATGCTGGGATTACTGTTGTACTACCAAATACCAAGTTTGGTCCAAAAGTACGTGCGGGATTCATCGATGCCCCTGTGTATGTGCCAAAGTAAAACGCTAGTATGGCGACGACAATACCGACAATCATGCCGACGACGATATCATTGTTAGTATGCCATATAGTGAGGTAAATACTTAGCATCAAAGCCATGGTAATTGCCACTTCAATCAGTATTCCCCAACCGAGGTTTAGTGAAAAATCAGTCGCTCCTGAGCCACCTAAGGCTAGTCCGGCAATTAACCCACCAAGTAACTGGGCGCATACATAAGTGGGAAGCAATTTTTTGTCCAATTCGCCAGATATAGAAAATGCAATAGATACCGCAGGGTTGATGTGCGCACCACTAAATCGCCGGGAAAATACAATCACAACACAGACTGCTCCGCCGAATGCTAGTGAAATAATAGGCTCGCCGCTATCCTGTTTGATCGCCAAACACCCAATGAATACCATGAAAAAAGTCCCAATAAGTTCAGAGACAAATTCCACTCGCATGTGCCTGCCTGTGAGTCGAGGTTTTTTCAATTATCTAAATAGATGAATCAATCATAATTGTGAATAACTCACACAACTTAGCATGCACATGGCGCAGGATGCTAAGTTGATGGGAATTCCACAACTCTTGCAGTTTAACACACTGCTTATTCTGGCTACCCTATTCTTAGCTATAGTAGGCAGTCAAATAATGTCAGCCAATCTAGGAGGCAACAACATAATTTATTCAATAATTATTTTGTTACTAGCTCTTGGTTTGTTGGTAGTATCGGCAGATTTCTTTATTGAGGGTGCAAAAGGATTAGCAAGGAGGGGTGGTATTCCAGAAGTTGTAATTGGTCTTACCATCGTATCAATTGGAACTTCCTTGCCAGAAATATTGGTGACCTCGACCTCAGCACTCAACGTAACGGAGAACAAAGAGGTCGCAGATTTTGCGATTGGCGGCATTTTAGGCTCAGTATTAGTCCAAATAACTTTGATTTTGGGCTTTGTAGCCTTAGTTAAAGGGCTCAAAATAAGGCCATCATGGCTAAACCGGGACGGGTTAATCATGATGCTGTCACTACTCTTGATGACGCTGTTTCTCATAACAGATGAAGGAATAACTAGAATTGAGGGAATTATCCTGTCGAGTCTCTACGTTGTCTATATCAGCTGGTTACTCTACAACAGAAAAGAGATTATGGATCAAGAATCTAGCGGTGAGGCTGAATCAATTGAACTGCGCAGTCTATCATGGTCCGGAGCAGCATATTTTGTCATGGTTCTGATTGGTCTTGCGTTGGCAGTGTTCGCAGCGCATCACCTTGTTGTCAACGCTAGTGACTTGGCATATGAAATGAACATTCCTCACTCGATAATCGGAACGGTAGTCTCAGGTTTGGGAACTTCTCTGCCTGAATTGACAATTGCCTTCATGGCGGCGCAGCGGTCTCAAGGAGTTGCTATCGGGACATTGATTGGTTCAAACATCACCGACCCTTTGCTGTCAATTGGTATCGCAGCAACGGTCCACCCGCTATATCTCACCGATGCTGGAGCTGATATGATTTTGTTAGTGATACTCCCAGCATCCATCATCAGCACCGCAGTTGCGCTTCTACTAATGCGAACATCATATGAATTTAGAAAGTGGGAAGGAATGATTCTGATTGTCATATATTTCATCTTCTTAGCGGTTTGCGAATACTTTAGGCGAGTTGGTTTCTAAACCATGAAATCTTAACCCTCCACCTCATCCGCACACCATGGTCAACTTCAAGCTCGACGATATGCAAGAAGGTTTGAAAGAACTAGCGCATGAATTTGCCATTGATGAAATCAGACCACATGCAGAACATTGGGACGAAAATTCTGAGTACCCTAAAGATGCGATTTCCAAAGCCCATGATTTAGGGATATTGAATTTGCATATCCCGGAACAGTATGGTGGCATGGGTCTAGGCTGCATGGAAGAGGTGCTTGTCAATGAAGAACTCGCTTGGGGAGACCCCGGATTTGCAACTGCCGCTTACGCTACTGCACTTGCATGTGCGCCGATAATTACCGGCGCAACAGAAGAGCAAAAACAAATATGGTTGAGAAGAGTTGCTGAGGAAGGACATTTAGCATCATACGCGGTAACCGAGCCAGGTGCCGGTTCCGATGTTGCGGCATGCAAAACAACCGCAATTTTAGATGGTGATGATTACGTCATAAACGGCGAAAAAATGTGGATAACCGGGGCAGGATATTCTGATTTTTTCTTCGTGCTAGCCAAGACCGATCCGGAAGCGGGTTACCGCGGCATGTCCGGTTTCATTGTCGAAAAAGATACTGACGGCTTTTCGTTGGGCAAAAAGGAAACCAACATGGGTCAAAGATGTTCAGATACTCGGTCAATAGTTTTCGATAATGTTAGAGTTAGCAAAGACCACTTGATAGGTGGCAGTGAATCTGGCGGTTGGATGAATGCTATGAAAGCATTTGATGTCAGCCGACCAAACATTGCTGCGCATGCGACAGGTTTGGCTAGAGCATCATACGAACATGCCTTGCAATATTCAAATGAACGAATGACGTTTGGCAAACCACTACATCAACATCAGGCTATACAATTTATGCTAGCAGATATGAAAACTAAGATTGAAGCATCAAGAATGCTTACTTGGAAATCAGCCAATGAATCTGATGAGGGGATCAGAAATACTGAGTCTGCGGCGCACGCAAAACGGTTTGCGGCCGACACGGCGATGGAAGTCTCGACTGACGCAGTTCAGATTTTTGGCGGATATGGCTATTCTGAAGAATATCCAGTCGCCAGATTGATGAGAGCTGCAAAGGTGATGCAAATTTACGAGGGCTCGTCACAAGTTCAAAGGATGATTATTGGAAGAGAGATTACCAAAGATTTCTAGTTGAAATTTCGAGGTGAGAATTTGCCAACTGGTATCCCCGCTATCGTCCTCAGTGGTGGCAGCAGCAATCGTCTCGGCCAACCAAAAGCGTTGGTTAGTATCCAAGGCAAGTCACTACTGTCACTGGCAATAAAAAAATTGCAGCATGCAGGTTGTATGCCAGTTGTCGTTGTCGTCAACAAAAATTTGCAATATGATGCCTTAATCCATTCACATGGTGCGACCATCGTAGTGAATAAAACACCACAGAACGGTCGAACCGGTAGTCTCAAGATTGGGTTAAACTCACTTATCGCCGAATTGGGTAGAGTTCCAAACCAGATTATTATGTGTCCAATAGATCGGCCAGGCTGGAAATCCAGTCATATCGGTTCATTGGTCAACTCCGGAACCTCATCATGTTTGGTAGAAGGTGGCAAAAAAGGTCACCCAGTATCGTTAGTAAAAGATGACTTACTTAATATCTTGGGCGCACCTGATGATGCATCACTGAGGAGTCTAGTAGATTTCAGCCCGGTAGAAATAGACAATGGACTTTTGTGGCTAAACATCGATACACCTGTCGATTTGGAAAAATTGGCCGACAATTCAAATTTCTTTGATGAACTTTGAGGCGTAAATGGTATCTGTGAAGATGATGCCGCCAAACCATGACGAAGCACACTTTATCCTGGGTGGTGAGTAAATTAGCACTTAGGCGACGGGTTGTCATGGCTAGTGTAGTTCAAGCATCAGGCAGTGTGCCCGGTAAGGTCGGTGCAAGACTAGCGGTTGCTGAGCTAACCCCCGGATTTCACGGAACAATTGGTGGCGCCGGTCTCGAGCATAAGGTGCTAAATCGCTGCAATGAATTGCTCAATATCCACACTGAGCCATTTGGTGAGGTGTTGAATTTTGGTTTAAACAAAGGAGCGAAGGGCTATGAAGTACAACCGCTTGATTCTCTTTGTGGGGGAAGAGTTACAGTGTCCATAGAAGTAATAATTCCCCCACCGCATATCTTGATGATGGGTGGAGGCCACTGTGCTAATGCATTATCGGCTGCTATACAGTCGCTCAATTGGAATTATTCTATTACCGATTCAAGACTTGAATTCTGTAATAACGACCTCTTTCCCACGGCTTCGGAATTAATTCATTGCTCTGTGGAGGACCACCTCAACAAAGAATCCTATGAATCAGTTAATCGCTTTTCTGATATCCTATTGCTTGGACACGATTGGTCGGAAGATCAGTACAGACTGCTAGGCCTGCTTGAACTATGTCAAAGTAACAACGCCAGACCGAATGGGAAGACATTTCCCAGGATCGGCGTTATTGGCAGTAGAAGTAAATGGCAGTCATTTTGCCAAGCTGCCGTTCAGCAGGGCATCAACCAAGAATTACTCGATGACGTGATTTGTCCGATCGGGTTGAACATCGGAGCAGAATCTCCGGAAGAAATCGCAGTCGCCGTAACTGCGCAAATACTTGCCTTTGCTAAAGGTGTGTCCCCAGGTCAGAAAAATTGGCGGGAATCACTGTGAATCAGTGAAGATTTTTTCCCTAAAATATTGCAACTCCTCAATCGACTCAAGCACATCATCGAGAGCTAGGTGAGAGAGTTTCTTTCGATAACGGTCCAACTTTGGATACCACCTTTTGGCCAGTTCTTTGATAGTAGATACATCGACCATCCGGTAATGAAGATAATCTGCAACAAGCGGCATTTCTTTATCTAAAAACCGGCGATCATTCCAGATACTATTGCCACACAGCGGTGCAGTTCTCGGTTCAACCCACTCCTTGAGAAAATCCAAGGTCTGGCGCTCAGCTTCTTTGATTGGTACACCAATCGTTTTGATTCTATCGACTAAACCGCTTCTGTTGTGATGCGTGGTATTCCACTCATCCATGCCATCAAGTAATTCATCAGATACCGAAATTGCCAAATTAGGCCCTTGAGCAAGGATGTTTAATTCACTATCCGTGATTATTGTGGCAATTTCGATGATTGATTCCTTGGCAATATCTAGACCAGTCATCTCCAAATCAATCCAAACCATGCGCTGGTTCCGCTCGTCCATGTGGGGCCCTAACTGCCAATGCATTTCAAAACGGCGGCCTTGTCTAAGTGTTAATACTGGTTAATCAACTCTAAACGTGCAAACCTTTGGGCGAGTGAAAATTTTATGTCTAAAGCGTGCAACTATACCATATGCGAAATTTCTTGCTGGTAGAGGTATCAACCAACAGAGCGGGAATAGCATTCTGTAATACCATTTCATGTATAATAAACATCTAATTGCTGCACTCGATTTCATGTATGGTTTCCCGTTTCTAATTAAGTATACAGTGTCTGCAGCGATGAATTTTTTCGGTAGTGACATAATTACTCTTTGTGCATCCGGTGAACTATTGGGACGGTATCCAATGTTTGCCTTTGGAGACATACGCTTGTCCATGAATGTAGCTAATCTATGACATAAACCACAATCCCCATCGAGGAATAGGAAGTCGCGGTTTATGTCGGTGCCAATTCGTTCTGCAATTTCTATAGAATAGGTGTTGACAACAACGCC
>MDTC01149582.1_pt1 | contig 12186 bp, 9 predicted proteins | sample 811181 | NCBI WGS metagenome assembly MDTC01 (sample SAMN05326644, study PRJNA326480) | marine metagenome | isolation source: seawater | place: Pacific Ocean: North | collected 2011
CAAAGGGTTACGGTCGCTTCGACAATCCCGACATAGTCGCCCGACCTTTCTCCATTACCAAGGCCAAGGAGCATTTTGCCAAAGCGGGTTACGTCAAGGAGGGCAACGACGGTATACTTATGCGTGAGGACGGCGAGCGCTTGGAAATCGTACTCACTGTCTCCAATGACCCCACTCGCAAAGAGATGATGCTGATTATCCAGCAGGAAGCCCGCAGGGCGGGATTGGATCTGGTTTTGGATGATCTCGACCATACCGTGGTCTATAAGAAAGAGATGCAAAAAAACCACCAGATCGTTTATTCCGGTTGGGGTTTTCAGCCGCCTTACCCTCGTTATTACGAATACTTTCATTCCAACAACGCATATGAAGAAAATGGGCAATTGAAACACGACACAAACAACGTGTTTTCCTTCAAGGACGAACGCATGGATCAACTTGCCTTGGCTTACCGCAATGCCCGAACCGATGACGAACTGGAGGAATACGCTCATGAGATGCAGCAAATCATTCATGATTCCGGAGTCTACGTGCCTGGATGGATGATGGAATTCGTCCGCATCGGGTGCTGGCGCTGGGTGCGATGGCCGGATAGCAAAAACACCGAATTTTGCCCGCCAAGTTATTACGTTCCGTTCGAAAGCTACGTCTATTGGATTGACGAGGACGTGAAACGCGAAACGGAGGCTGCCAAACGTTCGGGAAAAACCTTTCCCGAGGTGGAGGCAACCAAGCAAAAGTATCGTGTCCTCAATAAAAAAAAGTGACCGCGGATGAGTAAACTGCTGGAGATCAAGGACCTTGAGTCTGGTTTCGAAACCGAGAGCGGTTTGGTTCAGGCGGTCGACGGTGTGTCCTTCGAACTGGAGAAGGGGCGTACGCTTGGCATAGTCGGGGAATCGGGGTGCGGCAAGACAGTCACTGCAATGTCCATTGTCGACCTTTTGCCCAAACCTTCGGGGCAGGTGCTGGACGGGAGCATTCGATTCAATGATCGTGAATTACGAGGCGCGGATCCTGAAGTGATGTACAAGATTCGCGGAAATGAAATCGGGGTGATTTTTCAGGAACCCATGGCCGCCCTGAATCCGGTACAGCGAGTGGGAAAACAAATCATCGAGTCTCTGCTTCTCCACCGTGAGACAACCAAGCAGGACGCTCTCAAGAAAGCCGTCGAATTGCTGGATGCAGTAGGCATACCGGCTCCCGAGAGACGGATTTCAGATTATCCGCATGAGCTTTCGGGTGGGATGAGACAGCGGGTTATGATCGCCATTGCCCTCTGTTGCGACCCTGACCTGCTTATCGCCGACGAACCGACCACCGCTCTGGACGTCACCGTGCAAGCTCAGATTCTCGATCTCATGGCCAAGATGCAAAAAGAACGGGGTATGGCCACCTTGCTGATTACGCATGATCTCGGGGTAATCGCCGAGCAATGCGACGAAGTGGTCGTAATGTATGCCGGTCGTGTCGTGGAGCGGGCTCCCGTGAAGGAACTTTTCGCCAACCCCAAGCACGCCTACACCAAGGGACTGTTGGCATCCATCCCGCGCTTGGACAACGAGCGAAAAACCCAACTGCAGACCATTCCCGGGCAGGTGGCCTCGATCCATGAATTCGCTTCAGGCTGTCGCTTTTGCCAAAGAATGGATCGTGGTGGAGAGACTGTGAAGACACGACCTGCCTACGAAGAAGTGAAGCCGGGGCGTTTTCTGGAAACTTGTCCCGCATGCACCTGAACCACGTAACATGATCACCAAATCTAGTCGTTGGGTTGAAGCCTGTCCCGCTTGCCCTTGGAAAACATGACGTCGATTTTGCATATTATAGGTGATTGCCTGCAGGATGTGGTCTTGCGCGGTTTGCCGTCCGTTGCCCTAGTGTATTTGTCGGAAAAGAGATTGCCCAAGGAGTATCGAGAGAATTCCCTCAAGACGTTGATCCCCGTATTGATTCCATTCATTGGATTAGTGTGGTTCGTTTACGTGGCATGGCTATGGCATTCCTCGTATCGCAATGCGCTTTGGGTCGCAAAAAAACACAAGTTGCTGAGGATTTGGAGCAAATCGTTGAAATGGGGCGTCAAGACCCTTCTCTCGGTCTCCCTGATTGTGGTCATCGGATTGCAACTGGAGTGGACTCTCGTCGTGGTGGTTGTGACGCTTGCGATTGTTTTGGGTAGCGCCTTGATGATTTGGAACGCCGCGCTTTGGATTTACGTGGTTGGCGAGCTAGAGGAAATTCGTGAGGAAATTAAGCCCGAAGAAGACAAGGAAGCCTTGGTTCGCGTAGAAGGTATGAAAATGTATTTTCCCGTGAAGGGAGGAATCTTCCAAAGAGCAGTTTCCTCGTGCAAGGCGGTGGACAACGTGGACTTGGAAATCAAGGAAGGCGAAACTTTGGGACTGGTGGGAGAAAGTGGTTGCGGGAAGACCACTCTCGGAAAGACGATTGTTAGGCTTCATGAGCCCACCGCTGGCAGCATTCGCTTCAAAGGTGTGGAAATTACCTCCTTGCGGCAAGCAATGAAGCCGTTTCGGCGTGATATCCAGATGGTCTTCCAAGATCCGGCGGAGTCGTTGGATGCCCGGATGTCCGTAGGCGCGATAATCTCGGAACCTTTGGTGATCCAGAGAATCGGTACTCGCCAAGAACGACAGAAACGAGTGGAAGACCTACTGAATCGTGTGGGTATGCCGAAATCCGCTGTCCGGAAATTCCCTTTCGAGTTTTCCGGAGGTCAACGCCAACGCATCGGCATAGCCCGAGCCTTGGCTGTGAACCCCGATCTGCTGATTCTCGACGAACCTGTTTCCGCCCTCGACGTTTCCGTGCAGAGTCAGGTTCTCAACCTCCTCATGGACCTGCAGCGAGACTTCGGGTTGTCCTATCTTTTCATTTCCCATGACCTTGCCGTGGTAAAGCACGTTTCCGATCGCATCGCCGTCATGTACCTAGGGAAAATCGTGGAATTAGCTCAAGCCGACGAACTGTACGCTAATCCTCGTCACGCCTACACCAAGGCTCTTATCGCTGCCATCCCCGTTCCCGATCCTTCCGTCGAGCGAGAACACAAACCTATCGAGGGCGATGTTCCTTCGCCCATTGATCCACCGCCCGGGTGCGCTTTCGGCCATCGTGTTTCAGCTCCCGAATACGAAAAGAGCATCGACAAGGAAATTGGCCTCAAGGAAATCGCCCCCGGGCACTGGGTTTCCGACTGTCCCTGTTGCGTGGAGTAGGGGAGGGCGTTCCTCTCTTGGAATCACTGGAAAAAAGACTTGCCGCAGACTGCCAGCAAGGCTTTGATCTCTATCTTATATCTCTTCTCCATTTGGCGTCTATGCTAGGATTATTGCCCAACCAGTTCTTCCCCTTTCCCCGTATGGCGCGGTTGTTCGTCGCTTCTCTTGTTTTTATGGGCGTATGCGCGCATGCCCAAAAGCTTCAGGATATGCCGCTCCGCTTCATTGTGGAGCAAACCGAGATTTTCATCGCCGAGGGCAAGTTCGCCGAAGTGGCTCCCTTCCTCGACGAGCTCGAGAATCGGTTTTCCGATACCAAGGACGATAAAATCAAGGCCATCCTGCAGAAATTCGGCTTTATTCGCGGTGTAGCATTCCTTCAGGCTTTCGCCAAGTCCAACGACAAGGCTGATCTCAACAAGGCAGCCAATGCATTCGGTGATTTCGCGGAGAAGTTCCCGGAGGATCCCAAGGCCATCGTGGCGCTGGAGAAACGTACTGTGTGCCTGCGCGCCTTGCACCTCTTTTTGGAGGCTGCAGTGGATATCGAAAAGATTCTCGATGAAAAAGGGCCATATTTCAAGCAAGTCAAGAAGCACAGCCAAATTCTCGACCTTCGCTTTGGTTTGGCCCAGTGCTACCACGTCAAACAGGAGTGGGCGAAAGGCGAACCTGCATTTAACAAACTTCGGTCAGAGGCTGAGCGGGTCAAGCACGAGGTGTACCTCTCTTACGCGGTTTCCTGCCTCACGGAGATGTACATTACCCAAGCTGACAAAGACCGGACGAAAATTGAGAAAGTCTTCCCCTTGCTGCCCTATCTCTCAGGAGACACTCCAGCTCGCTATGATCTGCGCCTCAACGTAAACCTCTTCAAGGGTTCCAAGATGCTCAAGGATGACAAGCGGCACGTGGAAGCGTCCCTCTTGCTCGCTTTGACCATGACGACCGAGGAGATCGAGGTTTACTACACCGAGCGAAGCAAGCGACTCGCCGCCCAGCAAATGCAGGCGGAAGCATTCCTTAAGGCAAATTTGAATGCCTTGCCCAAACGTCGTCGAGAAGTCTATCAGGAACGCCTCAACGACATGGCGGTTAAACTCAACGTGGCCAAGGGACATCTCGCTTCAGTCAAAGCGATGGACTCCTACACGACCACTTTGCGTTGGCGCAAGGCGGAGAATTTCCAAGACGTCAAGCGGAACTGGGAAGCTTTTTGGGCATCCTATTGGCTCTATAAGGACTATCCCAAACATGAATTGGCGGAAAACTTCATCTACGCAGCCTTTGTCTCCGCCAACAAGGTGAAGCATCGATCCAAGTTGATTGAGTTGGGCATGGAATACATCGACAACAAATCGTGGCAGAAGTTTCGTTCCGACATAACCTATATTCTCGCCAACGCCTATCGCGAGGAGGCCATCAAGTTTGAAAAACTTGCCAATGACCCCAAACAGCATCGCACTCATCGGGCCCAGTACAAAACCCAAACCGAACAAAGTTACGGCAAATTCCTTTCCCTCTGCGATACCTTCATGACCGATTTGCCCAACCACGAGTACACCAAGAATATCGTCAACATGATGGGTTCCACTTTTCTCAACCGCAAGAAAACCGACGAACTCCTTTGGAGGTTTGCCGGGATTCGCGACGGCAAGAAAGACCTTGATGCCGGCTATCTTAACGTAGAGCACTTCAGGGATTCGCCTGCCTTGGGCGCTTGTTCCTTCTATGTCGGCCTTTCCCAGTTGGTGACTGGGGAATTCGAAGAAGCCAAACCATATTTTGAAGCGATTGTTGGCGTAAGCGTTCGAGGCTTGTCTTTGGAGCAAGTGGCAGCGGATTCCGAACCAGCGGATCCTGAACCAGCGGATCCTGAACCGGAAGCCCCGAACCCCGATCCCGAAATCAAATGAGCAAGAGGATCGCCAGCATTTTCATCATGGGGCTCCTCCTGCTTCTCTATGGCTGTGGTGGCGATGAGGAAGTGGCGGGTGGAGAGGAATCCGATGAAACCGGCAATGCCGATGAAACCGATTCTCCGGATGACCTTCCTCCCGAGCCGAATCAGGAAATCGTTCAGGAAGAGCCCGAACCACTTGATCCCAACGGGTTCTACCGGAATACCGGCGATGTCTCGCCGGAGGGCAAGCCCGTCTACAAGGATGCCGAAGGATTTTTCCTTTGGTTCGGCGGTGGCAAATGGAACCTGTCGGACAAGAACGGCGGCGGCAACGTGATTGCTACCAGTCGGGGCGAAAAAATCAATGATAGCTGGACCGAAGGCAGCGCTAAAACTCATCCCGAGAAGGACTTTCTCAAGGAAGCTACCTACCGGTTGGCCGTGGCTTGCCTGGGTTCTTCTGATTATGATAGCGCCTACACCATGTTTACCGACTTCGTGAACAATTTCAATGAAGACAAATTAGTTCCCAAAGCTTACCTTAATCTCGGTGACATCGTAATCGGTCGCATCGACTCGGAGGTTCAACCGATCTTTGCCGAAATCGACGAGTCGCGGAAGTACTACGCCAAGGTGCGCCAACTTAGTCGGGAAGCTAAATTGGTCAACGACTCCACTTTCAACGAAGGCGATCTCATCGAACGAATCGCTGGAAATCCCGAAGGAATCACCGATGAAATCATACCTGACGCCCCCGAATACTTGCCGCAAGTCGACTATGCGGTGAGAGAAGTTGTTTTCTATAAGGAAGACAAGAAACACTACCAAAAGCACACCAATGCCGTGGCGGGCACTGTGCCGACCAAGACGAAGTACTGGAGAAAGCTCACTGCTGTCGGGGACAAGGATAACGATGGAGCTTTGTCCCAAGCCGAATTTCAGGGAGTGGAACGCTTGCGTGTCGTTTCTTTCAGTGAAAGTGACCTCAACGGTGATGGCAAGATCGATTACGAGGAACTGTCCAGCCTCCTCTCGATCCACCTATACAAGGAAATGGGTAAACTTTACCAAAATTACAAGAAAGAGTGCGCCAATCTCGAAGGAGCCCAACTTTCCAGAGCCACCCACAAGATTGGCCTTGCCTTCGAGAAGCAAAACAGCCCCGAGGAGATGCTGAGAGTGTACGACGAAGCCATCAATCAGTTTGGCAATGATCCCAACAGCGTGGGAACTGACGAAATCCTCAAGATTTACACTAAGAAATACGAGAATTACTATTACAATTACACGCGCACTCTTGCTTTGCTCGACGTGCTTGAGAATCGTGACCAAAACATTAAATTCACAGTAAATACACGGACCGGTAAACGCGAGGTTTCGAGCACCGTGCAGGAAGTTCTCGAAAATCGACGAAATCTCATCCCTTGGCTAAACGAGAAATATACGGGCATGGACGAAAAAGTTCGCACCGACGTGGTTAATCTGCGTACCGGAATCAAGCCAAGTTGGATCAAGGCAACCCGCTCTCGATTCCAAAGGCTTTTGAATAAATTCCCCAGCGATTTGGCTCCCAAGGAGAAGTTCAAGGCCATCCTCAATGGCTCCAGTGGCAAACGCACTTTGGAGCTTCGCATGAGATGGATTTTAGACGAGATAGGCGCCGGCATCAACGATGGGTTTACAACCACCCTCAACGACTTCTCGGCCGCCAGTCCCAGCGTTTTGCTTTGGATGGGGCGCAAAGCCTACGATCAAGGCGATTCAGGCTTGGCCACCGCTGCCCTTTCCCGACTGGTCGACATGTATTCGGACTCCGGTGAATTCGTGTTCGACGCCTATGTTCTTCTTGGGGACATTGAAATGAGCAAAGGAGACAGTCGCCAAGCCGAACGTCATTACGCGCAAGCTTACAACGACTTCGCCTTCCATCCTCGAGCCTCGGAAGCGCAAATTAAACTGGGGGACGTTCGTATTCTCATTGGCGGAGAAGATAATGATAACGCGAAACTGTTCGCTGCCGAGGAAGCCTATGGGAACGTCATGGAGAATGAAGAGCTGGACATGAACGTCCGGGCAGAAGCCATGTTCAAAATGGGTGAGACGCGATTTCTACGCAGGGATTACATTGGAGCCTGCGACTACTATCGGCAAGTCTACAACGGTTTCCCCGGGGCCTTGACATGGGCTAGGAAATCTTTCGATCAAGCCATCAGATGCTACCGAAAACTGGGCGACACCGATTCAGAAAGTAAGCTCGACGGGAGGAAAGAAGCGTGGGAACGCAAATTCGACGCCAATTGAAATTAACGCCATTCGCTCTCCTTGCTTTGGTAAGTCTGCTGATAGCAGGATCGCCTGCCGAGGCCCAAGTTCAGCCAGTGGACTACTTCGGGAAGTATGGCAGCAAGGTGCCGGTCATCGTTCAAATGGCAGCCCGTACTCAAGCGATGGAGATGCTTGGCATCGACCCCAAGCTCGGTAAAATCTTTTGCAACATTCCAGGGGTTGGCCAAGTCAACTATGAGTTGAGACGGCTCAAACAACAACAAGTGCGTGGTTTCAGTTACAATTGGCCGAAGGAGATTCTGCGCACCTTCCTTTTAGTTACCGACGAACAATTCGATCGAATTCTGGCCAAAGACGTAGCCGATATGCGCGAGATCATGTACCCCTTGTTGCATTACTTGGAAATCCCTCCCAACTATTTCCCCATCCACGAACAGAGTCTTGCTTTCGTCAACCTGTTGATCGGAAAGGAGCACTATCTAGAGGCGCTTACTTTACTTGGAACTATCAACCTAAGCGCGCTGGAAAAAAACGGTTACCGCGACTTTTCCGATCTTGCCCTCGACTTGGTCGCGAAGGTCATCTCCTCCAATCCCAACCATGTGGATTCTGCTCTCAAGCTCTTGGCCAAGGTTAACGTGCGGGCCTCCAACGGCAACGATCATCAGGCAATGCTCGACCTTGCCGACTCACTACGAAAATTACGCCAATATAGCCATGCCATTAAGGTATACAGCCGATTGGGCACCATCGTTGCGCCGCTTCCATCTTCGCCCCTCAAGGAACGAGTTCGCCTGTGGCCCATCTACTGCTATTTCAAGGTGTCTGAAGCTTATTCCAAAAGACCCGATGCCGCTTCCAAGAAAGCTGCTTCCCAATATCTCAACGCGGCTCGCACCTATCTTGCGGCAATTGATAAAAAACCGCCAGCCCGCGTAACCAATGAATTTTCTCTCTACAAGCTCCAGAGGGCGCTCCTTTATTTACGTTATGCTCGAATGCAGGAGCAAACCGGAGGTAAATCAGCCGAATCCTATTACAACCAATCCGTCATTGAAATTACCGAGGGCATTGTTTCGTCACGCGTCGGCCTCGACTGGTTGCCGGAAGCCCTTCTCATGGCCGCCTATGGCTACGAAAAGCTCGACGCCAAGAAGTCAGCCGAAAACATCTATCGCCAAATGCAAGTATTCTACAAGGGTACCCAATGGGAAAAAATAGCCACTGCCCGACTGGGAGCTGCGCCGTGACATCTTTTTTTACGATTTGACCTCCATTTCCATACGGCATACCAATCATCTTCACAATAACCTCCCAAAACACATGAAAATCGGAAAAACCCGCTCATTTTCCCACTATCTTCACCTTTTGATCGGTATGATATTCCTTGCCCCGCAAGGATTCGTTTCCGTGATGCTTGCCGCCGACGATGGAAAAGATGACGAAAAGGTAACGGCGTCCTTCGGCGGGTCGATGGTGGACTCCCTCGGAATCTTCCTTTATGTCTTCATCCTACTGATCCTGGGGGGGATCAGCCTCATCATTTACAATGGTATTTCCATACGCAAGAAGGCTTTCGTGAAGGATGAAGTGGTCGAGCCCATTCTCGCTGAGATCGGTCGTCTCAACATAGATGGGGCCAGAGATTTGTGCGAGCAGTACAAGATGCCGTCGACAAACGTTCTTAAGGCCGGACTGGATCGCATACAAGACGACGAACTGGACACCGATTCCATCGAGAAGGGGTTGGAAGAAGCCGCGTCCGTCGAACTTGCCAAGCCCTATACTTGGATCAATATGCTCAACACCATCGGATCCATTGCCCCGATGATTGGGCTTCTCGGTACCGTTACCGGTATGATAGGGGCTTTCAGCGTGTTGACCAACCAAGCCATGGGCGGGGACGCCAGTCAGCAAATGGCCGGCGATATCGCCAGCGCTCTTTGGACTACCGCTGCGGGTCTTGTGACCGCCATTCCCACACTCGTCGCCTATTTCATCTACAAGACAAAGTTCGGCACTATTGCGGCTGAGGTAAATCGTTTGGCAGGCGAAATGGTTTTCACCCTTGTGCGGGCTGCCCGCAATCCCGATGCCTTTGCCGAGCAGGAAGAAGCATATGCCCAAGACGACGCTGCCCCGGCTCCCCAGATTCCAGAAGAGATGCCACCTCCTGGCCCCGGTGATTTGCTTCCCAAGGCAGACCCTCCCCAGACTGCTCCTCCCATCGCTCCTCCACCTGCTCCCCCTTCCGTTGCTTGAGCTAAGTCATTTCCCTTTCAAACTCCAGAGAGAACAAGAAAGGAAAAAATCATGAGAGGCTGGGAACCCGAGGAAACCAACGACTCACCTGATCTCACGCCGATGATCGACGTGGTGTTCCTTCTGATCGTCTTCTTTCTCGTCGTTGCTCAACGCATGTCCGAGCAGTACGTTGAAATCGAGAAACTCGCTGTCGCCAAAATGGCTGAAGTCAAGGAGCAACCCCCCCCCCGCACCATCATTTCCATCACTCAAACCCCGGAAGGTCCTGTATATTACTGGGGCCAACAGGAAACCTACCTCGACAACATCAGTGTCCACGTCTCTGACCACGAGAATCAAAAAGTCTTCCTTCGCGTGGATCAGCGCGTTACGCATGGCATCGTTCAAGAAGTCCTGCGTGAAATTGGCGCCGGAGGCCAAGTAGACGTTATATTTGGAGTTTTTGAAAAATAACTTCAATTCCTTAGATCATGAGTGAACTCAAGAAGATACTTAAAGCAGAGGACAAGGTAGACCTCACTCCCATGATCGACGTCACCTTTCTGCTCCTCGTCTACTTCATGGTGACAACCATGCTCAAGGATCCGGAAGCCGAACTGGCCATCCAGTTGCCCGGCAAAGCAAAACCTGGCGCCAGCGTCAAGGTCATGCCCCGCTACAAAGTGAAGATCGAGGAACTCGGCGACGTCTATATCAACGGCGGTTCTCTAATCGAAGATGGTTCCGATATCCAGATGAAGGACCTTGCTGCCATCCTCAACGAAGAGCGCGAAGGCCGAGACAACATGATCCGCACCGGGCGCGCCACCAAGGAAGAAGCGGAGCTCGTCGTGGAAATCGAATCTCATCCCGGAGCTGAGCATCAATCCACCGTCAGCGTGCTCAACGCTTGCGGCTTGGCGAAGGTAAAACGCATCACTTTCGTCTTCTAGGGGCTTGCTGCATCCGGACGAAACTCAGGGCGAGTGGATAAGTCGCTGGTAACCAAGTTCTTGCACACGCGCATGCGTGTCGATGATCTTGATCGTACCATATCCTTCTACCAAAAGGTTTTCGGCCTTGAAGTGACCAAGCGTCACGAATCCCCTCGTGGCTCAAAGCTCGTCTTTCTGGCCGTTCCCAACAGCGACGAGGAAATCGAAATCACCTATTATCCTGGTTCCGGGCCCGTGCAAGTGCAGGAAGACTTGATGCACCTTGCGTTCGAAGTCGAAAGCATGGAAGCCTTCGGTGAGCATATCCGGTCCATCGGGGTGGAATTCAGCGATGGTCCCACCGAAAGCTCCTCCGGTTCCACCTTTGCCTTCGTCGATGCTCCGGAAGGTTACGAAATAGAAATTATCGAGTGCTCGAAGGACTGAGTTGTCCTCGCGGGGACGGGACCGTCCAGGCCAAAACAGCCTGCGGCCTCGAATCTTTTGACGAACCTCATGATCATTCCATCATTTCGTACCATTGCTGGAGGCTGAAGTGGTAGAAGAATCGAGGAACTTTCGTCCCTGTTTCGTAATAGTAGAGCCAAGTAGCTTCTTTCACGTAGTAAAGATAAGGGTATATTTCGGCGTTGGTCCACAGCCAGCCTAACTGGGGGTCGTAGAGCCAAGTCGAAGTTATATTTCCGCTGCGGTACAGCCATCCATGCTCGCGGTGGTACAACCATCCGTTACCGATTTCGTGGAATTCGCCGAACCATGAAAAGGAATACCAGTTATATCCCTCGTCGTTTGCCGAGGTCCACGACTCCTCTTGTTTCGCGAAAATGGCGGTTACGGACTTGTTGGCGTCCATTGAGATTGTCAGGACATTAGTCGCGCCGTAGGCGTCTCCGCCCCATTCCTCGAAGACGTATCCCGAGGCAGCTGTGGCGGTCAAGGTGGCGTTCGTGTCTTGGGCATAGATTCCATCGCCCGTCACCTCTCCTTGGCCCTCGTTGGAAGTGGTCAAGGTGAAGGAAGTGATTTCCTCCACCTCCGAGGCCGTCACGTTTACGTCCACGGTGATCTCGTCGGTGGCGATTCCATCGGATACCTGGAGAACGAAGGAATCGCTTCCCGACCAGTTCGCGCTGGGAAGGTAAGTTGTTGCGCCGGTGGAGGCGTTCACGCTGGTCGAACCATTGCTGGACTGGGATAGCACGCTCCAAGCAAGTCCGTCGGCATCCGCATCCGTCGCCGAGTAAGTGGAGGAAGTGGCAGTGTCTACCGACGCTGCCAACGTCGCAGCGGAACCTTGAGTGAAGATGGGAGCCGAATTAATGCGGTACTCATAGGGGCCCAGATCGGCTGCGGGGCCATATCGGGTTTTTCCTAAAAGATCCTTTGTCAAGTACCCTGTTGCGGAAGAAGACGCGGCATCGACGGCAGGGCTGCCGGACTGGAGGGTGAGGTCGTCGTCTTCCGTGCCGTAAACGTTGTCGGGGCCGTTGGCATCGGTGAAGAGCGGATTGCCCGACAGGTTGCCCGAGCCAGTGAGAGCGCCGATGGA
>MDTC01009975.1_pt1 | contig 12185 bp, 11 predicted proteins | sample 811181 | NCBI WGS metagenome assembly MDTC01 (sample SAMN05326644, study PRJNA326480) | marine metagenome | isolation source: seawater | place: Pacific Ocean: North | collected 2011
TATTTCTATATTCTCTTTTTTTCCCTCAATATAAATTGGTTTTTTAAATAAATCATTTCCATTTTTGTTTTGTAATTTTTCCCTTTTTTCATCTAAAAAATCTACAAACTCAATTACACCCCCATCAAACTTAAATTCAATTATTTTTTCCTTTTTTTGACTAGCATCAATAAAATTAATTTTTATTCCTTTATTTAAAAATGCCAACTCACGCATCCTTTTAATTAAAATATTTCCACTAAACTTTATAGATGAAAAAATTTCTTTAGAAGGCAAAAAAGTAATTTGGGTTCCAGATTGTTTTGATTTTCCAACTACTTTTAAAGGTGCTTTAGCTTCACCGTTTTTAAATTCAACAAAATATTTCTTTCCATCTCTGTTGATTTCTAATTCTAATTTCTCAGATAATGCATTTACAACAGAAACACCAACCCCATGTAATCCCCCAGAAACTTTGTATGAGTCATGATCAAATTTTCCCCCTGCATGAAGTTGGGTCATAATAACTTCAGCAGCAGATTTTTTTTCACTCTTATGAATATCGACAGGAATACCTCTGCCATCATCATTAACTGTAATTGTTCCATTAGAATTAATTTTTACATTTATATTTTTACAATAACCCGCCAAAGCTTCGTCGATAGAATTATCTACCACTTCATAAACCATGTGATGTAAACCAGTACCATCGTCTGTGTCACCTATGTACATTCCAGGTCTTTTTCTTACTGCCTCTAAACCTTTTAAGACCTTAATGGAATCTGCTTGATATGTATTTTTATTTGTCATTTTTTAATTAATGGAAAAAATAATCATAACATTTTTTGCAAAAATTGCTTATATATCTTGTATTAAAAATAGAAAAAAACTTAAATTAAGCCTTAAATATATTGCTTATTTTATGGCGGAGAGAATGGGATTCGAACCCATGAAAGAATCACTTCTTTACACGCTTTCCAAGCGTGCGCCTTCAACCACTCGGCCATCTCTCCAAAAATATTCATCTAGAATTTTAATAATGAATAATAGTGTTATTTTGAATAAGTATATAGAAACAATATTTAAATAAAAGAATACTTATTTGATTAATAGATATAAATTTAAAAACTAATGTTTATGAGTCAGGTATTTATTAAAAATTTTAAAATCTTTCTTTTAACTGTAATTTCAATCATAATAGGAACTTTAGTTTGGGATCAAATTGAATTTAAATATAATAACCCTGATGAAATTATTGGTTATTATAGTATTTTTGAACATAGCCCTCTTAATGATAATTTTAGATATATTTTTTTTGTTGGCTTTAGTTTATTAACATATTTAATAAGTTTTATTTATTTCAATAAGTTAACTATAAGACCAGTAAAAAATTATTTTATTCTTGAAAATAATTTTAAAACAGAAAAAAATATTTCTTTAGCATTTCTAATTATTTTTGTAAGTATTCAATTATTTTTTTTTATTTCAAAAGAATTTAATTATAATCCGATAGATCTTTTTCATGAGGGACAAGCTCTATCTGGAGCATTAAATTTTAAATTACTTGATAAACTTTGGAGTAATTCATTTTTAATAACTAGCTTATTTGTTGATATTTTAAATGCAAATATTGCTTGGTATATATTTGATATACAATCTTTATCTTCATATCGTTATTTTATTGAAATTTTAAACGCAATTTGTTTCGTATTAATTTTTATTTTTATATTTAAAATTATAAATGGCGTAAAGTTAAAAAAAAATCTAAAAACTTTTTTTTTTATTTATTTTGCATGTTTTATTAGTACCTTAGTTGACAGCAACACTTTTGGCTACAGGGAAATTCCAGTATTTATCTTTTTAATTATTGTATATGAAATTTTTTATCAAAATAAAAATTTAAATTTAAATTGTTTTCTCCTCGGCGTTTTACCTATTTTAAGTTTACTTTGGAGTTTAGATAGAGGAATTTTTATTATTGCAAGCTATATACCACTGATATTAATTCTTTCTTTAAGTAAAAAAATTAAAGAATTATCTATAATATTTACTTTTTTTATTGTCTCAATTTTATTTTTTTATGTTTTAATAGGCAAAACCGAGTTTGATTTTTTCTTTTCTAACTCTTATGATATTTTAAAAAGTTCAGATTTATTGAATGGAATAATTCATCCCGCTCCTTTTACAGATGATTTGGGATCTTCAAGAGCAACTAAAAATTTATTAATTATCATCATAAATGGTATTATTTTAATAAATTATTTGATTAAAAAGGAAACCAATCTTAACAAAAATTTAATTATATTTATTTTTCTATACTATTTTGTTGCCTTGGTATTTTACAAAATAGGAGTTACTAGATCAGATGGTGGACATTTAAAACAGGGTATTAGTCTTAACTTAATTTTATTGATATATTTAATAACTTACAATTTTTTATTTTTTTTAGATAAAAAGATAAATCTATCAAATTCAAAACCTAGATTAATTAAAACTGCTTCTTTTATTTTGATCTTTCTATTTTTTTTCTTAGGTGTGCAGAGTAATTTTATTAATAATATTCTAAATTTTAAATCAAGGTTAATTAATTATGTAAATTCTGAAGATCAGATATATATAAGTAAGCCTGAAAAAAATTTAATAGAACAACTTAGATTACTGACAAAAAATGAAAAATGCTTTCAAGTATTCTCTTATGAAACTGCCATATCTTACTTTTTAAACAAACCAAGCTGTACTAAATTTTATCACATAATGAACATGGGTCCAAAACGAAACCAGTTTATATTTATTAAAGAATTAGAAGTATCAAATCCCAAATATATATTGATAGGGGGAAACTATGAAAGCATAGGAAATAGTAAAGGACGAAATGAAGTTGAACTAACACCAAAAAATAGATTTCCTTACATTTATAAATATATTAACGAGAATTATAGAACTTTTAAAAAAGTTGATAATTGGAAAATTTTAATTCAAAATTATAATAAATAAATTAAATTTATGGCCTTAACTTTTCATACTTTTAAATTCCTTGAAAAATTAAAGAAAGAAAATCATTTCTTTGGTGAAACATTGTCAATTGGCAGGCTGAATAATCTTATTAAAAAAGATGAGTTTAAAAAATTAAAATTAGACTTTTCTGATGATTTTTTCGCTGACAGGCTCCTTTGTAATAATTTTGAAATAACATCGCTTAATGCTTTAGATTACTCTTCTTTCGAAGATGCAGATATAATTCAAGATTTAAATAAACCAATAGTGAATATAGAAAAAAAATTTGATACTATTTTAGACTTTGGCACATCTGAACATGTATTTGATGTTTCACAATGTCTTAAAAATATTTCAAATCTGTGTAAAAAGGGTGGTATAATTATCCACTGTCTTCCTGCTAATAACAATTGTGGACATGGTTTTTGGCAATTTAGTCCAGAACTTTTTTTTAACATTTATAGTCAAAAAAATGGATTCAATGAAACCGAAATAATTTTAATTAATCTTTTTGATAAAAAAAATTGGTACCTAGTAAATAAGCAAAAAAAGGGGGACAGATTAGAATTAAATTCGTCTGAGCCTTTATACCTTTTGGTTAAATCAAAAAAAGTAAATGAAAGTAACTATGAAGATATTAATCAATCAGACTATGAACACCAATGGTTAAATGAAAATAATAATTATAAAATTGAAAAAAATTTTTTAAGTACATCAAATAAAAAAATAAAAGAATTTTTTAAATCCTCACTAAGAAACAATCTACTTACAAAAGAATACTATGAAAAATTTGAAAGTATCAAATTACACAACAAAAATAATTTTAAAATAAATAAAAATTTAAAAAAAACTCTTATTTAATAATTTAATAAGTTTTTAATTTTATTAACTCTTCTTCTATAATTTCTTTTTTGTCTATCAATAAATCTTAAAATAAGATTCCTTTTTTTATCCCTCTTAGCAATAATTGGATAATCCTCTAAATGTTTGAAAGTTCTTTCTCCTTTTTCATCCAATGCCCATTCAGACTCATAAGCAGATAAAAAATTACAATTAATTTTTTTAGCTAAAATCGATAAAACACTCTGTGAATGTCTATGAGCAATAAATCCAGTTAGAGGTTGTTCAATAAACTTGCTTTCATCATCATCAATTAAGTCATACCTGTTTCTTGTTATTTCATAATGTTCTTTCATTAAATCTTCTGAAATTTTACACTTACGTAAAAAAAACGAGCCTCCCCACACTTGTGGGGTTTGAATAATTTGATCATTTAGTTTGAGATTAAAATATTTTATAAGATCTGATTTCGTATATTGAAATTCAAAGTTTTTAGGAAATTGATAATTATTAAATTTTTTTTTTAAATTAGGCTTAATATATGAAAAAAATAAACATCCATTCTTATCGTTCTTAATAATTTCAATGTATTCTTTTAATCGATGAATGCCATTAATATTTAAATGACAGCCTACATCACACCAGTGATAAATGTCTCCTTGTTTCATTTTTGCTAAAACTGTTTGATGTATATATGTTTGCCAGACCCAATGTCCGTATCCTCTATTCTTTCCTTTTTTTAAAAGAACAGAAATATAATTCTTAAAATCATCATTTAAGTCTTCTTGATTAAATATATGAATATGATCATATACATTCATTTTTTTTGCTTGCTTCTCAAATCTCTTAGCAGACCTTTTAAGATCCGAACTATAAAATGTTGCTAAATGAATTTCCATTCAAAATTATTTGAATAACTTAAGATCCACTTTATGAGTTTTAAGTTTTAAAAATTTTGCAGGATTACCAACAACTACCTCATTTTTTTTTACATCTTTAGTTACCACTGCGCCAGCTCCAATAAATGCTCCCTCCTCAATATTAATTAAAGGCATTATTGTAGCATTTAATCCAATAGTTACATAATCACCGATAAATGTATTTCCTCCTATTACTGCACCAGGCATTATATGAACACCATTTCCTATCTGACAATCGTGCTCTAATATTGATCCAGTATTTAATATTGAATAATCACCAACTTTTGCATTATGATGAGCAATAGCATGAGGAAATATTTGTACACCTTTTCCTAGTAATTTTTGATCAGAAACATATGCGTCTTTACTAATAATATTTAATGGTTTAATTTTTTTTTTTTCTAACTCTTTAGATATTAAGTATCTAGCTTTTCCTTGCTCATTACCAATACAAGTAACAAAATAATTGGCTTTTTTTAAAAACAAAACTAAATCTTTTTTAGTATTTGAAAATTTTGCATTAGATAAAAACTGTGCTTTAGATAAATTTGGGTCAAATAAGTATTTAATTATAAAACTTGAATCTGTATTTAATGTTTTATTATTTTGTATTAAATCATATATAATGCCAGCTTTATATTTAGCTCCCCAAAATAATATTTTTTTATTCATTATATTTGATTATATTCAAAATTAAACTATATCAATAATTATAAAATTTTAAATTATCTATTAAATGAAAAATATTCTAATATTAGGTTCTGAGGGTTTTTTAGGTTCTGTTCTTGTTCCTTATTTACAGAAAGAAAAAAAGATTCAAATTACAGGTGTAGATAAGTGTTTTTTTGGGATTAATAATAAGAAAACTAAAAATTTTAAATTTTTAAAAAAAGATTATAATTTATTACCTAAAAAATTTTTTGAAAATTTTGATATTTTAATTGATCTTGTAAATATTTCTAACGATCCAGCATCAGAATTAAATAGAAAATTTACTTATAAAACAAATTATTTAAATAAAATTAAGCTTTACAAAAAATTGAAAAACCTAAATAGCTTATCTAGATATATCTATATGTCCTCTTGCTCTGTCTATGGAAATAATACTAATTTGATCACTGAAAAATCAAAACCTAAACCAATATCTTTGTATTCTAAATTGTGCTTAAAATATGAGAATCATCTAAAACAAAAAAAAAGTATTCCATATACCGTAATGAGACTAGGAACTCTTTATGGTTGGTCAAAAAGAATGAGATACGACATTGCTATTAATAAAATAATAAGAGATATGTTTTTTTTAAAGAAAATTGAAATCTTAGGAGGAACACAATTGAGATTTTTTTGTCATAATATGTTTGCTTGCAGAGTTATAAAAAAAATCATTAATGATGATAAAAAAATCACTTTTAACAAAATTTTAAATATAGGAAATTTTAATACAAATATAATTAACCTTTCAAAAAAAATATTGCGGTTAACAAAATTAAAAAAAATAAATGTCTATCATGAATCGAATACTATAGACAAAAGGTCTTACGAAGTTTCTGTGTCTACATCAAAAAGAATTAATAATAATCTTACATTAAACAAATTAACCAATGATTCCATCATAGATACATTTAAAAAAATTAAAAAAGATAAAAAACCATTCTCAAAAAATAAAATTACATTAGCCGTCTACAAAAACTACTTAAAAAATAAGCGGTCATGATTCCATTTTACAAACATAATCTAAATAAAAAAAAAAATTATTTAAAAAATACTTTAAATAGCTCTTATCTAACTTCAGGGCCAGTATGTGAAAAAGTTGAGGCACTACTTTGTAAAAAATTTAAAAAAAAATACTCTATTCTTACAAATTCTTGGACAAATGGTTTGATAAGCATATTATTGTCTTTAAATCTAAAATCTAAAGATGAAGTTATAATACCGGCTTGTACATTTGTGGCATGTGCAAATGTTGTTGAAATGGTTGGTGCAAAAATAGTTTTTGCTGACATTGATCCTCTAACAAAATTAATGGATATAGATGATTGTTTGAAAAAAATCACAAAAAATACAAAAGTAATAATGCCTGTACATTTGTATGGAAATTTATTTCCGACTAAAAAATTAAAAAATAAAATAAATAAAGAAATTATAATCATTGAAGATAGTGCTCATGCTTTTTGTGGCGAGTATAATAATAAAATTTTAGGGAATTTTTCTGATTTTGCAGTATTTTCTTTTTATGCAACAAAAAGTATTACTTGTGGGGAAGGTGGAGCAATAATTACTAATCATAAAAACTACGCTGAAAAAATTAGATCTATTTCGAATAATGGAATGACAAAACCAGCTTTTAAGAGATTTATTAATAACAAGTATATTCCATGGGATGTTCATAATTTTGGATTTAAAGCAAATCTAAGTGATATAAATGCTTCAATTCTAGTTGATCAAATATACAACTACCCAAAAGTTGCGAAGATCAAAAAAAAAATATTTTTCAAATTTAAAAAAGCATTGAATAATATACATCAAATTAAATTTCCAAAAAATTATATAAACAAGGAAAGAGATTACTACTTATTTCCAATAGGTGTAGATCGTAAATATAGAAATCAACTTATAGAATATTTACTTGATAAAAAAATTTTTGTTACAGTTAATTTCAGGTCTATTACAGATTTAGACTATTTTAAAAAAAAATATAAAAATAAAAAATGTATAATTAGTAAAAAATGGGGTGAAGAACAAATTAGTTTACCATTCCATATAAAAATCACACAAAAGGAAATAAAAACTATAAGTCAAGAAATTAAAAATTTTTTTAAGAAATTCTAGACGTCTAAAAATCTCCAAGGGTGTTCTTTATAATTTGTATATTTTTTAAACCAATAAGATAAAAATCTTTCTGATAAGTATGCATATATTCTTGTCGTATCATATCCATTTAATGTTTTGAAACCAAATTCTTTTTCACATCTTTCTAACCATGGAAATAAAGTTTCAAACCATCTTTTGATAATTTTCTTTTTTGAAATAAACATTATATGTGGATTGAAATAATTGTTTACTTTAACATATTCATAAAAATCACCCCTATCGTCTTTATCTAATAGTTTAATTGCTTTTTCTAAATTACCGTATCCGTGATGCATATCAAAATGAACTTTTATATTTTGATACTTATCATTTAATAAGATTCGTGGCTCTTTTAAAATATTTCTCCACCCTCTTTTTAATAATTTAATATTTTTTGCTCCAGAAATCTTTATTGAATCACAAATTAAAGAATCAAACTTGTTTTGCTCATCATTTAAATTAGTTAAAAGGTAGTTGTTGATATTTTCTTTATTAATTGAATCCTTAGTCTTATTTTTAATCCAATACCTTCTTTTTTGACAAAATCCAATCCACTGATCATCTTTTTCTAACGATAATAAATTTTTCCAATACCAATAATGAAAAGTTAACTCTGAATAGTTTTTTTCTTTATAAAAAATATTATCGTTATAATCACACCTAATATAACCTGTAGGAGAATTGTTTTTCCCAACCCAAGCTAAGTTATACTCTTCAAATTTTATAAAATTAATTAATTTATTTGTAACACAATAAAATTTAATTTTTTTCATTTTGATAAAATATTATTTATATTAAACTTTATTAGTTTTAAATATATAAGTAAAAATATTTTATATTTTGTTAAATTATTAATATATAAAAAATTTAGTATGATTTTTAAACCAATTAAAAAAATTGTAAATTTGTTTGGGTATAAACTTATAAATAAAAATATTATAAAAAATAATAAAACTCTATCCTCACACTCTAAAATGAACCTTAAGATAGTATTAGAGAATATCTTTAATAAACAAAAGATAGAAAATTTAATTCAAATAGGGGCTAATGATGGTATTTCTTTTGATGAGATTAACTTTTTTATAAAGAAATATAAAGTTAAGAGTATTTTAGTTGAACCTATTAAAGAAAATTTTGATAAATTAAAAAATAATTATAAAGATCTAGACTATATACAATTCGAAAATATTGCTATTTCAAATAAAAAAGAAGTTAGCTACCTATATAAAGTTGATACTAAATTTAATAATTATTATGACACTCACATTCCTGCAATACCCTCTTTTGATAAAAAGCATCTTTTAAATCATGGTGTAAAAAATTCACATATAGTAAAAGAAAAAGTTAATTCATTGAGTGTTAAAGATTTAATTACAAAATATAAAATTTACAGTTTAGATTTATTTTTTGTTGATGCGGAAGGTTATGATGGAAATATAGTTCTAGATTTACTAAATGAAACTGATTTAAGGCCGATAATTATTTTTGAATATGTACATATAGAAAATAAAATATTAAAAAATTTAATTGAGAAAATTATTAATAAAAATTTTTTTTATTTCCAAGTAAATGAATGTGTAATTGTTTTTCCTAATGAAAAAAATTTAGAATTATTTTTTTAAAAAATTATAAAATCTTTAAACTTTTCTTTATTGTTGCATATATATAATGGAAATCTATTATCTAAATCCACAACATCAAACTTATGTCCACGTTTAAATAAATCTATTTTTTCCTCTATTCTTTTTTTTATTATACTTTCATCACTGTATTCTGGCTTTGAAAACTCCAAATGAGCAAATGTTTTTAATTTTAAAGATATTTCTTTAGGTGATAGTATATTATTAAAGTGCCAACCTGCATCTTTAAAAAGTTCAATATTTTTTTCTTTATCAAATCTTAAAAAATTATACTTTAAATTTTTTGATTTTATTTGCTGCCTTAAAAAATCAATTGACTTTAAATTTTTTTTTTTTACAACTCGTGTTCCCTCCCATGGACTTTCATATTGGTTAAAAAGATTAAATTTATAATTAAAACAATCTTGTAAAAAAATTCCATATTTTTTATTTAATTTAAAATCAATTAATAATTCAGGCTTTATAATTTCATCTGGATCAGAAAAAAATATATAATCTTCTGGATCTGCAAAACTAAGTTTTTCTAGAAGCCCTTCTCTTTGTAGTGCTTGGTTTTGCCATCTATTAGTATTTTTTGGAAAAGGTCTTTCTAAAAGAAAATACTTAATTTTTTTACTATCATATTCATTTTTCCATATGAAATTTTTTTCTTTAGGATTTCCTTTGTGATCAAATTTTGATTCACATATTACAAAATAATCAACGTACTTATTTAAAATATTATATCTTATATCAAACATAAAATTATTATCAAAAAAAGTAATACAGTCTAGGATTTTGCTTTTAGTCATTAAGCCAGCTATGAATAATTTTTGAATTTAAAACTGACTCATTTATATTGCATGCTGGAAATACTGGATCAGTATGTCCATCTATTATATTTTTACTTATATTTTCAATTTGATACGAGTATATATTTTTAAGTGGTTTAGTCTGAATTTCTTTGCTCTCTTTATTGATAATTTTAATTATATTATGACTCCCAAACCACGTATCATTCAATGTTATGCTTCCCTTCTCTCCATTAATAACACTTTTATTTCCTAAATTTTCCTTAAATGAAGCATTGATTGTTGAATTAAAATCATTTCCATATTCTAATTCAGCTTTTGAATTTACATCAACTCCCGAGTCACCTACTTCTCTTACGATATTTTTAATTTTGAAACTCTCATAATTTAGTTTATTCATCAAAGAAATAATTAGTAAGCTAAAAGATATTGTATAGCAGCCTAAGTCCAATATGCATCCACCACCTAATTTTTTATTAAATAAACGACTTTTAAAATCAATTTTTTTTTTTTTATTAAAAAAAAATAATTTTTTTTTATTCAAAAGATTTCTACCAAACGAAGATTTCATAGAAATCAAGTTACCTATTTCCTCATTTTTTATTATATCTATTAAAATTTTAATTTGCGGATGATGTCTATACATATATGCTTCACCGAAAAATACTTTTTTTTTTAATAATTTACTATTTATATCTTCCATTTCAGTAATATTTATTGTTGCTGGTTTTTCTACCAAAACATTTTTATTATTCTCAATACTACTAATGACCCAAAAGTGATGTAATGAATTGGGAAGAGCAATGTATATTATATCTACATCTTTGCAAAAAATAAGGTCTTCATAATTTTTAAATACATATTTTTCCTCTATCATGAAATTTTTTTTAAATTTGTTTAATTTTTTTGAATCTTTACTAGATATAGCAAGTAATCTTGCATTTTGAATTTCTTCAAATCCCTCAGAAAATTTTTGGGCAATTTCACCTAAACCTATAATTCCCCAATTAATTTTTTTCATTTTTACTCTTTTTTTATTTTTAATACACCTATGAATGCTTCTTGGGGTATTTCAACTCTTCCAAACTGTTTTGATCTTGCTTTACCTTTTTTTTGTTTCTCTAAAAGTTTTCTCTTTCTATCTGTCGCCCCACCACCATGGATTTTTGTTAGAACATCTTTTTTAAAACCCTTTATTGTCTCTCTTGCTATAACTTTGCCTCCTATTGCTGCCTGAACTGGAATCATAAAATTGTGTCTTGGTATTAGGTCTTTAAGCTTTTCACATACCTCTCTTCCTGTTCTTTGAGCAAAATCTTTATGGATCATCATTGCTAATGCATCAACAGGCTCTGCATTAACTAATATTCCAAGTTTAACTAAATCTCCCTCCCTATGTTCTATAATCTCATAATCGAAGCTAGCATATCCGCTAGTCATTGATTTTAAACGGTCATTAAAATCAAAAACCACTTCATTTAAAGGTAATTCATAATTGACAACAGCTCTATTACCAGAATAAGTCAAATTAGTTTGAACTCCTCTCTTGTCTTGACACATTTTTATTATCGGTCCCAAGTATTCATCCGGAGTAATAATTGTTGCTTTTATCCATGGTTCTTCAATTAAATTGATTAATGTTGGATCTGGTAAACTTGAAGGATTTTGTAAATCAACAATATCTCCTTTATTCATATGGACTTTATAAACAACGCCAGGAGTTGTTGTTAACAAGTTAACATCAAATTCTCTTTCTAATCTTTCTGTTACAATTTCTAAGTGAAGAAGGCCTAAAAAACCACATCGAAATCCTAGCCCCAATGCTGAAGAGGATTCGGGTTCAAATGAAAAACTTGCATCATTCAATTGTAGTTTAGCTAGACCATCTTTTAATTTTTGATACTCAGAGCTATCTACTGGAAACAATCCACAAAAAACAACTGGTTTACTTGGTTTAAAACCAGGTAGCGCTTCTTTTAGAGGTTTTGCAGCATCACATATTGTGTCACCAACTTTTGTTTCTGATAAAACTTTTATTCCCGTTGTTATAAAACCTATCTCTCCAGAATTTAATTCATTGATATCTGTAGCTTTTGGAGTAAATACACCTACTTTTTCAACAATATATTCTTGATTAGTGGACATCATTTTAATTTTCATATTTTTAGAAA
>MDTC01141265.1_pt1 | contig 12184 bp, 7 predicted proteins | sample 811181 | NCBI WGS metagenome assembly MDTC01 (sample SAMN05326644, study PRJNA326480) | marine metagenome | isolation source: seawater | place: Pacific Ocean: North | collected 2011
ACTACAAACGCTAAAGGAAGATTGTGCAAAGCCTCTACCTCCGGCAAATCCATCGCTGCCGAAATCATTCGTGGATGGCCTTGAATCAAAAATCCGGATGGAGGGATATGAGCACGGATTTCAACCCCTGGTAATTCGCTAATGGCCATTCTTGCTGACCAAAGCCCAACTTCTCCGTTAATCAGAACTAAAGCTAAGTCGGGTCTAATATCTGTCAATATTTCTGGGACTTCAATATCCGATTGTAAACCGCTAACATCAAAACGGCCCAGATGAGTATCGGCAACGGTTTCACGATGCCGCTCTTGACCATCCCAACTCGCCGAAGGGTGTGCTGAACCTATACTATCGGGATCAGGAGTGATTACTATCCTCTCAATTCCAACAGATTCTTCCTCCTCGAATTGCGAGTAAATCTGATTTTGTTGTGCTAAAGGGGAGGCGCTAGAGAGCAGAAGAATGGTTAGAATGCAGGCTGCCACTCGATACCGCATAAGTCTCCCCAATCTCTGGGGAACCTGTTCCGTTTTCTATCTTGCCCGTTTATGACGACACCTATGGTGTCGTTCAGAGCCATTGTCGATCTGCTTCAAGCAAATGCATTTCTGAGGTATATTCTCCTACTTTCAAGCTCCATGTTTGAGGCGATACAGCACCATCATAGTTATCATAATCCAAAGTAATGTTAATCGTGTAAATATCCCATCTTGTTTCACCTGTCACAATGATCTCTAGATCATCACCTGCAATCGATGTATGAGCCGAAACCGATGCAACACTAAATTCACTCGAGTTTAGTACCTCTCCATCTTGATTGATGAATGATGCATCGACCTCAACATTGGCAATTGGTCGGCTCCCATAGTTGTGAACCTGCATCAACACAACATGTCCAGGACCAGCCTGTTTGTAGATGACTTCTACATCCACTGCATCACGAGGGACAACCCAAAATCCAACTGCAAACAAACTGAACATCAGTGCTGCCATGAACACTGAAGCGAATACCACCCGAAGTGGAGTCACTTTTTGGATTACATCAAGAGCTCGTTCGTAGGCTTCATCGGCAATTTCCTTTTGCTCTTCAGTTGGTGTAAACTCACTCGAACGCATCTTAGAACGCAAATTACGAATCCTATCGGATAAGCTAACCGAACTGTCATTAGCCTCCTCTAAATCTGGATTTTCAGGATCTCCAACAAGGGTGTACATGCCTTCTATCTCATCATCGTTCGACAAATTATCACCCCATCACTGTTGCAAAAATAGTCAATAAGCCGGAAGTCAATGGCTCAGGTATCAGATAATGGGTAGTTGATGCTTCTACACCCATCATATTCAGTATAGAAAGATCTGATGCCAAACCATTGACACCAATTGTGGTTCCAGACGGTATTCCACCAGTCACCTGTGCATCGATTAAGACTGCTCTTCCGTCTAATGTTAAATTGCCTGCATCTATGGGAGTCCCATAATATTCTGAGACTGTAGAAACATCAATGTAAGCTCTGGCGTTTGCAATAATCCGACCTCCTCGTACATCCTCTACCTTGACTACAGGATACGTGTAGTAAGAATATCCAACAAAAGACATGTGGATTGTAGCACTCTTGAGATTCTCTCCTGCTGCCTCTAGTTGATCAATCCAAATCCCTGGTTCAGCAGGAACGTCACTTTGACGGAGATATAGGCGACCTATGCCTTCTCCACTACTTGTGATTCTCAAACCGAAATCTTCTGTTGGTTCAATACTCATGTGACTGGCTAAATTGTCTGCCAGTAACAGTGAGTCTCCTCGAACATCAACTGAACGACCAGTGGTTGATATGAACAAATCCATTCCCGGCGATGAGGAAGAAAATACCAAAGTTGCCATGCCTTGGAAACTAATTGGTTGAGTTATATCAAAAGTTTCCGAAGGTGCTGTAGTGAGATTCATTTGAGCAGGCAACTCATGAAGGAATACCGTTGCAGGCCACCATTTGCCTGCACTGAAACGTTTCATTTCCAACATGAGGGAGTCTAAGGATAAACCAGTACCATCCAATTCTTCTGCTTCCATTCCAACAGTAATCACCGAACCTAGTGAAGCAGTCATATCCAATTCCTTTGGAATCCCCTGTAAAAGTAATTCATATCTTGCCCATTCATTCCGATCTAATACTACTGCATGAATCGCTTCGAGTGCTACGCTCATCTCATAGTTGCTAAACATAGTCAATTGTGGTACAACTGGACGGTAATCTGTTGTAATCTCGGCTTCAACCTTGATATCGGTAGGTTGACCTGGTTGGAAGCCGAGCATCAAGAAACTCAAATCCCTAGCATTGTAGTTGTTTACTTCAATCATGAATTCTGGATTGGCAGGAATCCAACCATTCAATTCAATTCCTATATCCCATCGATCTGTTACAGACAAATTCTGATAATCTACTGCCAAATCAATATGTGGAGCCAAATCGGGTAGCCAAACACGTGCATGGAATGCCGTATGATTGTCTGCAGACAAGTCTGCTTCCATCGATATACCATGCAGCCATTCGGGCTCTTCAAGATCCATTCGACCTTGTTTAGCATCTACAACCAAGTCGAAATTCTCCGTAGCCTGGAGTTCTATTCCGAATGAAAAATCAGTTTTTTGATCCTCAATCGCTCCACCGGTAACACTGGTGACCATCTCGCCAAGCATGGCGTTGACACTCTCACCAAAATCAGTGAACCCTGCTAAGAAAAATGCGATTCCTGCAAGTCCCTCATCCTTGGTGAACTCTGGTACATCCAATGAATCATCATCCCCCGCCCCACCTTGCGGCACCTCAATTGCGAGGTTGGCGGGTAATGGGTCAATTAGAACATGTGCAGTAATTCCATCAGCAGGCGAATCATGTTCGGTTTCATCAAGGATGACTGCTTGGAATGGTGAATCGCCTGGACCTACGAGGAACCCTGTCCCTCGACCTGCCTCGCCTGGTGCACCTGGTTCCTCCGCTCCAAGGAATCCTACTTCGGTGATACCATGCACTCGTGTTGAAAGTGTAGCCTCACCTGCATCTAAATCCTGCATGAAAAGAAAGTGATCTCCATCCATAGTTTTGGGATCAGATGCATTTGATATCATCAGTGAAATTGAGCCGATTGGAGATTGTGATATCCATGAAACATCATCCCCAATCTTCATTGTGAAATTGCCTGGCATCGTGTCGATATCCAAGACCTGACGTTGTTGTCCTTCACGGCCAGCATAAACTACCTCTGGTATATCCCGATCTGAATTGAATGCTAATTCTTGTGTTGATACATCGACAACTAACGATGCTGGATGGTCTGAAATGAATACATATTGGAAATCACTTGCGGGGATGTCAATAGCTCCATTCTCATCATCCGTATGTTCTAAGAACAGAATTCTCAGTGGCCCACCCCCATTTGCTCCAAATTCTAACCTCTGTGTTCCAGCTTGTGCATTGTCGACGATATGGAGTGAATGTAATCCTTCGTGATGTAGACTCAATGCAATTGGTACTAGTTTTGGATTAGAACCGTTTCTTCCTTGTACTTCAGTTGTTGACTTGTCATCAGCCAACAACATATGAGGGCCGAAACCGACTGGTACGTCAGTAGAACCCATGACTAGACTTAGTGAACCAACCGGCATTGGTTGACGCCCTACTTCGAAGTGGTTGAACATCTCTAAATGAATTGCAGTACCTTGTGAAGCACTTCCAGTACTGCCACTGATTACATCGACCAATGCGTTTGGAATACTATTGATTATGTTTGAAATCTCTATGAATATATCAACTACAGTAAGAATTGTGACATCCAATAACCTTGAGAGAATGTCCAAACTACTGTCTGCATTACCAATCTCTTGCTCGTCACTACCACCTAGCCAAAAGTCTCCATACAAGATTAAACCAGTGGGTATATCTACGGCATCAATGTGTGTCATTCTATGATCTGTTTCTACTCCTTCTCTAAGGAACCAAGACGTATATTCGAGTGAAGAAACAGATTGTGTTGAACGCAAAAGAACCAATGTATTAGGCGGGTTTTGTGGATCTATTGGAAGAGTTGGATCATTTACGTTAGGTGTTGAATCACGTGTGAAATTCTTGATTCCTAGTATCAAAGAAAGACGTGTTGGTAACTGCCCGGGTAATTCTGGTTGTGAGGCACTACCTAACATTTGGAAACACCTCTCGATTTCCATTGGAGAAAGTGTCCCAGATGGCATTCCACGTAGCCATACTAATGTCTCTGAAACGTTCCCATATGGCTCGGATGCGCTCTCCCTGTAGTTGCTCTTGTTTTCATAGAAATGAAGCCATAAATCGGCTCGTTGATCAGCATAATATTCGATTGAGGTTAAACCATCTTCTCCAATATTTCCCGAGCCTGTGGGTAACACACCATCTGTACGTATTGTCAAATCCACAATTGATGGGAGACTGTAATCTGTGGATTCAGGATGAACGCCAACTTCCAAGTACTCTAATTCCCATAGCTCTCGAATTTCGTTTTCCTCAGGAGCAAAATGAGCATAACCAAATCCAATACCGACTCGACAATCATGCTGCCAGGATTGGTTAGAATGGTGTGCATTTGGTTCATAGTGAGACGGGCAATCAGTTTGACCGCCATTATCTATCTGGATTGATATTGGTGCCGAAAGGGCAGCGATGGTTACTCCAGTGTCATCAGCACTTACTCCACCTCCTGAAGTTATGCCAGAAGCGAGTAAAACCAATGCAGATATCAATTCAGTACCAGCATTTGAAATGTCAAACCAAAATCGCTCAAAACCTACTTGGAGGGCCCAATCGGTAGGTGGTATCGTGAAATGTGAATCAATTAACCAGAGATAAGATTCTCCTCCTTCGTCTAATATCCCACCTAGATTGATTCCATATGCGAAGGCTTTGATTAGAGATACTTCCAATGATTCCATTTGGTTCCAAAGTGGATTGTTGATGTCAATAACTTCTACACGATACTCAATTGTTGGTTCAATCCACAATTGTGTTGGTGGTGAACCACTGAGACCCCATCCATTTCCTGGAGATGGCTCAAATGTTATTGTGATACCAACCTGAATATCATCAACTCCATTACCGTCAATGTCTATGTCATGCATCAAAGGATCTTGGCTGAATAAACTCAGAAGGTTAGATGAAAAATCTACTTTCTGATGATTCTGATGAACTGGCCCATCATTAATGGATCGATAATCCGTCCAAATTACATACTCTGTAAGTTCCAAAATGGTACTGAATACTGAGGTTACGAAAACGTCTTGCGTAACATCATTTTGACTTGTTAATATGTCAACAGGTTTGGGATGTATTGTTTCTTCAGGGTGTGTTGATTGTGTTTGCAAACCATCCAGTGCCACATCAATCTGAGTTAGTGCATCCTCTGAACCTAACGACCTTACCCCATTTCGAACTGGTGAAAGAGCATTTTCTGCTTGTAGTGTAATCTGATTACTGTCAAGCATTACATCTCGAGTATCCAACACATCATTCAATTCAGAAATTATTCCGAAATCCTCAGCTTTTATTTGTGCGGCCTGAACTGCCGCTAGAGGACTTAGAATTGGCAAAACGAGGATCAAAACCATCGCTAATCCAGTACGATCTCGAGTCCGGGGCGCACCGAGAATTACGCGCGGGCTACCTCCCATGTAGACAAACTGCTCCGAACTCCTTCTAAAGGGTCTTCGACCCTTGTGCGCGAGAGAAGTGCTATTCTTCAAGTGAAATTAACGTGTAATAATGCCGGATTCACCACATTTTGGGCAATCTACTCTCGCTTTACTCACTTCAACTGGCATATCTACTGCATATTGTTGATTGCAGGATTTACAGGTACCTGTTACCTCTGTGGTATGGGGTTGATTCTGGACAATTGGTTTTGGTTTGGTTTCTTCAGGAGAAGGTGGACTTGTGCGAGTAATGACATCCGGCAACTGAATTCCACTGGCTATGACACTTCCTTGAGGTGCTGATGATTCAGCAGGTTTACTCTTAGGTTCTGGCTCTGGTGTGACTGTTTCTTCTGGTTGTGGTTCATCTTCTTCACCGAATGCTGCCAAAAGATCCACATCAGATGCATTCTGTACAGGTGTACTTACGGCTGGTCTTTGGGAACCATAAGATGAGCCAACCCCTGCAATTTCAGCCATTTCGCCACCGCTTCCAGCACGTTGGAAACTACTGGTTTCATTTCGGCTTTGATACATTGAAAGTTGCTCTTCATGAGTAGGCTCCCTAGCTGCCTCAGCCTCCTCTGCTGCTACTCTTTCAGATTCTACTCGCATCATTTCTTGATGTACACTACGCCTTCTTACAGATAGAATAAATCCAATAATTCCAACTACAATAACTAGAGCCGCCAAAACTCCACCAATTGTGTAAATCAATTCCATGGATGAACTGGATGACTCCTCTTTTGATTCAACATAAACAATCACTTCACGAGATGATGATATCCCTTGCTCATTTGTAACTGTACATGTTACTGAATAATCTCCACCTTCATTGAATGTCCATGAAACCAAGTCTCCCGCGGCTTGAACATCATTGGTTGAATCTCCATCTCCATCAGCATCTGTTTCTATATCAAAATCCCATTTCCAAGTTAACATTGACGACTCATCATCTGAAGCGTTTAACCGCCATGAGTTCTGCTCCCCTTGTTTAACCTCGATTGGGCCAGATATATCCTCAAGAATTGGGGCTGTGCGATCCTGAATTAGAATTAATTTAGTGGCCGAAGATGAACGATTTGCTAAGTCAAAAGATTTCAGTTCTACAGAATGGTTACCAGCTGAATTAAAACTGTAAGTGAAAGTATTGCTAGTCCCATTGTTGGATTGAATAAGATTGCCATCAGCCCACCACTCTTCCCGGTCAATCCCGAAGTTGTCTGTAGATGAACTAGTAAGAATAAACGATTCTCCAAAACCTCGAACAATATTGCTGCCGCCATTGATTATCGCCGATGGATTGGTTACATCATCGACATCGATTGTGATTGAGGAGGTATCTGTGCGACCATCTACTCCATTTGCCCTCAAATGAATTGTATTAGAGCCCTCTTGTGCCCAACTAACTTCAGTCCAAGAACCTGTGAACTCAAATTGACCATTGCCATCAAGATCCCACTCAAATTGACTTGTATCTATCTGGTTGGAAAGATTGGGTGTAGAATTAGCAGAAAGTATGATTTTTTCGCCTACATCAATGTAATCACCTATTGTATAACTCGAAGATGCTGAAGAAATAGTTGCATTAATGACTGGTATCAAATTGACGATGACTGTGAATTTAGCATTACTTTGCCCATCTCCTCCACCAGTTGGTCCTTGTTCATTATCAGCATAAATGTAGAGAGGTTGGTTGGCATGTGCTGCATCAACAGTCCAAATTACACTGTCCTCAGTAGTTATATCCAACAAATCTGCACCACTAACTCGGAATTCGGGTGCAGTTCCATCGAGGTAACCTGTTCGCTGACTCTCTGTCAAAATAAACAAATCAGGATTGCCTTCCATCGGGATTGCACTAATCTCGATCTGGGTTCCTTCATCGAGAACTAGATTATTTTCATCTATGAGTTTACTGTGGTCGTTCACCGGTAAGTGAACTAATCCATCATATAGATTCCAATAATTTGGAGTGAGGAATGAAATATCGATATTTACCTGAAGTGATGTGCCACCTTGAGCACCTTCTCCATCATCACTTGGATGAGCTAAGTTATCAAGAATAACCCACCAATTCTTCTCACTCTCATCTGTTGGAACTGTCCAATGCCAGCGTGCAGAGTTAACCATATTTTCGAAGACTGTCTCTTCAGCCCAATAGGCAGATGAACGATAAGACTGGTCATTTGCATACACCTGAAGTGCAGCATTACGGAAAACTAGGAAATCAAAATTAACATCACCATTTACTTCAAATTCGACAATTGTTCCTGGTTGTAGGATACCTAGGGCAATTTGCTCACAATTCTGATCACTGATGATTATTGGATCAGGAATTGATTCCAAGTCTGTTGTACCACAAACAGTAGAACGGCCTTGGGATGCAGAACCAAGTGGAAGGATGGCCAATAACAGCAAACTAACGACAAACAAGGCTGAACTCGTCAGGCGCATATCCACTCGCTCGATTCGCTTACCTTTGAAGGTCGCCCATGCCGGTGTATCAAAGAATCATTTGATTCCAACCTTCTTCTACGCAAACGTAGTGGGTGACTTTCCCATCCGAATCGACCCTGAACCAATCTCCATCACTGGTTGCAGCAACAGGGCCTGAGAAGTGTTCTCTTGCTTCACTTACCAAGGGAGATAACCGTTCTATTCTACTTGAGTAATGTGTAAGAGCAAGAACTCCAGCTTTGGATTTACTCGCATGCTTTGCGGCATCGGCAGCAGTGGAATGGAAATATTGACTGGCTTTTTCTTGATTTTCTGATGTAAAGGTTGACTCATGGAGAAGTAAATTAGGGGGGCTAGGAAGATTGTCTGGTTCAAATCCAGATGGGCCAAATGCAGTATCTCCACTCACCATTATGCTACAATTAGGTCGAGTTTCGGAACGGAAATCATCTGCTCTCAAATTATTTCCTTCATGGTCAATATTTTCTCCAGAGGCTAAACGAGAAATTTGTTCATCAGAAAGTTGGAGATACTCTGCTTTGTGTTGATCGAAGCGAGGTTTTCGTTGCGTCTCGAAGTGATAACCACAAGAAGGAACTCCATGCTTAGTTGGTACAATTGTAACAATGACACCGTCAAGAGGTTGTTCTGGACAAGTGAAAGGCTGATCTTGATCAATGATTATAGGAACCCAATTTATTGTGTATGAAAGTTCATCTTTGGCCCCTATTGTTTGCCATTGAGAAAATAGAATTGCTAAATCGGTTGGAGATATATCTGATTCAACAGGTGGGGCCTCTCCTGGTCGATTGGTTGACCACTCTATCGCTTCATGAGTTGTTGGTCCAATGATTGTCAATGGATTCTTTCGCCCATCTAAATTGAGGGTTTGCAATAGTGGAAGAACACCCCATGTATGATCTAAATGGCCATGTGTAAGGAAAATTGCGCGTATGCGGGAAAGACGGGTTCGATTATCTGTTCCATTCTTTTTCAAATTACGGTTGTGCAATATGACTCGATTTTGCATACCTTCTCCACAATCGACTAGAGCCAATCCTCCTGGCGTATTAATCACTGAACCGGAAACAGAACGACCGTGTGCAAATCTTGCACTGGATGTGCCCAGCACATGTAACTCAAACATGCATTTACCTCGCGAATCAATAGATCGGCACCCGCTTTCACAGGTAGCGGCCTGATTCACCGGTGTAGCTCATCACATTTCAAGGATTCACTGGTTCTTTAGGAATCGGTGTAGGTGGAAACCATCGAAGTAGAACAACGTCTTCAACACCGCGAATCCATCTCCATGGAATGGCTACATGGATTCGACCTTCAACAATATCTTCAGGAGGGTTTGTGACAAAAATATGAGTGCATTTCCATTCATCTGAATCAACAACAGTATCATGAACAGTCCCGAGATATCTACCATCTGGTAAGATGACCGGCATACCCCGAAGTTCTGATGCGACAGCTTCGCCCATCAGAATTGCCTGGCACTGGGTTGTCCATCAACCTTGGGCACAGAATAGGGTTACTTTCCACGATTTAGGTTCGCACGAATGGAGGGGCGGACCTTCTCAGCACCCTTGCCCTTCTTGTGCATACCACGACCGCGCTTTCCAGCACTGGTTTTTCCACGATAAACACGGCCTGTGTGTCGACTCTTTGCGACCCAACCGAGTTGCTTATCGTTTTGAATTGAAGGATGCTTTGGATCGAGCATAATGACTTCAAAGAATTTGTTCTTCCCATCCTCGCCAACCCAGTAAGAGTTGAGCACTTCGAGATTGGGGAATTTACGAGCAACTCTTTCTTCTGCGATTCGCTTGATACTCTTACCCATAGTAATCTTCAACATACCAGACTTACTTGGTTTACGCTTCATGTTAATCTTCGACTTGCGAAGACCACCACGGCGAACTCGAGTACGAACCATCACTACGCCTTGCTTTGCTTTGTAGCCCAAACGGCGTGCTGCATCAAGACGAGTAGGCCTCTCTATTCGATTGATGACGGGCTCTTTTCGCCATTCAGCCATACGGGTTCTGAGGTGGTCTCTTGGGATTGAATCCTTAGGTCTCTTCCAAGTTTCGCGGATTGCATGATGTAGGGAACGAGCCATAGTGGTCACCTTTGAAGCAATCCGCCGACCTGCTTCCCCTATATGAGCGTCCCGCTAGGGGGCAACCCCCCCTACGGGGGGAATTAGTGGTGTTAGTTTGGTCCGAGCGGCCGGATTTGAACCAGCGGTTCCCTGATGGCTGCCTTGTCTACAACCGTGGATTTCACGTCTACAGTCAGGTGCATTGGCCAGGCTATGCTACGCTCGGGTTTGGTTCGCCCAACGCCACCGGCTATTTGTGCGTAGCGCATCCATTCTGGGCTTTGCAAAGAGGTCGCAAATTAGACACTTAGACCATTCTGGAACCGCGATGGTTAATACGTGGTGGAAACCGAACTAGCGAATACAGGTGAAACCTGTGGTGGATTCCATGGATGGGGAACAAGTCAGTGGACAAGGTTCGGGTAGTTCGCTTGGCAAGGCGTATGAAGAACTTGTGGGCGAGCTAAAACGTGACATGGATGGCAAGCAGGCAACAGCATTACTCAATGAGGATGTTTCCACATTTGGCGTCCCGGACCCCCGTATTCTGATTTGTGGGTGTGGTGGATCAGGTAATAACACCATGAACAGAATCACTCATCTTGGTGTCGAAGGTGCAATCACAGTAGCCATCAATACTGACAAACAACATCTCGACCATACTCGTGCACTTCAGAAACTCTTGGTTGGCAAACATATCACCCGTGGCCTCGGTGCCGGAGGAGATCCTTCCACAGGACGAAAGTGTGCCGAAGCCGGCCGGGATGTAATCACCAAGATTGTCTCAGGTGCAGATTTAGTTTTCATCACTGCCGGACTAGGCGGGGGAACTGGAACTGGAATCGCTCCCGTTGTTGCTGAAGAAGCAAAGAGAGCCGGAGCATTGGTTGTTGCAGTTGTTACAACTCCTTTCCAGGTTGAAAGACGTCAGAGAATGCAACGCGCATTAGAAGGATTGGAGTCACTAAGACAGGAAGCTGATGCGGTATTGGTTCTTGACAACAACAGACTTCTACACTATGTTCCAAATCTCCCCCTAGATGAGGCATTCAGCATCATGGACCAACTGATTGCTGAAATCGTCAAGGGAATTGTTGAAACAATCACACTACCGAGTTTGATTAACCTAGACTTTGCAGATGTTCGCACTATAATGAAAGGTGGAGGCGTAACAATGATGCTCTATGGAGAGAGTGATAGAGGCCCTGAAGAGGTGGTTCACGAATCACTCAATCATCCACTACTTGACATTGACATCGATGGTGCAACTGGTGCTCTAATTCATGTTACTGGAGGACCTTACATGACTCTGGAACAAGCCAGCCAAGTTGTCGATTTGATGACTGGTAGACTCAGCCATGATGCCAATGTCATCTTCGGTGCGAGGCAAGATCCAGGATTTGGTGATACTATCAAGGTCATGGCAATTATCACGGGTGTGGCAAGTGATCGACTAACTGATGCCGTTATGACCCCAGATATGCTTGGGGAAGTTCTCAATATCGCACGACAGCATGGCAATCGCGGACCTGGTTTTGGTTCAATTCAGCGCTTTGATGCATAATTTGGCCTATAGGCCAAGAAACCCGAATGCTCAAACGGGACCGTCGTCACGGCTCCACATGGACCGTCGCGGATTCGCCGTTATGTTCGTCGCCCTAATGCTAGCAATTGTCATGGTTACACCGAGCTCTGCATCTGCAGGAATCATGCAATCACCTGGTTCTGAAACTGGGCAACCCGATGCAGATAACAACACCCTGTATCTGTTTGGAAATCCACAGTTGAGCAATTGTAATTCTAAATTCAATAACACAAATGCAGACAGTGCAGAATATGGGGAACTATCACGCGGTGGTAGTGGAACTCTAAATGTGAAAGTAACATGCAGAATGGAACCTATA
>MDTC01160249.1_pt1 | contig 12183 bp, 10 predicted proteins | sample 811181 | NCBI WGS metagenome assembly MDTC01 (sample SAMN05326644, study PRJNA326480) | marine metagenome | isolation source: seawater | place: Pacific Ocean: North | collected 2011
CCTAGTGGGAGACTCCCAGATAAGCGTCAATGACCTTCTGATCATTGCGCACGGCATCGGGGACTCCTTCAGAAATTTTGCGCCCGTAATCGAGCACAATCACCCGATCGGAGATATCCATCACCACGCTCATATCATGCTCAATCAGCACAATCGTTGTGCCCAACTCTTCGTTGACATCAAGAATAAAACGACACATGTCTTCTTTTTCTTCAAGATTCATGCCTGCCATAGGTTCATCGAGCAACAGAATGTCTGGCTCTGCGGCAAGTGCACGGCCAAGTTCAACACGCTTTTGCAGGCCGAATGGTAAGCGCCCAACGATGGTCTTACGTACAGACTCGATCTCAAGAAAATCGATAATTTTCTCTACTGCCTGACGATGAACAATTTCTTCGCGTTGTGCAGGCCCCCAATACAAGCCCTGCATGAGCAGGTTGGATTTCATCTTCAAGTTTCGGCCAGTCATGAGGTTGTCTACGGTATTCATGCCTTTAAACAAAGCGACGTTCTGAAAGGTTCTGGCAATTCCCTGTACTGCAGCTTCATGGGGGCGCATGCTTTGTCGCACCTTACCTTTGTAGGTAATCGTGCCTTGTGTCGGCTGATACACACCATTGATCACATTGAGCGCTGTCGTCTTTCCAGCTCCATTTGGCCCAATGATGGCGACCACTTCGTGCTCAGGAACCTCGAAACTCACTTCCGTTAATGCCGTAACCGCGCCAAACGAGATACTCACATTATCGAAACTCAAGATAATATTATCGGCCTGTGATCTGCTCATGACATAAGCCCTGTCAATTCAACTCGCCTTAGCCAATGGCTCAACCTGTCGTTCTACCGGCGACAAATCGAAGATTTGAAGGTCTGCGCTGACTGATCCCTTGGTGCCATCCTCAAAGGTCACCTCAGACACGATGTCAACATGCTGCTGACTGGAATACAGGGCGTCAATCAATCCCTGATATTTTTCCTGAATAATTCTCCTTCGAACCTTCCCAGTCCGGGTTAATTCGCCATCATCTGCATCGAGTTCCTTATGCAATACCAGGAACCGCAGTATTTGAGATGAAGCCAGGTGCGAATCCAATGCAAGATCACTGTTGATCTGCCCAATGTACTTTTGAATCAGCCTGTAGACATCCGGGTGCGCGGCCAATTCCTGATAGCTCGCGTAAGACAGGTTATTACGCTCCGCCCAACTTCCAACAGCAATAAGATCGATATTAATAAAAGCGGTAACAAAATCACGCTCGTGGCCAAATGCCACCACCTCTTTAATCTCAGGAAAGAATTTAAGCTTATTTTCCAGGAATTTTGGTGCAAACATAGCACCGTCGTTAAGCTTGCCCACGTCCTTCGCTCGATCGATGATACGCAAATGCCCCTCATCGTCAAAGTAACCGGCGTCTCCTGTGTGAACCCAGTTATCCGAGGTCTTGGTTTGGGCCGTCGCTTCTGGATCTTTGAAATACTCTTGAAATACCCCCGGGCTGGAATACATCACTTCGCTGTTGTCTTCGATTCTCACCTCCACACCCGGCGGCGGTTTGCCCACAGTATTAGAGCGCACCTCACCGTCAGGCTGCATCGTGATAAAAACCGTTGCCTCAGTCTGACCGTATAGTTGCTTTAAATTGATGCCTAACGAGCGATAGAAATCAAATATCTCGGGGCCAATCGCTTCGCCGGCGGTATAAGCCAGGCGTACCCGACTCATGCCAAGGGTATTTTTTAGCGGGCCGTAGATCAGAATATCGCCTAGCCAGTAATGTAGCCGATTAACAACAGAAACCGCCTCACCATCCATCAGGGAAACACCGACACGCTTTGCCACCTTCATGAAATGATGAAACAGCCTGCGCTTGGTGGCGCCAGCGTCTTCCATACGAATCATGACCGTGGTTAGCAGGTTTTCAAATACCCGTGGTGGCGCGAAATAGTAAGTTGGGCCAATCTCACGAAGATCCTGCATCACCGTGCTCGAGCTTTCCGGGCAGTTAACGCAAAATCCGGCGACAAAAGCCTGTGCAAACGAAAAGGTGTTGTCACCAACCCAGGCCATTGGAAGATAGGCGAGCACCTCCTCGCTATCTGAAATATTATCGAAAGCAATGCTATTGCGGGCTGTCACCATTAAGTTGTCATGTGAGAGTACGACCCCTTTGGGTTTACCGGTGGTGCCGGAGGTATAGAGAATGATCGCAGTATCCGCAGCAGCGCCCTTATCAATCTGAGCATCTATCTCACCCGGGTGCGTTTTCGCAAACTCCCGGCCACGCTCCATTACCTCTTCGATACTTATAACAACCTGACGGTCATAGTCACGCATCCCTCTGGACTCAGAATAGATCACCTTTTCGACCTGGGGAAATTTTTCGCGTATCTCCAGAGCTTTATCAACCTGCTCCTGATCCTCCGCCAGAATGAAGCGTGCCTCAGCATGCTCGACAACATACTGAATCTCCTGTGCTGCTGAATCCTGGTACGCAGGTACTGGGACGCCTCCCAGGGCCTGGGCCGCAACCATCGCACCGTACAGACGTGGACGGTTTTCACCGATGATCACCAATTTGTCGTTGCGGGTGAACCCCAGGTCAGCTAATCCGCCCGCCAAGGCTAAGGCCTCCTCGGCAAATTCATCCCAGGTCCAGGTCTGCCAGATGCCATAGGCTTTTTCCCGCATCGCAGGTCGCCCGGCAAAGTTCTGGCCCCGGATTCTCAGGAGCTTCGGAAAAGTCTGTGCCTGAGATTCTTTCGAATCTGCCATATCCTTCCTTCGGTCATTTGTCGTCCCGGCTCTCGACTCCTGGCCCAGGAGGCCAGATCGGGCGGGTTCGTTTTCCCAGCGTAATCAGCTGTATCTGTGCCGCTAAGCCAAGGCCGCTGGGGCTAGTTTAGGGCAAAAAAGCACACAGATGCCAATGTTGAAACTACGCTTTTGTAAGCAACCGTAAAATATTCGTTGTCGATGTTCCTTTGCTCGTCGACCTTGGGTAATCTTCTGAGTGCTTATTCCCTGGCCCTTTAATACAAACCCCTTGAACATCAGTAAATTATCGCTGAATTAGTCAGTCGAGATTTTGAAAGCAAAAAAGTGATTACCCAATATGGGCAATATCCCATCCAATAAACTGATCAAGTCACTTAAGGAAACGATACGAGAGATTCAGATGCCTCTGTTATTTGCAAACCTCAACCATCAAATACTCTGGATTGAGGCACTCAACGACCCACAAAGGGAGGGCGTCGCGCAAAACTAGTGGGATCAGATCAAGACAACCTTCTGGCGCGGGCGATCTTAACCCTGGATGCCCTGGATCACCTCGACCAGGGTGTATCGGTCTTCGACCAGTCGTTGCGATTGGTGAGCTGGAACCGCTACTTTATCGAGATGCTCCAATTTCCTCCCGAATTCGCACTGATCGGTACGCCGATCGAAACACTTTTTGCCTACAACGCCCAACGTGGCGACTATGGGCCCGGCGACCCTGCCGAACAGGTTCGCGAGCGTATGGCGCTCGCACGCCAGTTTGTGCCACACCATTTCGAGCGGATCCGGCCCAGCGGCCAGGTGCTGGAAATTCACGGCACCCCACTGAAAAGCGGCGGATTCGTCACGATCTACACCGATATCACCGAACGCAAAAAATCCGAGCAGGCGCTGCAGGAAAGCCACGACCTGCTGGAACAACGCGTCGCTGAACGCACTGCGGATCTGCGCCACCTCAACCGGGCCTTAAAACAGGAGATTGTCCAGCATAAGAACGCCCAGACCGCATTGGTGGAATCACAAAAACTCAATGCCCTGGGTCAATTAACCAGTGGCATTGCCCATGACTTCAACAATCTGTTAACTATTATCCAGGGCAACCTGGATCTGATAGGCGATGATCCCCAGCCCGATGTCGCGACTCGCGAATCATTGCATGCCGCCACCGGTGCGTCACGACGAGGCGCTGAATTGACCCGGCAGTTGCTGGCATTTTCCAGCCACCAGGCACTGGCTCCAGCGGCGGTGCGCCCGTCCCAACTCTTTGCCGACATCGGCGCGATGCTCAAACGTACCCTCGGTGAGATAATCGAAGTTGACATCAATCCGGGTAGGCACACCTGGGCGGCACTGGTCGATCCCATCAGGCTGGAGAACGCAATCTTGAATCTGGCTCTGAATGCGCGTGATGCCATGCCTCAGGGAGGGCGTCTTACCATCAAGGCAGCCAATATCCCGCAGGACGAGCGGCCAACCCGAGTCGACCTCGACCCGGGTGATTACGTGATGTACGCCATCGAGGATGATGGAGAGGGCATGTCTTCGGCAACCGTCAAACGGGTATTTGAACCTTTCTTTACCACCAAAGGTGTGGGTACTGGTACAGGCCTGGGATTGAGCACCGTGTATGGGTTTGCCCGCCAGTCAGGGGGGCAGGTATACCTGTCCAGTGAGCCCGGCGTCGGCACCCGGGTGGAACTCTACCTTCCCCGCGCGACGAGCGAAGAAAACGCCACATCCCGGATCACGCCATCAGCGGAGCCCAGCGGCAATGGAGAGCGAGTTCTGGTGGTGGAGAACGATCCGGATGTCCGTCACTTTATTTGCCGGGTGCTCGATGAACTGGGCTATCACATACAGGGTGCCTCTGATGGGCAGCAGGCACAACGTCTTGCCGAGGCTGACCCGGACCTGGACCTGCTGCTGACGGACTTGCTGATGCCTGGGGGAATCGATGGACAGACCCTGTGCCATCGCCTGAGAAAGACGCATCCGCACATCCAGACCTTATGTATCTCTGGCCAGACCCCCCACGACAGCAATGACGAAGTCGCCAGCCTACCTCGCTCGACCCTAGCAAAACCGTTTTCTGCACAGGAACTCGCCAAAGCTGTGCGTGTCGCGCTGAATCCCGCCACCACCTCAGGTCACTGATCGGGTTAGTACAGGCAGATCATCTTGACTCCTCCCCTGAATACCCAAAAAAGGATTCTGATCGTTGACGACGAGCAGGAAATTCGAAGCCTGATAGAACGCTATCTTGGCCGTGAAGGTTACGAAGTGATCGGTGCCGCCGATGGAGATGTCATGCGCGAATGTCTTAAATCAAGCCAGCCTGATCTGGTCATCATGGATATTCGCCTACCCGGTGTCGACGGGGTATCGCTGACTCGACAACTGCGTCGTAGCAGTCGGGTACCGATCATTATGCTGACCTCAAAAAAAGAGGTAGCAGATCGGGTAACGGGCCTGGAAAGTGGGGCAGATGACTACCTTTCCAAGCCCTTTGACCTGCGAGAACTGCTGGCACGGGTGCAGGCATTGTTGCGCCGAGCTGAAGAGGGGCGAACCACCGGCGCCAGCCACCGCGGCGTGCTGTGCTTTGCTGACTGGGAACTCGATGTCGGCCGACGCGAGCTTCACCGTGCCGGGGGTGATGAAGTCACCCTTTCCACTGCAGAATTTGACCTGCTCAAAGTGCTGGTAGAAAACGCCAACAAGGTGTTGAGCCGTGATTATCTACTCCAGGTCACACGCGGGCGATCTACCATGCCCTTCGACCGTACTATCGACGTGCGCATCGGTCACCTGCGTCGTCATCTGTCGGGTGACAGCACAAATGAGCGGCAACTGATCAAGACCATCCGTGGTGCCGGTTATATGCTCGCCAGTGAAGTGCAATACCACGATCTAGTAGATTAGCCGATTCCTTCGGCCTGGCCAGTAGCCCTTTTTCGCGGGCAAACTCTTTTTTCACATCCGGAATTCGCCGGTCTGGATGAATAGGCCTAAAAGGGGATATCGTCGTCGAAATCACCGTCCTGGCCGCCACCGGTCGGAGCTGGGCTGGATTCACCTTGTCCATAATCAGGCGATGAGCCTCCCGACGCCTCGCCGCCACCACCACCGCCGCGGCCGCCCAGCATTTGCATGTCGTTAGCGACGATCTCGGTGGTATAACGCTCGTTACCATCGCGGTCTTCCCATTTGCGGGTCTGCAAACGACCTTCTACATATACTTGCGATCCTTTCTTAAGGTATTCACCTGCGATTTCGGCCAGGCGCCCGAAAAAAACCACGCGATGCCATTCCGTTTTTTCCTGGCGCTCGCCAGACTGGCGATCTTTCCAGCTGTCAGTGGTAGCAAGCGTTACATTGGCAATCGCGTTGCCATTCGCGGAGTAACGCACCTCGGGATCCCGCCCCAGGTTACCTACCACAATTGCCTTATTTATACCCCTTGCCATGACTTTGCTTACCTCCGCGTTCTGCGATAAACCTGTTGGGTTAACGATTCAGCCGCCGTGGTCAAAACTGCTGCCGACCCCGCCACTTGATCCGATGAGTATACCCCCGTTTCTACTACCCGTAGGTGTCCGAATTACCCTTGGCTTCCTTGTGCGGCCTACCCATCAGCAGTCTTACTTCCAGCGTGATTGACAGTTATAAACAGGATCGGCCAGTATAGCCCCTGACTTAGAGAGATAAATATAAATGCAGACCTTGGCTTATTTGCCACTGAGTTATGCAGGTTTCACAATAACGGGGGGTGCAAATGAGCGACAGTGTCGCTATCGAGGTCCAAGGTGTCTCGAAAATTTTCGGGACCGCACCGGAGCAAGAAGTCAAAGCTTTAGATGACGTATCTGTGTCTATTGCAAAAAACGAGTTCTTTACCCTGCTTGGCCCTTCTGGCTGCGGCAAGACCACCCTGCTGCGATTGATTGCGGGGTTCGAGCATCCCAGCGATGGGGCAATCCTGCTGGAAGGCACCGACATCAGCGCCTTGCCGCCATTTCAACGTCCAGTAAATACGGTGTTTCAGAACTATGCGTTGTTCCCGCACATGACTGTTGCGCAAAACATCGGCTTTGGCCTGGAAATGCAAGCACGATCAAAGGCCGAAGTGGAAAGTACAGTCTCCAAGATGCTGGATCTGGTTCGAATGGAAGCGCTTCGCGACCGACGCATTGACCAGATCTCCGGAGGACAACAACAAAGAGTTGCACTGGCACGGGCACTCGCCCCACGTCCTAAAGTCCTGCTGTTGGATGAACCCCTTTCTGCGCTTGACCTTAAGCTGCGAAAGGAAATGCAGCTGGAATTGAAGCGACTGCAGCATGAAACCGGTATTACCTTTGTCTTTGTCACGCATGACCAGGAAGAGGCGTTAACCATGTCAGATCGGGTCGCTGTGATGCGCGATGGGTTGATCCATCAAATCGGCTCCCCGGTGGAGATTTACAATCATCCCGACAACCGTTTTGTCGCTGACTTTATCGGCGAGTCAAACTTCATTGAGGCGCAACTGATTGCAGCCGACGGTAAAACTGGCAAGGTCAAATTCACCGATCGGGTCGAGTTTGATGCCACCCTGCCTTCAGCGACTGTTGAAACCGGGCCCGTTACTGTGATCATTCGCCCGGAACATGTAACTCTAACCACCAATAATAGCCATGCACACCTTCGGGGTACCGTCAATAACTCAGTCTATTTTGGAACCGACACACATTACTACCTGACCTTGGATAGTGGCGAAGAGTTTGTCATACGACAACAGAATCAACGTGGGGAAAAAAGCCGGGTCAATGCCGGAACCCAAGTCGGAATTTTGATCAACGATGATGGCATCCAAGTGTTGGCCAACTGACAATGAATCAATTGGTACAAGATAAAGCCAATTCTCCTGCGACACTAACCAACGGGGCACAGGCCACACTCGCGGCTGAAAAACGGGAGTTGGCAAAACGCTGGTTTCTCGTCAGTCCAGCCATGATCATTATCGGCCTGGCCGGGCTGGCTCCTCTGACAATCATCCTGTTTTATTCCTTCATGTCGCCGGGACCTTATGCGGGCATCTCTTTCGAGCCGACCTTCCAGGCATGGATCAACCTGGTCATGGAGGAGGATCTGTTTGAAGAAACCCTCGGTCTTAATTACGCCCATGGCTCAATCTTTGCGAGATCAATCGGACTTGCGTTGGGAACCACCGTGCTAACACTTGTCATTGGCTTTCCCACGGCCTACTTTATTGCAACCCGACCGTTAAGCCAACGTAACTTCTGGCTCTTCATGATCTCTCTTCCTTTCTGGAGCAACCTTCTGGTCAGAACATTTGCGATCATGATGTTCATTCGCGAACAGGGCTTCGTCAATCACGTGCTTCTCTATCTTGGCGTTATTGATAAACCACTTAACATCATGTTTACGCCCACCGCGGTCTGGATCGGCCTGGCATATGCCTACCTGCCGCTGATGGTCCTGCCGCTTTACGCCAGTATGGAAAAACTCGATTTCAGGCTGATCGAAGCAGCATACGACCTTTATGCGAGCCGATGGAAGGTGCTGCAGAAAGTGATTATCCCGCTTGTGAAGCCTGGAATTGTTGCGGGCTCAATCCTGGTTTTCATACCTTCGATCGGCGCCTACGTCACACCGAAAATTCTTGGTGGCGGCAAAAGTCTCATGCTCGGAAACTTGATCTCAAACCAGTTCGGCACTTCCCGTGACTGGCCTTTGGGATCGGCCCTTGCGCTATTTCTGATGGCCCTGGTCATGGTGGCCCTCATCATCTATGTCAGGAATGAATCCAGGAACAACCCACATGGCTGAGTTTCTGGCCATGAGAAACCGTGAGCACTTCGACGTGAGGCGTCTGCCCGGATTTACCGCAATCGCCACTTTCTGTCTCGTCGCGCTGTACTTACCGCTGATACTTGTCATTTTCTTCTCATTTAATGCCGATCGATCCGTTACGGTTTTCTCCCACTTTGGTCTTAACTGGTACGAAGAGGCAGCCCGGAACACCTTTGTCCAAAATGCAACATGGTTATCTTTGAAACTCGCCTTTTTTTCTACGGTAGTAGCCACGACTTGCGCAACTATGGCGGGACTCGCCACTACCCGACAAAAGCCTTTTCGAGGTCAGAGTGTGGTCTATGGAATCATCAACCAGCCACTGATGATCCCAGAGATCGTTACTGCCGTAGCACTACTCACTTTTTTTGGCGCCATAAAACAAGCTACCCAAGTCTACGGGTTTGGTTATTTGTTAACCGCGCATATCGTCTTCTGCATACCGTTTGCCTATATGCCCATCCGTGCCCGTTTGCAGGACATGGACCTGACGTTGGAGCAAGCCGCTGCCGATCTCTATGCCTCACCATGGAAGGTTTTCAGGCGCGTCACCCTGCCGATGATGATCCCCGGGATCATTGCCGGCGCAATGCTGTCCTTCGTGATATCGTTTGATGATGTGATAATCAGTATGCTGGTAGCCGGCCCCGGCGAGACGACATTGCCGGTCTGGATGATCGGGCAACTGCGCCGGGGTTTAACACCGCAGATCAATGCGGTGTCAACGGTTCTGCTTGCCGTCACTTTTTTAGTTGTCTGGATGGTATTTGTTTTAACTACGAGGAAGAAATAACACACCATTCTTTTCTTAAACTCACCATAGGAGGAGTTATCAATGAAGATCAAGAGCACTTTGTCCCTACTGCTTACTGGCCTGCTCACAGCGGGCACAGCATCCGCAGGCGGAGAACTTAACTTTTATAACTGGGGCAACTACACCAGCCCAAAACTCTTGGAGAAATTTACCGAGGAAACTGGCATTACCGTCAACCTGGATGGCTATGACTCCAATGAAACCATGCTTGCCAAAATCAAGGCAGGAGGCCATGGCTATGACCTAGCGGTCCCATCTGACTATGCCGTCATGATGATGAAAGAAGAAGGCTTAATTGTTCCAGCCCATGTTAACAAGATGCCGAATTTCAAGTATGTCCATCCTGACCATATCGACGTCTACTTTGATAAAGGCCGCGAGTACGGGGCCCCCTGGCAATGGGGTACAACGGGCATCAGCCTTAACACCAAGCATTATGACGGCCCCAAAGCCAACTCCTGGGCTCTGGTTTTTGATCCGCCCGAAGTTCTTAAAGGCAAGATCAACATGGTCAGCGAGATGGGCGATGTCATTAACGCGGGCCTGTTCTATCTTGGGCTACCCACCTGTAACAGTAACAAAGCGGATCTGAAAAAACTTAATGGGCTGTTAACTGACGCGAAAGAGGATTGGGCAAGTATTGACTACGGCGTAATTGAGAAACTCACATCTGAGGACGTCTATGCCTCTCATAACTGGAACGGCGCATCCATGCGTGCGCGGCTACAGAACCCAGAGATACGATACGTTATGCCAAAGGAAGGATTGATAGCCTGGGCTGACAATGTGGTGCTGTTAAAGGATGCGCGGAATGTTGAGGAGGCCAAGACTTTTCTTAATTTCATCATGCACCCGGAGAACGCCGCGATGATTTCCAACTTTGCGCGGTATGGCAATGCCATCGTGGGCAGCGCTGAATACATGGACCCGGAAATGAGCAAGGCGCCTGAAATCATCGGCTACGAAGGTGCCGGCACCCCGCAGTTTGTACCGCCCTGCCCACAGGATGTCGTAGCAATGTATACCAAGATCTGGAATAACCTGCTGAAGTAATTCACCATAAGACCGCCAGCGCCCGATTCTATTTAGGCGCTGGCGGTTACTTACCTCTTGCCCTGATTCGTGCCGCGAGTTGTTCACGCTAACCGGCTCATATGCCAATGACAAAAAGACCGATGCAAGGATTCCCGGTTGCAAAAGAGAACCGCATTCCGCGTGACCTATGGGATCGGCCGCCTTGGAACCGATGGTCGTTTCAACATATCCGCGAAATTCTGCCAACAACCGAGGTCTGGCGCGGTAGTGGTCCTAGCTGGCAGATTCCCGCACGCCCGCTTGATCTAGGTCAGATCAAATTTTCAGATCATCGTGGCGAGAAAACCCGTATCGCCGATTGGCTGAACAACAATTACGCAGACGGGATCGCCGTAATCCATCATGGTGAGCTACGGTACGAGCGCTACTTCAATAACATGACCGAGCGCACTGTGCATCTGTCGCAGTCGATGGCCAAGTCGATTACCTCCGCTGTTGCAGGCATTCTGGTTGGGCGTGGGCTCCTTGACCCGCAAGAATCCATCACCACTTACCTGCCCGAACTCAAACGGACCGCCTGGCAAGATGCGCAATTACGTCATGCTCTGGATATGACCTCTGGCGTTCGCTACGACGAAGACTACGAGGCGCCTGACTCGGACATAGCCGCGACCGATATCGCCTCAGGCTGGCGTAAACCCCATCGTAATGTCCGAAACTTTCAGTGCTTGTGGGACCAGATACTAAGCCTCAAACAGGTTAGCCGCCCCCACGGCGAACTTTTCGAATACCGATCGATTGAAACCGACGTGCTGGCCCATTGTATGGAGCGCGTCACCCGCACTCGTCTGGCAGATCTTGTCAGCCAGGAACTTTGGCAACCACTTGGAGCGCAGGAAAATGCCTGCTTCACAGTTGATTCTGCCGGCTACTCTCTGGCTGATGGCGGCTTTAACGCCACGCTGCGTGATTATTCCCGGTTTGGCCAGATGCTCTGTAACGGCGGGGTTGGCAACGGCAAACAGATCGTCCCACTAAAATGGATAGACGATACCCTTGATGCAAATCCTGATATTTTTCACGAACCCTACAATCTTGGAATAACAAACGGCGCATACCGCAACCAGTTCTGGATTCGCGATGTCAATCGCAAGGTTATGATGGCGCGCGGTGTTTTTGGCCAACTGATCTACGTAGATATAGATAACCAATTGACGATAACCCGCCTGGCGAGCTGGCCGGAGTTTCTATCAACCGAACGTAAGCTGGATGATTATTGCGCTATCGATGCCATTACCAAACACCTGACGGGAGTAACTCATGAGTGACCTGGAACTATGCTACCTGCCGGCTACTGAAGCCATTGACCGCTTCAAGGCGAAAACGCTATCTCCAGTGGAATTACTAACTGCCCTGATTGACCGGGCCGAGCAAGCGGAGCCAGTGATCAATGCGTTCACTTACCGCCACTTCGACGAGGCGATGGATAAGGCTAGCAAGGCTGAAGCGAAGTACATGTCTGGTAAACGCACTCGAGCTCTGGAGGGACTGCCGATCGGCATTAAGGACGAGAATTTCATCAAGGGTAAGCCCACATCGAGCGGCTCACTTATCATGAAAGACTTTGTGGCCGACGACACCTCGGTCGGTAATGAGCGGATACTTCGTGCCCGGGGCATCGTCCATGCCCGAACCGCAACAC
>MDTC01224717.1_pt1 | contig 12183 bp, 10 predicted proteins | sample 811181 | NCBI WGS metagenome assembly MDTC01 (sample SAMN05326644, study PRJNA326480) | marine metagenome | isolation source: seawater | place: Pacific Ocean: North | collected 2011
CAATAAACTCCACGTATGAAGGCCTCATCATCATCATCAGACTGAAACACTAAAGAAATCCTAAGCTCTCTCGCATAAAGATCAGTTTCAGTTTCTCGGTACTCGTCTGGTTTTTGGTGACCCGGATATCTGAAGAACTTATTCATATATGTTCTAATTCGGTCTCTGTCACCAGTAACAAAAATCCAATCCTCTGAAGTGTAGCCATTGTCATTGGCGAACTTCGTGAGATTTTCCGATGTGTCCAATTCTGGGGCCATTGAAAAACCCACTAACGTGACATCAGTGACACCACTTACTGAATCTCTCATTTTTTTCATTCTTTCACAAACAGCTAGAGCCTCTTTTTCATCACCAGCATAAAAATATCCAACGAGATAAAATTTGTTTTTTGTGTCAAACAGTTCAACTGCTTTACCCTTGTGCCCATCGGCTCGAAAACGATCAACAGGTCTCAGTAAAGGGGGTTTTCCATCAGCATACTGACGGTGAATGGTTTTGAGCCAACTGTAATAGACTAATATACCTGAGAGCATAATCAAAATAAGCACCCATACAGTCCAAGGGTTAACTCTAGGGTTGTCAGACTCACTCATTTCAACGGGTTTATTACGGATACACGCCAATGAAAGATTTATAAACTCATTTCCAACCTAAAATCAAAAGAGTTAAACTTGCGGGCAAATATAAAAGTGTAAAAAGAAATAGCTTCCTCGCCTTATCTCTAGAGGGACTGCATTTGAATTTAAGGGCGAACCATACTTTGATTAGAGTTAAAATCACCAAACCTATTATTGCTAAAAGGTTAATGAAATTGGCAAACAAACAAATCAAAATTAAACCGACTAGTAATAAACTAAAAACTATAGCTAAATTGGCTGTTTTATTCCCATTGAGATCATTATTTGACCACATTATAAAACCTGCAGATTTGTACTCATCACGGTACATCCAGTTAATCGCAACGAAATGAGGTAATTGCCAAAGAAAGAGCAATCCAAACAAAAAATATGGGGCAAATGAATCAAAGCCTCCTTCAGCTCCAGCCCACCCGATTAACGGTGGCAATGCTCCTGAAACAGCCCCAACCAAAGTGTTTAATCCCGTTTTCCTCTTCATCGGAGTATAAATGAACATGTAAACAAAAAGTGTCGCTGCTGCAAAAGCACAAGACAAAGCATTCACCTTCACTGCGAGGTGAACTAGGCCAATAGCTGCAAAAATCCAACCCATCACAAATGCAATAGCAGGTTTAATTTTCTTTGACGGAAGCGGTCGAGATGCCGTTCTGGACATCTTAGAATCTATATCAATTTCCATTAACTGATTAAAAATAGATGATGCTGCAGCCGCAAATGCGCATCCAAGTATCGTATGAATCAATAACCACCAATCAATAGCCAATCCATTAGACTTTGTCGCTAATATGAATCCAACGACAGTAGTAATGATGACTAAAAAGCTCAGTCTAGCTTTTGTTAGGAGAAGTAGATCATTCCTTGTAAAGACGGAGCTTTTCTCTTCCTCTTTGGATTTATATGAACCAGTATTGGACACAGTTAACACGCTAAATGTAACGCTACACTAGTCGTAATAGTGTTGAATGCGAAAGAATAAAATTGAGGGTAATTCTGCATAAGTACCCTCAAACTAAAATTCTTCGACGGTTCTAGCTATTTTCCTCAGCCGTCGCTACCCCTTCAGGCTCTTTATCCTCAGTCAATGCCGGAGTATTTTCCTTAAACCAAGCATCGTAATCTTCTTGAGACATCACCTCCATATAACCCACCATCCCCGAGTGACCTGCACCACATAGCTGACCACAAACCGTTTCCCATCTTCCAGTTTTGATTGGTTTAAACCAAATGTCGGCGATTGTTCCTGGAATAGCATCTTGACCAATCCTCATGGGATGTAATGACAAGTTGTGAATGACATCCTTCGAAGTAATTGTAACGATACATTCTCTATCTTTGGCCAAAACAAGCTCAGTGAAAACAAAATCATCTTTGCCATTAGGGTCTTCTAAATCTCTACCAAGTGGATTCTGACCGCTAATCAACTCAGGCTTTGTCATTCCAAACGTACCGTCTGGACCTGGATAATGCATCGTCCATTTAAACTGCTCACCGACGGCTCTGACTCTGACAACGTCATCGCCTGTCGGAAACTCAGAGCTTCTTACGGCCCATAATGGGAAGGCAAAACCGAGAAGCAAAATAGCCTCTACAACAACAACCCCAATCTCGACGTGAGTAGAAGCATGTCCTCTGACACCGACATAACTGGCCTTGGGATTTCTTTTTTGCCTGAACCTCCACAGGCAAAACACAAAAAAGGCAGACCAACCGATCAACAAAACAGTGATTAGCCAGTGAACCATTTCAAGCATGTGATCAACCATGCTTCCGTGTTCAGACGCTAGCTCTGGTAAACCAATGAGTTCATTTATTAATCCTAGTATTTGCATTTTCTTTTATTAAAAAATCTTTTATTAACGCCTTCCAGCATTCTTCTCACACTTCGAAAGATACCTCATAAACTTAAATATTCCGAAGAACACAGAAAGTAGAATGACCAACATGAAAAGAATGGCCATGCCAGCAGCGTAAGATGTAGCCTCACCTTTACCGCTCATACAAGTAAAACATCCTAGAAGAAATGTAGACATAGAGTTTATTTATATTTGTGAAATGTTATCAGTAGGTTGAAGGTTTTTGATTTTCTTTACATAAAACCACCTTCCATAGATGAGTGTAAACACAGCAAGTGTTACGCTGGTTGAACCACTCATTATTCTTAAACTTTCTCCACTTCCAGGATCCGAAAATATTGATGAACCTGTGTAAAAACACCAAACCCCAAAACTTAATAAACAGATTGTAGAAAGTGTAATGAAAAGGATGTGGAATTTTCTTAATGACATATTTAACGATTGAAAGGACTAATTATGGGGTCATACATCGCAAGGAGAGTTAAAAACATCATCCCAATGGCAAAGAAAACCGTGTAAACAAGCACCTTGTATATCATCGGCTTCTCGGAATTTAAGTGCATAAAAATCAAGGCTACTAAACCCGCTTTGAAAGCCGCGATTCCTAGACCTAACCAAATATTATCTCCTATTACTGGAATGTATGTGACTCCTACAGTGAGTACAGTGCAAAACAACAGAACGTAACCAACTTTCCAGTAAAGTTTAAGATGTTTTTGTATTTCTTCAGGTGTGTCCGCCATGATTAATATTTACATTAAGTATAAAATTGGGAATAGGAAGATCCATACTAGATCAACGAAGTGCCAGAAAAGACCACCCACTTCAACACGGTTCGCCATGTGCTCAGGGTCTTTGTCATATAATTTTTTTCCGAACAAAGCAAACCAGAGAAGAACGATGGCACCAATAAGAACGTGTAGTCCATGAAGTCCTGTCAAAGTAAAGTAGATGGCATAGAATGTGTTCCACTTTGGTGTGAAGTTTGAATATAATTTAACGTCATCCCATGGTACCAAAATCGGAGAGTAACTTTCATATTTTTCTCCGTCCTTGTCTTTCCATTTTTTTACATACTGATTGAGAAGCTTTTCAAATTCAGCACCTTCCTCTGAATCTGCATTATCTAAGACCTCCTGTCTCGACCCCAGAAAAATCATTTTAGCTTTTTCAGCCTCTTCTTTTGGATCATGTGCGTCACTAATGTCAGCACTTTTTTGGTATTCATCATTGTAACCTGATCCTTCATGATTTGCTTTTGAAGCGACTTTCTTACTCTCCGTCTTGTAGGGCGAGGTATTACCAAGATAATTCCATACGAGAGAAGACGTTTCAGGGTTCTCAGAATCTGTAGCTCTTAGGTCGATTCTATCGACTTGGGCAATGTAAACACCAGGGGTCTTTTTAGAGATAGTTCCTTTGATGGATGTTTGATCTCGAAATTTTACAGAATCAGCGAATGATTTTCTTAATTTCTTCCTTTTGATTTTGATAGAGAATTCGTTTTCGGCAATCAACGAGATTTGCTTGATTCCCATTGCGGGTAGCCAACGAATGACTTTCGCTTCACTGTCCTTTTCTAATTTTTCTTTGTTACTCGCTTCATGCTTACTACGTAGCTTAGCATTTTCTTCTAAAGCGATTTCTTGAACTTTAGCAACACTCAATTCAAAGGCATCACCTTGAGCTTTACCTTCGGAATCAACTCGGAAGAACTTTGGAGTTTCGCCATCAATCTTTTCTAGGAATTGACCATTAAACCTTGCCACATCAATGGTTGTTTCCTTCAGGCCCTCGTAGATTATTGTGTCATCTAATTTATATCCCTCGACAATTGAATTGTCTGAAAGCTTGATCCCATAATGAGTAAACTTGGATTTATACTCAAACCCTTTGTTGACCAAGAATATAAAAGCGCAAGCAACGACTGCAAACATCCACATCTGGAACTTACGGAAATTTCTTAATTTTAATTGAAGCCAAGCGACGACAACGAAAACTGAGGATAAAATCAAAATTAAAGTGTTAAAAAAGCCAAACGGAACGCTCAGAATGTCTTTAGGCCAAAAGTAATCTGGCTCTCCACCAGCTCCTAATCTTAGGAAAAGATAACCTGAAAATAGACCACCAAATAGCATGACCTCAGAAGCTAGGAAAAGCCATATTCCAACTTTGGCATTCCATAATCCTGTATCAGGTCTTGGTTTAACTGTGAATGGAATTTCCATATTCGTGAGTAAGATTTATTAGGGGTTAATGCGCCGGTTCGGGTTCGGCAATGGCGTCTTCAGGCTCATCTTCCTCGCCCAAAATGATTCCATCCTTTCCTCTTTCAAATTGAGTGCTGAAGTCAGTATCGTGTCCTGGAACACTATATTCGTAAGGACCTCTGTAACAGATTGGCTCTTCTAAGAAATTACCATGGCCTGGGCAATTAGGTGCCGACCATTCAAGTGTTGTTGCTTTCCATGGATTGTCGCTCACCGCCTTACGCCCTGCGAAAATGCTGATGAAGAAATTGAAAATGAATGGGAATTGAGCCGCCAGCAAAATCCAAACGGAGAATGTCATTACGTGATTCAAGTGAATCAGTTGAATCGCCTCACCTGAAGGAATGCCAGGAAAGTTGGATAAAAGTTTGGCAAAGATTGAATTTTGCTCAAAAATCACTTGGCTTGCGATCTGTTCATAGTTTACTCCACCATCATACCATCTTCTGTGGAAGCCTCCCATACCCTGTAACATCATTGGTAAAAAGATTCCATTCATGGCTACAAATGAGGGCCAAAAATGCAGATGTCCTAAAACTTTGTTCATCATTCTTCCTGTTGCTTTTGGAAACCAATAATAAATTCCAGCAAAAAGTCCGAATATCGTACCTGGTGCCACAATGTAGTGGAAGTGACCAATCACATAATAGGTATCGTGCAAGTGAAGATCGATAAAATTGAAAGCTAGCGGTAAACCTGTTAATCCACCGAATCCAAACATTGGTAAAAAGGCCAACGCCCAAAGCATTGGAACTGTAAATCTTATGGAACCGCCCCAAAGCGAAATGAAAAGACAGGTTAGAAGGATAACAGATGGGATTGAAATAATCACTGTTGTCGCTTGGAAGAATGTGGAGACCACATTTCCCATTCCTGTGAGGTACATGTGGTGTGCCCACACGATAAAGGCAAGAAAACCAAGAACCATAACAGCATAAACCATTGATTTGTATCCCCACATTGGCTTTCTGATGTTTGGAGGGATAATCTCACCAACTATAGCAATGGCTGGCAAAATGAGAACGTAAACCTCTGGGTGAGCAAGGAACCAGAATAAATGTTGGTAGAGCAGAGGTGAACCACCACCTGATACGTCCAGCAAACCAGCATCAACACTACCTGCTCCCGTGAAGTTAAGACCGGTTGGAATGAAAAAGCTAGCACCAGCCAATCTATCCATAAGCTGCATTATGGCTGCAACCTCGAGTGGAGGGAAGGCAAGCAGAAGAAGAAAACCCGTTACAAGCATTGCCCAAACGAAGAATGGTAGCCTCATCCAAGTCATGCCCCTGCATCGGAGATTTATAATTGTTGTGATGAAGTTTACGGCCCCCAAAAGTGAGGAGGTAATCAATAACACCATTCCTAACAGCCAGAATGTTTGCCCGGTGTACCAAAGGTTAGGCTCATCAAGCTGCGCCGTAGTGGCGATTGGAGAATACATTGTCCACCCCGCCTCAGCAGCACCTGAAGGAATAAAGAAACTAGCAAACATGACAATACCACCGAGCAAATAACACCAGTAGCTAGCCATATTTAGTCTTGGGAATGCCATATCAGGTGCACCAATTTGCAGTGGAGTAACAAAATTACCAAAAGCACCAAAGGCCAGAGGCACAATTCCAAGGAAGACCATGATCGTACCGTGCATGGCACCAAACATATTGTATAGGTCACCCGTTACCCTTCCCTCTTCTGATAACCAAGCATCGTTAAGGAACATGGCAAGAAAACCAGGGAGTGGTTTGTCAGGAGTGGCAATACTCCAACGCATAACCATCATTAGGTAAAACCCAATAAAAAGGAATAGCAGAGCCGTTATTCCGTACTGATATCCTATGATCTTATGGTCACAGGAAAAGACATATTTTTTAAGAAATGGTGGATCATGATGGTGATCATCATGATGGTCTGAGTTTGAATGTGCAGTTGTTGATGCTGCTCCCATGGCAAGCTTATGATTATGGTTAAAACTTATGATTTAATTTGTTCAGGGTCTATAAATATTGCCGCTGAATCACCTTCAGCTTCAGTATCATCAGATTCTGGGGATAGCCAATCGGGCTGCTCTCCCTCAAGCATGACATCTTCTGCAGATAGTTCACTTGCAGTGTACTGGTTAGCTTTGTCTCCAAATTTCTGTCTTGCTAATTCAGCCATTTCTTTAGTCACAACTGAATCTGAAATGTTACCAAATTTGTAACGAACATAGGTCATGACCTGAGCAACCTGTTTATCGTTAATCGCACCTTTCTGTGCAGGCATCACTGCTGCACCGTAAGAGGCTCCTTTAACTGTAATAGGGCCGGTTAGACCATTTAAAACAATCTGGGCAAACCTTTCAGTTCCTTGAGTGATCCACTCAGATTCAACTAAAGGAGGAATTTGGCCCTGTCCTTGACCAGTAGCTTGATGACAGCCATTGCATACAGCTTTGTAAACCGCTTCGCCTGCATTGACATATTTTTCAAATTCACTCAATTCTGGGGCCTTGCCTGTTAAGCCAGCTGGGGCACTTGGCTCATATCCAGATTGCAGACTATTAGAAAAACCAAATCCACCGTTTGAGGTTCCCAAAGAATAACCTCCAATTATCATTAAAAACACAGAAACTAGAATTAACCATACTGGAAACGGCTCTTGCCCTGATGTCGGTTTTGGATTCTCTTCTGAAGATAAATTTTGTCCAGAAGTGAACCCACGAACACTGGCCTTATGATCGTAATCTCGGTTTTCCTGTTCTTCGCTCATCTGATATTGAATCTAATTTATTTAACGTCAGTTTCCTGTTCTTCGGTTGCATTAACTGGTCCAAAAGGATCATCTTTTTTTAGGGTCATTATATACCCCACAAGAGCTTTGGCCCTTTCAGTAGGCACTATCTCATAATTTTGAGCATCATTTTCGTCCTCCCAATTCACGTCTTTTAAAGCAGACTCAGATTTCTGTCCTCTAATCTTTCTTTTGATATAAAGATGCCTGAATGAAGGCATCATAGAAAAATCTCTTTTCGAGCGAGGTGAGTAAAGGTGCTCGTGATGCCATGATTCGTCATGTCTATAACCAGCATTACTTAAATCAGGCCCAATTCTCTGATTTCCAAGATAGGCAAATCTTTCCCCGTCATAATCACCAATTCTAGTTTCTCTAGTTCTTACTGGCTCTTCAATGGTTCCCTCTTTACCGAAATCTGGTCTCCATGATTCAAAGCCCATATAGGTTGGCCTTATCATTTGAGTATGACATGAGGCACAACCTTCCTGAGCATAGATGATTTGACCTTGTCTAAAAATATTAGGTTTGCCTGCGGGAAAAGCATTCACTTGTCCAGTGTCTGGGTCGGCCCATGTTTTAACATCGGCATTCATCTTTGCACTGGGTAGTATAACTAAACACAGCCAAGGAAAGAAAAAGCATGCCCCAATACCCAAGATAAATTTTCTGAATGAAGTCATTTACCAGCGATCCTTATTAGGCAATTCCTTTATTGCGGCCAACAATGTTAGATGATATTTCCCGGCGGCCAGTCCGAAAAAGTAGTGACAATAGATTCATTGAGAATCTTAAAACTGATATCAAAATAAAAATCCAAACGACAGAGGCTCCAATGGCATACGGTTTTGCTGAGGCAATCGCATTTTCTAAAGGTGCATCAAACTTGGCGTAGGCGCCCGCTTGCCATACCCCACCAAAGAAATGAATCACCATCAATGAAACGATTGAATACATGGATATGACTAAGTGAGTCTGAATCCCACCAAGGTTACCCCATTCCGATCCGGTTATTCTAGGAACGATAAAATAAATGGCACCAAAAACTATCATGGAGAAAAACCCATAAACGGCCAATATTTGTGACCCCATTGAAGTGAAACTAATCTGAGTGTATTTCCCAATGGAGAGAAAAGATCCAAGAGCTGAAAGGATACAGAATAAGATTAAAAATATTACTCCAGCGGATGTAAACTTTAATGTAGGACTAGAATTTATTACTGATGGATCTTTTTTAACTGTCATCAACTGATTGACTGTCACGATCAAGATTGGGATCAGCATGAAAATTACAGCCGACGCGGATACTGCTGGCATCCAAGACGGAAGCGGGCCACCCATAAACTTTTGTACACCGGTCCATCCTCCGAAAATCGCTAATCCCCAAAAACCGTAATAACTCAATTGAGATGAGTGAATTGGTCGACCCATTATTTTGGGAATTAAGTAATAGGCAATTCCAAGCCCAAGAGGAACAAAGAACAGGTAAATCAAACTTCCAGTGAACCATGCATTGGTTGAGGCTTTAGCCAATGGAGCGCCTGGGAAAACATGAATGATTAGATTAGCTGTAATGAAAATCCATGGAAACCAAAAACATGCGCCTAAAATATACCAAATAGAAATGTAAACATCCTTTTCTTCTCTTCTATAGAACATTGTCACAAGCCAAATGACTATCATAGAGAAAGAAATAAACAGAATTGGCCAAACTGCTTTGGGAAAAGCTAACCATTCCATTGAGGTTCCATATCCAAATAAAATTCCAAGAACCCCGATACTGACACCAATATTCCAAAAGTGACCTGCGACGATTAAAGTTATCGGGTTCTTAACTTGAGCTCCACAAAGCCGAGCCATTATCCAAATACCAACCCCTATACCAGCCTGAATGGCCCATCCATAAACCAGAGCCGTCATGAATGCTGGGTTGGACCTTCCGTAGTTTAGAAAATAGAGCCAAGACGCATCCAGAAAATCAGGAGAATGCATTTTCATTTGCTGAATAAAGCCTAAGATAACAGCAATTAATAACCACACCGAACCGCTCGTGATGAAGAAAAGAACAGGAAAACGTGCAGACTGGTCAATTAGAGACCGGCGACTGATCGTTTCCTCGTTTTCTTGTTCAGCTGTCATATTAATATTATCTCAATTTATTCTTTAGTCACTTTGAGAACACCTTGCATGAGTCTCCAGTGTCCAGGAAACGTGCAGAGGTATGGATACTCTCCAGCCTCTTCAGGTGACATAAATTCTATTTTTTCATTTCCTCCAGGATTGACGAGCTTTGTGCTGGCAATGATATCATCGGATTCGGGAACGTAATGCTTTTTCATTGCTTCGGGATCAGTCAGCATGGCATCAGCCAAGGCTCCTACCGCATCCTTTTTACCAGGTTTAACAAGAACTAAATTGTGCTGAAGAACATCTGGATTAGTGAAGGTTAAAACTACCTTTGCTCCTGCAGGAACTTCGACTGCAACTTCTTTAAATTTCATCGTACCGGGTGGATTACCAAGTGCATTGATAGTCAACTCCACAACTTTTTCTTTTTCTTCAGGCTCGGGCTTAACTACATCAGTGTTTTCAGGCTCTTGCACCTGAGTTTTTGCAGCTTGTGCCTTCATCCACTCATCGAAAGCCTTGGTTCCGGGTACCGGTTTTTTGGATGCTTTGGGTTCAGATGGCTGATTAGTTGAAACGTATTCAGCTAATTGCTTATCCGTTGGAACAACTCCATTGGCTTGAGTGAGTTTGATTTCATCAATTTTTTTCGCTCTCTCAGCGCTTCTCATTTCGTAATTCTCGTCGGTTTCTCCACCGGAAAAATTAAAAACAATCCAAGCAAGAAAACCAAAACCAACAAAAGTGATAAGCCCTAGGAAGAAAACTCCTAATCTTTGTAATGGTGAACTGTCTATTTCGTTATTCAAATTTTTTCTAGTTTAATTGACCAGCCTTGCTGACTCCAGTAACCGAGGATCTCTGGATGGATAAATACTATAATTTCCAATTGACCTTAAGAATATCCAAAGCATGCAGCTGCCTACAGCAACAAAGGCAAGAATATCTAAAAGTATTCCGTATGGAATCATCAAAGAAGCGCCTTCAGTAATTGATGGTCCTCTTTCAGGCATAATGATCCAGTAAATATCTATAAAGTGAACAAGTAACACCCAACATGCGGCTCCACATATTTGTCGCATATCCTTTTTTGCTTTTTGCCTGAGTAGAAATGCAAAAGGGATAACAAAATGACCAAATACTAGGAATAAACTAACGTAGTGCCAACCTTCAGTGTTTCTCAAAATATAAAATTTGGTTTCCTCTGTGATGTTTGCATACCAGTAAAGGAAAAATTGGCTAAATGAAATGTATGCCCAAAAGACGGTAAAGGCGAACATGAACTTACCCATGATGTGATAATGCTCAAGACTCACGACTTTATTCATGTAACCTTTTCCTCTTAGAAAAGTCACAGTTAGTATGATAACTGCCATTGAGCTGAGAGCTGATCCTGCAAAAATATAAACCCCCCACATTGTTGAGAACCAGACCCAATCTAGTCCCATCAAAAGATCGAATGCCATGAAAGTCGCACAAATTGCAAAAAGTGGAACAAACCCTGCACTCGCACGTCTGGCCCAAAAGGTTGGTCTAATGTCGCCAGTAGTATCCTGACCCACTGACCATTTACGCATTAACCAAGCCATTCCAGAAAGGGCTACACCGTATGCGAAAAATCTGAAAAGGAAGAAACCTAATGTTAGGTAAGGTGCCTTATTTTTTAGGAGGTACTCAGGATCTTTATTTTGTTCATCGGCTTCAGTTAGCAGCTTCATCCACTCGTAGAGAGCTTCACGAGGATCCTGTAGAATTAAAATTGGAATAAATAGAACAAATACAAAAGGAAGCATGCTTGATAGATGCTCCATCACTCTACGAATTGCGACTCCCCAACCAGAATTAGAAACGTTATGCAATAGAACCCAAAACAGCCCTCCTGAAGCAATAGTGAAAAAGAAATAACACGCAAACAACCAGGAATAAGAAAACGATTTTCTTAATTCTCCATCCCCACCAAAAAGAATAATCGCTAAACTACAAACCAAAGTAATCAAACCGACTGCACCAGCGACACTGATGATTTTCGAAAATTTCGAAACATCAACTCTCTCCCCATCAGCGGGCAAGTCAGTTAGTGTTACTCCATGGTCTGCCATCTTAGTTATTTATTTAATTATTTGTCTTAGTTTCTGACGTTTCGGCTGCCTTTGTTTCAGAATCAATTTTACCTTTTTGCAAAGCTCTTAAATACGCAATAATTGCCCACCGGTCTTTTGCAGGAATCGCTCCACCATAGCCACCCATGAGACCTCTACCCATGGTAATAACACTGAACATTTCACCATCGGATCGATAATCAGGATTCTTGGGATCGGCAAACCTTGCCTCATGTAAATTTGCAATTGGTATCTGACCTCCATTACCAAAAGGCCTAACAACACCATTACCATCACCGGAATCAGCATGACAAACAGCGCAGTAGATACCATATCTTTGCTTTCCTCTATCAATGAACTCTTTGTCCAATTTAATTTCTTTCGGCATTCCGTCTCCGTAGTAGTCACCAATCTGACCAGA
>MDTC01131585.1_pt1 | contig 12181 bp, 6 predicted proteins | sample 811181 | NCBI WGS metagenome assembly MDTC01 (sample SAMN05326644, study PRJNA326480) | marine metagenome | isolation source: seawater | place: Pacific Ocean: North | collected 2011
CTGCTAATTTAACGAGAGCTCAGATACTTCAACAATCTTCTACAGCAATGATAGCTCAGGCAAGTAAGTCAATGCAAACCGTACTAGAATTATTAAGGTAAGAGTTAAAAAGTTATGGATAACTATACAGAAAATTTTAAAATAAACAGCTATGAAGATGTCTCTTCAATATATAATTTGATTATAGAAAATAATAACGTCGATGATCCAATGGATGATGAAAATCATCCATCTCAAGAACAGATAGATCATTTAGTTTCCCTTTTTAATGAAAAAAAAATAGATCAGTTACTTACTGAGCTGAATGAAAATAAATTTAAATATCCAAAATCATATCAATTATACTTTTTGAAAGGGCTTGCACTTAAAGAAAAAGAAGAAGTTCATGATGCGATTGTAGAATTTGAAAAATCAATGTTTTTAAATAAAGAATTTTATGAATGTGGATATGAATTAGCAAATTTATACAGCATAAACGAAAACTATGATTCAGCAATAAAGGTTTATGAAGATACTCTTAAAGTAGCACCCCAAAATTCTAAAATTCTAAATAATCTTGGAATCTCTTATTTGTTAACTTCCAAATATAAAAAAGCTTACTTATGTTTTAAAAAAGCACTTAAATATAATTATGATTACGAATTGGCCTTCAATAACATGATTCATAGTTGTAAGCACTTAGGTTTGTCAGAAGATGATATTATAAGTAATCAAATAGACTTTAGAAGTATGACTTATAATGAGAAAACTTTTAAAGATATAGTTAATAAAATTGAAAAAATTATTTTAAATTAACATTACTAAATTCATATAGATTTACCAATCAAAATTATGGAGTAAGTATGAACAACTTAAATAAATCTAATTTACACTTATCTTTTTATCAATTTGGACCTTTAATAGGACGCTATTCAATTCCAGACTATATAACTAAAGAATTACATAATAGAGGAACAAAAAATAAAGTCGATATTTCACCTAATCTGGCAGGTCATATAAAAAATGAAAAAGGATATTCAAATAAAGATAGAGAGTGGTTTTTAGACCAAACACAAAATATTTTTTTAAATTATGTTAATGAACTACAAAAAAGAATATCAATACCAAGTGTTTATAAACATATAAATTTACGCGATCTATGGATTAACTTTATGAAAGATGGAGAATACAATCCTCCGCATAATCATGGTGGTGAAATTTCTTTTGTAGTTTACACTTCTGTTCCAAAAGAAATAATTTCTGAAAATAGAGATTTTAAAGGAAGGGGTTGCGGCCCAGGTGGTATTCAATTTTTATATGGTGAAACATCAAAACATTATTCGTCAGAATTAGCTTTTACGCCAGAAACGGGAACTATGTTTGTATTTCCAGCAACACTAAGACACTATGTTGCTCCCTTTAAATCAAAAGTTATTAGAACAAGTGTGTCAGGTAACTTGTATGGACAATTGTAATTAAAAATAAAGTTTACATAATTATGATGAAAACAATTCTAATTATTAAAGATCCCATGAACACCATATTTTTTTTGGAAAATGTAGAATCATTATAATTTGTTTGTCCAGAAAAGTCGTTTTCTATTGAAATAACTTTCATATTATAAAAATAGAAAACTATAATTTTGATTAGATCAAGTTCAAAACTCTCATATTCATCTTAAGTCTGCCATTTCACTAAACGACTTTTTTGCACGTTTGTTTCACTTCTAAGTTCATCAAGGATCGCGTTCAGCTTTGCCAACCTATTTTCTTGAGTTTGGAAATCTTACTTAGCTTGCAGGTTTTTGCTTGTTGACGGTTTAATTCGTTGCTGAGACTGAATTTCCCGGCATCAGATCAAAAGAAACAAAAATTCTCTCAGTTCTGGTATAGAAAGTTATAGTCCTATAATGCAAAAAGGATGAAAACAATAGTATATCACCTACTGCAGGTTTATGAATTATTTTTGGAAAATCGGGGTATAATTTGTTTGAATGTGCCAAGTTAAATGTAATTGCACCCTCATTTTGATTTAATGACGGAACTACTTTCAAATAAATAACACCGCTTAACTATCTTTCTTGGTGGATATGAAAATTGTGTTGTCCCTGCTCTTTAAAAAATAATGTACCAACCCTTTATGTTCTTTTCAGCAAGCCATTTTTAGAGAAACGAACAGTATTCGTTCTTAAATTTTTCATAGTAAGGATCTATTTCTTTTATAAATTGCTATATTACGATTTGAATGTCTAAATAAGTTACCGGCAGTTTAAAAACCTCCATTAGCAGACTGGTTAGATAGCTCCCACATTGCCCTAATATTTCTCAGATTTTTGATAAGATATGTTATAAATTAATTCGGTTCATTCATTTTAGCATAAATATTAAAGGTGTATATAAACTCTAATGGCTTTTTGTAAAACCTATGTTCTATTTCATTTTTTTGGCATTCAGCTATAAATGAAGCAAAAGCAGCAACCATTATATTGCCATCATCCAATTTTGCTGTATGCTCAATTCTAGTGTAAATCTATTTGTTATTTTCTAAAGCATTTAAGCAGTTGAGAGCAGAGCTTCTGGGCTCTGGCCTATTGTAACTATCAAACAAATCTAATGCTTTTTGGAATTAGCCTTGATTAAAAAACTTCGAAGCCATTCTCTTTGTGAATGGTTCTTCGAAAAGTCCGAGTGATATATATGCTTTGTAACACACCTCCGCTTTCTCAAATTTACCCAGACTTTGTTTTAAAACTCCCAAATGATCATGGGCTTCGGCATAGTTAAGTTTCAACATAATTGCTTGTTTATAGTTGGCTTCAGCTCCGTCTAATCTTCCCAATGCTTGCAACGTGTTACCTAAGTTGTAGTGAGCCTCGGCATCTTGAGGAGATAAAACGACTGCTGTTTAGTTAGCATTTACAGCTTCAGAATTTCTACCTATTGCCTTAAATATTGCTCCTAATATCTTCCAACTGAAATTATGACTTTGGAATTCATGATTAATGGAATTAGCAAGCTTTTCAGCGTCACTCAATCATACGTTCTGATAATGCCCTAAAAGGCTATTTAGTTGTTAAGGTGAGCTTGCACTATTGAGATTATCTGTTTGAATTTCAGGAGCTAATTCTTGCTATATCAATTCTTTTTAGCTTCTAAAAAATTACCTTAGTTCGCATGAGATCTAGCTTTTACAAATATTTTATTTAAAGACTGTTCTACCAATGTTAACTCATCAACCATTCTATTCCTCTTTCTTGATACATTATTTCAGCTATTTTAAAATCAATCAAATCGTCTATATCTAAAGATTCAACTTTATCCAATTTAACAAAAGAGGGATTATAACCAATAACATTTTTTCTTTTTATCATTGTCTGCTTTTTAATAATTGTAATAGCAAAATTTAATGAAACTATATTTGGTAAATCTTGACTTTTTGGTGTAACATTTATGTCATAGTTAATTGGTTTCATATCTTTCCATAAAAATTTTTTTTCAGCTGATACTGAGTTTAAGCTATCGTGGGTATTAGAATTCATGAAAATATTCAAAGCATTTTGGATCGAGCTCGCTTTTAATAAAGGACTTGTCACTTGAGCAAGAAAAACAATATTACCTGGTGTTGTTTGGGCAATGTGAAGCCAATGCTGATCATTTGTTACGTCTGAACCTGCATAATATTTATTACGCAATTGTACTTTTACATTTTGCTTTTGAGCTATTTCTAAGGCTGTTTCACAATCAGTGCTTACTACAACCTGAGTAATACCCTTTACTTTTTTCAGGACTTTCAACTTCAGTTCTAGAAGGCTTGTATCAGCAAACTTTCTGATATTTTTGTTTGGAACACGCGTAGAACCTGCTCTTACAGGAACCATTGCAATTATTTTATGTGCTAATAGGCGGTTGTACTTTTTTATGCTTATAGGTTTATTAGTAACTTTTGAGGATATTTCTGCAATTTGATTCATTATTAATTCCAATTTTTAGTTGTTTGAAGAATATCTTTAAATATTAATTTGAATACTTTTTCCCATGGTTCCCATGTATTACGTTCAAATTTATTAATTAAAGGACCTACAGGTTTGTGTAAGATATTATTCCATGTACTGAATTTCCAACTGGCAAGTTTAGTTGATGTTCCTACACCGGCTGAGATTAGAGGAATAATACTTTGAGTTGATACAACCAGATCAAGTGCAGAGCAAAGTGCAGCCACATCATCTATATTTTTGAAGTGATCCAGATCATCAAAGTTATAAACAGTTACCCCAAGTTCATCTTGAACTTTTGATAAATCTTCAGCAAAGTCAGAGTACTGAAGGTTGATAAAGATTACATTAGGGATCTTAAGTACAGGAGATAACTCAGATATTGTTGCATAGTTTTGAAGACGTCTAGGCGACATATTAGCACTCTTCCAACCTAAACCAATGAAAGGACCTTTACCGATAGACTTTAACCGATCTTTCCAATAGTCAACCCTCACTGGATCAGGCAGAAGATAAGCTCCGGTTATATCAGGTTTAGAAAGTTCTTGAATAAAGTTTTTGTATAGACTTCCCATAGGCAGGTGATAGTCAAAATCATCTCTTTGTAAGTCTAAACTCCTATTTTCAGCCTTAACCTCTACATTAGGGAATGAACGTTTTAATAATGGTACTAACTTTTCTTGGCATTCTAAAATACACTGCTTAGCACGGGAAGTTACAAGTGGTAAACTAGAAGACCACATTAAAGTGTCTCCAACTCCTTGTTCACACCAAAGAAGGATCTTTTTGCCAGTTAGACTTTGTTTACCATCCCACATAAGCTGTGAAAAATGTCGTTTTTGTGATAAAAAATCATTTTTTTTCCAACGCCATTCATATTCGTCAAAACCTTCACGTAATCTACCAGAATTGAGAAGTGCATAACTTAAATTCACATGAGCATCTGCGTAATCTGATTTAAGTAAAGTACTCTTTTTGTAAATCTCAATTGCTTCGTCTAATTTACCTTTCACTTGAAGAGCATTGCCCATGTTATTATGTGCACTAGCATGATTAGGTTTCAATGCTATTGCTTGGGTATAGCTTGCTTCAGCTTCGTCTAGTCTTCCCAGTTCTTCGAGCGTGTTACCCAAGTTATTGTAAGCATCAGCATAATCAGGTCTCAACGCTATTGCTTGATTATAGCTTGCTTCAGCTTCGTCTAGTCTTCCTAGTTCTTGGAGCGTATTACCCAAGTTGCTGTAGGCTTCAGCATAATCAGGTTTCAACGCTATTGCATGATTATAGCTTACTTCAGCTTCGTCTAGTCTTCCTAGTTTTTCGAATGTGTTACCCAAGTTATTGTAAGCATCAGCATAATCAGGTTTCAACGCTATTGCTTCGGTATAGCTTGCTTCAGCTTTGTCTAATCTGCCTAGTTCTTGAAATGTGATTCCTAAGTTGAAGTGGGCTTCAGCATCTTGTGAAGATAATACAACTGCTGTTTCATTAGCATGTACGGCTTCATATATTCTGCCTGTTGCTACTAATACTGCGCCTAAAACTTTCCAGGCAAATTGATGCTTAGGAAAATCTTGAGTAATTGCTAAAGAAAACTTTTCTGCATCACTGAATCGTCCGTTCTGATAATGCTCTAAAAGGGTGTTGATTAGTTCTTGAGGTGGGCTTGCTTCTACTATATTAGTTTTCAGACTTTTAGTCGACAGTTGTATCTCTATGGAATTTAACGTGTTTCCATCTACCCCATGCTTCTTTGCCTGCTCAAAAACTTGTTTAGCATTATCAAACTGCTTTTTTTTTATGAGTGCATGTATATAACTGACCCAAAACTGTTCGATCTTTGGATTGGTTTCAAGAGCTGTTTTGAATAATGGCAACGCTGCCTCAACTTTGTTCAGTGACACAGCTAATACACCTAGATTATGGTTAGCATTTAGATGTTTGGGCTGATATTGAAGGATAACCCGATAAAGGCGCTCAGCTTCTTGAAGCTTCCCTTCCTTATGTGCGGCAACACCTTGCCGAAGTGCTTGTTCAATCGTGAGTTCCATTAAAAAAAATTCATCATTAGTGGGTTATTGAATTAAGGTAAATTTTGTAAAATCTATTTTTTCCATATTAATATTCTTATCAAAGAAAATTATAAAAATTTAAGTATCTCATTTTCTATTTTTTTAAAAACTTCTTGCCAACTTTGATCTTCATTTTTCCTGAATAATTCAACTGAGTTATACCATTTAGTTTTTTTACCATAAAGTCCCCATCTCCAATCTGGATACTTTTTTAATGGACAAAATGTTTTTACTTCTAAGGCTCCAGCAAGATGTAACAATGATGTATCACACGTTATGAGCAGATCTAAATTTTTCAAAATTGCAGCTGTATCTAAAAATGCTTGATCTCCATTATCAAAATTTTCTCCTAAATCCTCAATTGTAAAACCAACATCTTTTAATTGCTCTGATCCTTCATTCTTTTGAAGACTTACTAATTTTACACCACTAATATTAGCTATGTTTGATAACTCTCTTAGTTTAAAAGATTTTCCTATTGAGTTCTTACTAGCTTGCCAAGAAACCCCTATCAAAAACTCTTTCTTTTTGAAATATTTTTTCCAAATATCAAACTTTTCCTTATTATTATAATTTAAATAGTTAGGGGTGTATTTATAATTTTTTATATCAAAATTAGACTCATATAATAAGCTAATCAAAGGAATTTGATAATCAAAGTAATCCACCTCTGTAGATAAAGAGATTACTTTAATATTTTTATGAATATTTGATAATAGTTTTACCAAAGAATCTTGAACCTTAAATATAACTTTGCCATTTTGATTAATAAGATAACTTAAAAATCTACAAAATTGAATGGTGTCGCCTAGACCTTGTTCTGCATGTACCAAAATGACTTTTCCATCCAAATTTAATTCTGATGACCAGCGCTTATATGATGTGTCGAAGTTGTAATTAAATACTAATCTATTCAAATTACTTTTTAAACGCCATTCATACTCCTCAAGGCCCCGTGAATAATTTTCCTTTAAAAGTAAGAGAAGACCTAAATTTACATGAGCATCAGGATAATGAGGATTTATTTCAATTGCTTTTTGAGTAAAAAATTCTGCCTTTTTCAACTTGTTTAATTTAGAATAGAGGTAGCCAAGATTATAATATGCCTTTTCATTTTTTTCAATTTCAAGAGATTTATTCAAAGCTTGTTCAGCTTCAATATAATTTTCACTTTCAATTAGACAAATTGCTAGACTATTCCACAACAAATAATTAGACTTGTCATGATTAAGACTTTTTTTAAAAAGCATTTTTGCTTTATCAAAATTTCTTAATCCTGTGTAACTATTAGCTAAAGATCCTATTACATTAGAGTTATCTGGAAAATCTTCTAACAGTTCTTGGCCTAAATTAATAGCATCTATAAATTTTTTTTGAGAATTTAAAATTTCTATAATATTTATGCGTGCTAATAAATTTTTATTGTCTTTAGAGACAACTTCTTTCAATTTATTGATGGCTTCATTTTTTAGCCCTAATCCATCAAGCGCTCTTCCCCAATTGATCAATGAATTAAAATCATTTTGATTCAATCTATTCGCAATTTCGAACATCTCTATTGATTTTTCAAATTTACCTAAATGGTAGTTTGTAACACCAAAATTATTAAATATATCAGCATTGTTACTATCTATTTTCTTGGCCATTACAAAAAATTTTAAGGAATTATCAAAATCTCCTTTTAAATTAAATAAACTGATAAGATTCGAGAAACATTCAATTGAGTTTGGATTAATTTCAATTGCTTTTTTGAATGTTTTAATTGATTGATCAATATCTTTTAAGTCTTTTAATACAACACCATAATTTACTAGAGCATCTAAGTAATTTGGTTTTATAGACAAAGCTCTCTTATATAGATCGCAAGCTTCATTATATTGTTTTTCATGATGTAATAATACACCATAATTATTCAGAGCTTCATACGATTTTTTGTTAACTCGTATTGCCTCTTTCAAATTAAGCTTAGCTTTTTCTATTTCACCATTCTCAATAAATACAGAACTTAGACTCAAGTACACTTGAAAATAGTCTGAATCTAATAATTTACATTTTTCAAAGTACTCAATTGAATCTTCATTTTTACCTATTAAGTTAAAACACGTAGCTAAATTGTAATTAGCAAAAAAATGAAAATTATCATTTTTTAAAACTTTTTTATAAAATTTCATAGCTGAAGTATAATTTGATGTATTTTGATTTATTACCCCTAGGTTAAATAAACTATCTATATGATCTGGAGACAACTTGATTGCTTCGCTAAAAAAGTTTATACTTGCATTTAAATTGTTCACAGACATTGTAGTCATTCCCAAAATGTAATAAATAGTTGAATTTGGATAAAAGTTTTTTAATAACTCTTTCCCAAGTTCTAGAACCGCAAAATATTTTTTTTTATTGTATAAACTTCTAAGCTCTTTCAGTTTTTGATATGGGACACTACTTGTTTCAGTCTTATTAGATAGCAGTGTCAAAGCTTCCTTTGCTCTTTTGTTATGCGGAAATAAAAATAGAATATTATTATATATTAATTGTGCTTCTTTAAGACTTCCATTTTTTATAAATTTAGAAGCCTTATTAAACTGCATGTCAATCGAAGAATTTTGCATAGCTCACCTACATATTTAAATAAGTATGAGCAATTAATGTGCCATAAAAAAAAAGCTCCAATAAATGGAGCTTTTCTTTTTTTTAATTTTTTATTAACCTTGAAGTAATTGTAAAACTGTTTGCTTGGATGCATTTGCTTGCGCAAGCATTGAAGTAGCAGCCTGGTTTAAAATTTGAGCTCTGGTTAATCTTGATGTCTCTAATGAGAAATCTGCATCTCTGATATTTGAGACAGATGCTTGAGTGTTTGTAACAATATTACTTAAGTTACTTATAGTTGCGTCTAATCTATTTGATATAGCACCAAGATCTGATCTTTGATCATTAATTTTAGCTATAGCACCATCAATTATATCAATTGCCGCTTCAGCTCCAGCAACAGTTCCGAGTGTCACTGACGATAATGCTGATAATGAAGATGTGTTAGAAGCAGTAGTTCCCAAGAAACCTTCACTATTATCAACTTCATCAGTAGTAACCGAAAAACTATCTGAAGAGTTAAACCTTACTTGTCCTACAGCATCTACTCCAGTATTAGCTAATTGACCAACTGTCATTGCACTTGATCCTGCTAATGCAGTACCGTCATTAGTAAGAGAAGTTATGGTAGCAAATGTATTAATTGATGTTACAGTGCCGGCCGAAGTAGCTAAAGCTAATGTTTCTGTTAAAGCTGAGCCATCTGCTCCAGTACCAACAATGATAAGTTTGGCTGTTTGTGTACCAGTACTTGTAATCGTTAGTTTCGCGTTAAATGTATCTTTAACCGATGTAAGCGTAGCTGTTGCACTTGTAGTTAACAAAGTTGAAGCTACAAGAGAAGCTGCTGCAGTTGTAATATCATTTAATATTTGACTGTTTGCAAAACCTGTACCTTCAGTTACTGCCGCACCATCTTGATCTAAGACATCAACATGCATATGAGCTGTAGCATTAGCACCACTATGAGTAAAAGATGTTATTTTAATATCTTCACCAGTGGAATGAGTTAAAACTAATGCTGAATTTCCATCTGAATGTACTTCAGCAGTAATCCCTGTAGTACCCGCAACAGCATTAATCGCATCTTTAATTGCTCTTAAATCAGTAACATCAGTAATAGTTGCAGATATAGCTGCAGATCCACCAGTCGTTGCGTCATTACCAAGTGTAAAAGTAATATCGCCTGCAGTTGTCATACTGTGCATTTTAACTTTAGTAACAGCAGTTGCTGAAATTCCAGTTAATGCTGTCACAGCATTTACACCTGCCGCAGCAGTTGCAGCAGATGAACCAGCTGCTAGAGCAGCAGTAGTTGAACCAATATTACCTGACAATGTTAAAGTTTGTGCAGTTATTGCATCGTCGTCAGCATCAATTAAAGTCGCTGTTCCATTAACTCTATAATTTCCAATATCAGCACTCTTTGCACTATCTATTGAAAAAGTTACGTCCTCACCCTGATTTGAACCCAACTGAAATTGTTTCGATGAAAAAGTACCATCTAGGAGACTAACTTCGTTCCACGAAGTTTGATTAGCAATTCTATCAACTTCAGCTACAAGCTGAGTTGCCTCTGCATTAATAAAAGTTCTATCTAAAGCAGTATTGCTGTCATTTGCTGACTGAATAGCTAATTCACGTAATCTTTGCAATATATTAACAGTCTCAACTTGTGCACCTTCAGAAGTATCAATCAAGTTTTGACTATCAGTTCCATTGCGTATTGCCATAGTTAAACCTTTAACTTGACTTTCCATTTTACTTACAATTGCCATTCCAGCCGCGTCATCTTTAGCACTATTTATTCTAAGCCCAGATGATAGTCTAGCAATAGCAGTATCTAACTCTTTATTTGCTTTTTCAATATTAGCCGCTGCAACTACAGCACCTACATTGGTGTTAACACTTGTCATTTAAGTCTCCTAATTAATGAGCACAATTGCTCTTTCATATAGGAGTAACGACACGTATAAAAATTGTTTAGTTTTTAACTTTCTTTCGTCCAAGCATCCATCATATTTGTAAGATAGTCGCTGGTACTATTTAAACTAGTAACTGCGCTTTCCATAGCAGAAAATTGTTCTAAATAACGCTTGGTCAAAGTTTCAACCTTATTATCAACCTCTGACAAATCAAGTTTGAGATCACTCAATTTTGTACTTATGCTTTGTTCTGATTTTGCTATAATACCAGTTGCTGACAAAGCAGTATCTATATAACTTGACAAAGTGTCTATTAAACTTCTGCCATAATAAACATAGCCACTGCTAACTGTTTGAGATGGCTGTACTTTTATTCCGCCTAAATCTGAGGTTGCCTTTGATAAGTAATATGTATTTCCATCTGCATCAGTTCCTGCAGTCATTTCTGATCCATCTAACTTTGCAGTAGAACTGTCATATACAAAACCATAAGCACCAGGTTTTGGATCTGCCGTTGATACAGAAGCAGTTACATTTAAGTAAGGCGAACTTGATGAGAACATTGTGTTGAATATTGAATCAAAAACTGTTGAATCAAGGCTTAACTGTGAATTAAAAGTAGCTTTATTTATAGATAATGTCCCATCTCTTTCTGTTCTCACTCCTAATTCTGACAAATATAAGCTATCATTACCAAAACCTTTTATTGGACCAGTAGTAATTGACAGTAGTTTGTCTTTAATTGAATTAACAGTAACGTTATTATATAAAGGTCCGGATTCAACAGTTTCTGATCCTTGTTTTGTCAAATTATTTAGAGAAGTTCGAGTAGTATTAACTACATCTATGAAGCTTTGAAGGTTAGTTAAAGCTTCATCTTTGTCTAACGAAGAACTAACTCTAAAAGAAGAAGTTGTTTTTTCAGTTAAAACCATTGTAAATCCATCAAATAAATTATCAATAGTGTTTGATGCCCTAGATATAACAACTCCATCAACATTAAGTGTAGCATCAGTTGCAGCTGTTGTTTGATGATTGGCATTGTCTGAGTTAGTATCAAATGTTGACAAACCTGTATCGCCACTGTTTTCTGAAACAGTAATTTTGATGGCATTATTAACGCCTGTTTCTGTTCTAACCACAAGGGAAAAAGTTCCATCCCCTTTATTTAATATACTAGCACTAACCCCAGAAATATCATTTAAACTGGTTGCCACACTTGTTAAAGTACCTGTACCAGAACCAATTGTTACTGTGGAACTGGTCAAGGCTGAATTCGGACCAAACGTAGATGCAGAATGCCCTATTGTTACGGTTCCTGTGCCGACAGTCGACCCTGGGGTAATAGAAGTAACACTTTTAAAAACTTTTGTACCTGTTGCGGTTGCACCATCACCTGCTCCAGTTATAACTTCAGTAATAGAATTTCCTGCCATATCTTTTCCAACTACCGTAAAACTAGTAGAACTTTGATTTCCCCCAGCAGAAGTAGCAATAGTTATCAAACCACCTAAATTACTATGTGATGTTGGATTACCAAGTGAAGTAGAAGCATTTACACTTGTTGAAGAAGAAAATAATGAGTCAACATCAGTAGCTGTGCCATTAGTAATCCAATTTCCAAA
>MDTC01063286.1_pt1 | contig 12179 bp, 8 predicted proteins | sample 811181 | NCBI WGS metagenome assembly MDTC01 (sample SAMN05326644, study PRJNA326480) | marine metagenome | isolation source: seawater | place: Pacific Ocean: North | collected 2011
AAAATGATGATTGGAATTAAGATAAGGTTTTGCATCAAAAATCATTTTTTCGTTTGTTAGTTCATTTCCTACAAGTTGAAATCTGGATACTGCAGTTGAGCCGAGATCATAATCATTTTCATCAAAAATTGAGTAGGATAAATAAACATAATTATTAGATTCAAAATTTGGATGAAGCTGAACATCCATTAATCCACCCTGACCTTTATAACGAACCTTGGGAACTCCGTTAATTTTTGTTTTTTGTCCAAACTTATTAACTCTGTATAGTTCTCCCGATTTATCACTAACAAGCAGATCTCCGTTTGGAAGAAAATCCATTCCCCATGGACTATTCAATCCGTCAACAACTTTCTCCAATCTGTATTTCAGAAATTTACTTTCATAAATCTCCGAGAGCTGAGGTTCAATACTAATATTAAAATCATCTAAATTATCGGATGCATATAAAATTGAAACGACCATTTCTTTAATTTTTGTATCGCTAAAAGTAGCTTTGAATGAGGGCATTTCACCTTCATTTCTTCCTTCAGAAATAGAAGTATAAATATCTTCGGGAGTCTTTCCGTAAACAAAATCTTTTTGTGCAAATTCTGTTATGCTGTTTTCATGACAGCTTTGGCAATATTCCTTATACACAGCTTCTGATCTGGCAAATATTGATTTTATTTCATCATCGTCCAGAGTTTGGCTTGTATTGTAAAAACCATCTTTACATGAAATTGTTGTAAAACTTACAAGCAGAATTAAAATTGTCTTAAGAAAAAACAGTGACTTTCCTTTATTTATTTTTCCCATTCTATTTCCAATTTTTCTTTTTATAAACGTTATTGACATTATTACAGTTCACTTAAAGATAAAAATTATCAATCAATATTCTATTGTTAAATTCATCAACATTGATATAAGATTTTGAAAAATTACTATAATCATTAAATTATTACTTCATATAATTTTTATGAGGTAAAAATGGAACAACTAAAATTTTCTATAAAAATAAATTCACCCAAAGCAAAAGTTTGGCAAGTGATGTTAAATGATGAAACCTACAGAATATGGAGCGAAATATTTCATCCCTGTTCATATTATAAAGGAAGTTGGGATGAAGGGAGTAGAATTGATTTTTTAGGTCCAACTGAAAATGGTGAAATGGGAATGATTACAAGGATAAAAGCAAATCGAAAAGAAGAACACATTTCAATTGAATTTCTTGGGATGTATATAAATGGAGAAGAAGATTATTCAAGCCCGGAAGCACTTGCATGGAAAGGTGGAACTGAGAATTATACTTTTATTGAAGAAAATGGAATTACAGAATTGATCATTACAACTGAGGCAACCGAACAGTTTGTTGATGAATTTAAAAATAATTGGCCCAAAGCATTAAATAAAATTAAAGAATTATGTGAAAATTGATCTTAAATTTTTGGGAATAAAATCCTACTTCTTTTAGTTCAAGTAATTTTAATGTATTCGGTTTTCTATATTTATTAAAAATTAGTCGGTAAGAAATGGTTACCATAATTAGGATACAATACATTTCTTTTTTTCTTATTTTTGAGGTTGTAAAAAAAGTAACCAATCGATTTGTTAAGGATTTATTCCCTTCTGAAGATTAGTTATCAAAAAAATAAAATTAATTAAAAGCCTTATTTGGTGAGGAATGAGTATTAATTCAGAAATAAACAAACGCAAAACATTCGCTATTATTAGTCACCCGGATGCGGGAAAAACAACATTAACTGAAAAATTACTTTTATTCAGCGGTGCAATTCAAATTGCCGGTGCGGTAAAATCTAATAAAATAAAAAAAACTGCTGCTTCCGATTTTCTTGAAATTGAAAAGCAGAGAGGGATTTCAGTTTCTACTTCTGTTCTTACTTTTAATTATAAAGAACAGATTATAAATCTGCTTGATACACCTGGACACAAAGACTTTGCAGAAGATACATACAGAACCTTAACTGCAGTAGATAGTGTAATTCTTGTTGTTGACTGTGTTAAAGGGGTTGAAGAGCAGACAGAAAAGCTGATGCAAGTCTGCAGAATGAGAAACACTCCGGTTATAATTTTCATCAATAAATTGGATAGAGAAGGACGCGATCCTATTGAACTTTTAGATGAGCTTGAAGCTAAATTATCAATAAGAGTAAGACCATTAACTTTTCCTCTTGGAATGGGTTTTCAGTTTAGAGGTGTTTACAATCTACATAAAAATTTATTTGCATTTTATAAAGCAAACAAAACCCGAGTAGAAGAAGTAGAAAAAGAATTTAACGGAATTGATGATCCCGGTTTAGATGAAGAATTTAGAGATGATGCAGATAAATTAAGAAATGACATTAAATTGATTGACGGAATTTATGAAGAGTTCAGCATTGAAGAATATCAAAAAGGAAACTTAGCTCCGGTATTTTTCGGAAGTGCAATTAACAATTTTGGAATTAGAGAACTGCTGGATACATTTGTTGAAATTGCTCCGCCTCCATTAAAAAGAGAAACTACAACCGGATTTATAAGTCCGAATGATGAAAAATTCAGCGGATTTGTTTTTAAAATTCATGCAAACTTAGATCCAAAGCATAGAGACCGAATAGCATTTTTGAGAGTCTGCTCAGGTAAATTTGAAAGAAACAAATTTTATAATCATGTTAGGTTAAAAAGGGAACTTAAATTTGCCAATCCTGCGTCATTCATGGCTCAGAGTAAATCTCTATTAGAAACTGCATATCCCGGAGACGTAATTGGTTTGTATGATTCAGGTTTATTTAAGATTGGAGACACGCTAACCGAAGGAGAGAATTTCATGTTCAAAGGAATTCCGCGTTTCTCTCCGGAAGTATTTAGAATTGTTAGAAGCACCGATCCATTTAAAACGAAACAGTTTGAAAAAGGAATAGAATATTTAACCGATGAAGGTTTAGCACAATTATTTACTCAAAATCTGGGCAACAGAAAAGTAATAGGGGTTGTTGGAGAACTGCAATTTGAGGTTCTTAAATACAGATTGTTAAACGAGTATGGTGCAAGTGTTGAGTTTTTACCAATGCCGGCGTATAAAGCATTCTGGCTTCAATATAATGATAAAGAAGATATAAATGATTTGGTAAGATTCAGATCTCAAAATCTTTACAATGATAAAGGGGGAGCACTGGTTTATATTGCCGAAACAGAATATATGTTTAAACTGATTCAAGAAAAAAATCCAAAAGTGAAATTTGTTTCTTCGGTTGAACATAACGATCAAACAATTGAGATGGACAGTGTAGCTTAAATTAATTTATTGCGATTTTTTATCACTTCTTTAGTCAGTAACGACTTACAAAAAATTATATCCGAAAGAGTAAATTTGAAAATCACTTCGTCCCAAAAACTTGAGACGAAGTGATGTAAATAAGATTATCAGAAAATATTACTTGAGAAGCATCATTTTTCTTATCTGAGTAAAACTTCCCGCCGTTATTTTATAGAAATAAACTCCGCTTGCAAGATTTGCAGCATTAAAGTTAACAGAATAACTGCCTGCTGATTTTTGTTCGTTTACTAACTGAGCAATTTCATTTCCTAAAATATCGTAAACTTTCAAACTAACATACTCGTTGCTAGGCACTGAATACTCAATACTTGTAGTTGGATTAAAAGGATTAGGATAATTCTGGTTCAATTCAAATTTAATAGGCAGTGATGTAAAATTATTATCATCAACACTTACAAGAACACCAATCTGTAAATCATCAAAATATAATTCTCCAACTTCCTTCCCTTCAGCATTTTTCTTTATAACTACACTGTGAAATTTCTTTTCACCTGTTCCTCCAATTTCCGACATTGGTACAGTAAGAAGTTTCCAGCCTGTCCAGTTAATTACGCCAAAATTATAAACTTGATTTTGAGAGGCACCATCTCTAAACCAAAATTGAAGCTGGTTATTACTGTTATCACCATAAGCCCAAATACCAAATTCATCATTTGTACTTGTGCCTAGAACCAATTCAGGTAATCTGTAAACTCTGCATACACCATTCGATTCGGTAAATACATATTTAATTAATCCGGATGAATTACCATTTACTTTTCTAGTTGTTGAAATAGAAAATGTCGTATTATCAGGATCAGTTCCGGTTGTGCTTCCGCTGTATTCAGGATCTTTCCAACCGTTGTTTGCTTCTAAATTATCTAGAATAGTACCGTAATTACTTTGCTCCGGACCGGTAGTAAAATTAATTTCATAATTTTCACCAAGAGTTAATCCTTCAATATCTTCAAGTCCGGATTTCAAATCAATTTTGAAAGATGAATTTCCCGGTAAGGGATTCAACGGTTCAAAAATTATTTTTCCTTCGCTGTACGCATCATTATCAACACTAACAGGAACGAAGTTATTCTGCGCATCGGTAAAGTTGATATTATTAAAAACGGAATTTTGATTTATTGCTCCATCAAATTCAATTATAATTTTAACCGTTCTACTTACATCCTCTTCATTATCAGAAGGATAATTGCTTACAAGATTAAGTTTTTGTCTTGTTGTAAAACTAAAAGAAGCACTTTCCGAAATATTAACACCGAAATAGCTTTTAGCATTTGCATTAATTCCGAATGTATACGTTTTATTTGCGGAAAACCCGGTTGTTGGAGTAAATACAAGTCTTTTATCTGCATTTTCCCAACTGAATGAACCGCTTACAATTGGAGATAAAGTAAAAGCACCTTGTGTTGAACTTTTATCCATTCTAATATCAAATTCAATAATTATTTGATCTTTGGTACTTACATTTTCCTGTCCGTTTTCAGGGTAAGCTGATACAACTGAAGGAGGAGTTAAATCCGGAACTATATCAAGATTCTTATCAGCAAAAGTAATTTTATCAGCAGTAACAGTTACATTACTTGAATCCTTTTCAAAATTTTCTGCTTCAAAAATTAATTTATAAGTACCAGGTTCAACTTTATCAAAAAAGAAAAAACCGTTATTGTTGTCATCACCATTAACCACAATATCTCCCGGCTGTAGAGTCACTTTTAAATTATTAACCGGCTTTTTACCGTCATTGGTAGTGGCAATATAATAATAGTTGACTGTTTCCAGTGGATCGCGCACAATTCCGGCTATTTGACCGGTAGTAAAATTTCCACCGCTGAAATATTCAAGAAATGATTTAGTGATAGCTTTGGCTTCATGTGCTCTGTATAATGAGCTCATTAATCTCCAGCTTTCGGGGATATAATCATGAAATGAACCTTCGGATAAAACTCCGGGCATTGTTAAAGGATTTAAAACACCTAAATAAAATCCAAGAAACGATTGATCTCCCCTGTTATATTTATTGGTAGTTCTATGATGTTCCCAAATGTCGTTCATCATAATAGAACCCATAGTTTTAGCTTGAGGGAAAACCGGGCTGCTGTCTGTACCTTTATACAGCATCAAAGTATAGTTTGAAGTCCCTTGAAATCCGTTGCTGTGTATTGAATGAAAAATATCTACATTATTTTGGTTTGCAATTTGCGCTCTTACAGATAATCCCAAATCATCTGAATCTTCATTACCGGATCTGGTTATTATAACAGTGGCACCAAGATCGGTAAGCATCGGTTTAAGTAAATTTGCTTTTTCCCAGTTTGCATCCGATTCCCAAAATCCAGTTGCCGGTATAAATCTGTCGTCGGATGAATGTCCGCCGTGTCCGGGATCGATACAGATTTTTATGTCTGCTAAACTTTGTGCATTTAATGAAATTGTAATTGCTAATAGTATTATAATTTTTTGGATAACTTTCATCTTAATACCTTTATTCTGAAATTAGATTGATAATGTATAAACCACCGTTCATATCGCTGAAGACTATCTTATTCATTTGATTTGACATACGAGGAAACATTGCCAAATCATCAAATTGACTCGTTAAGTTCTGAACTTCATCCGATTGGTAATTATATAAAATTACATCCGAACTTAAAACTTGATGTCCATCATCTTCATCATTCATATAGATAATATAATTTCCGTCGCTGCTCCAGCTTGGATAATTTGCATTTCCCAATTCTTTAATTATGTTTCCTTGAAGATCGGAAACGAAAGTTCCTTTTCCTGAATAATGAAATAGTATTTTCTCTTGATCCGGTGATAAAGAAGCCCATAAGTAATATCCGTTATCAAAAATGTTTAATTCTCTTATGCCGGATTCATCATTAACCAGTAACTTATTATTAGCAATTAATACATTTTTGCTGTTTGCTTTTTGGAATGCTGATGTAGTTTTTAAATTTTCAAATTGATTATCAGCATTTACCTTTACCAGCTGATTACCGAAAATTTTAGGTGTTGAAATATTTCTTTCAAAATCTGATAAATCATTTTTCTGTAATGAATTTAAGTTTTGTTCAACATATTTAAAAAATCTTCTGTTGTTGATTATCTCTTCTGCTCTGTAATAAATTCTTTCGTTAACAATTACAAATTCGTATCCAGAACTTAAATCATCATTTAATATTTTTACTTGATTAGAATTAAGATCAAGTTTGTAAATACCCTGATAGTTGGTTTTAGTAAAATAAATTTCATTTTCTTGAAGTCCGAATTGCGGATAATAAAAATCTCCGTCAACATTTATTTTTTCTATTGAAGTGACTTTTAGGTTTTGTGCTGCAATTGTTGTTATCAAGAATAATAGAATAATTAGTTTTTTCATAAAGCTTGTCCTTCAGAAATTTTTAAAGACATTAAATAAATATTTCCTTCCATTGTATTAAAAGCAATTTGACTGCCATCATTATTAAAAGAAGGATTAAGCGCAGTAATGTTTAATTCTGCTGTAAGATTAATTAAATTTTTAGATAAAATATCAAATAAGAATATTTCAGATTTTGTTTCAATCAAACCATCGTTTTTCTGTTTTACACCAACAGCCAAATTGGAATTCTTCAGCATGTTAAGTAAAATTATTTCATCAGTTAAAAAATCAATTTGATTTGTTTCCAAAGAGTATTTATAAACACCTTTACCGGCAATTTCCAATATTAGATTTCTATCATCCGCTTCTGTAACATTAGTTATCATATAATTTTGAAAAGGAGTAAAAGTTCTAAGTTCGCCTTCTGAATAAATCAGAAGTCTATCATTAAGTGAAGAAAATACTGTAACATCATAAATATCTCTATTCTCAACAAACACATTATTACTTATATCAAAAAATTTAACTGTATCGTTTACAAAAAAGCTTAATATATTTTCTTCAAGAGCTAAAGACTTAATTCCACTGTTTGATTTAAAAATGATATCAATTTTTTTGCTTTCAATGTTCTGTTTTGCCACCGAAAAAATTCGTCTATTGTTCCTTTCATTTATTGCCGGAAGAACAAAATAAATTTCATTCCCTTCAACTATATAATAGAGACCGGTTCCTTTAGCATCAATAAGATTATTAATTGATTTTTTCTCCAAATCATAATAAAAAATTCCGGTGTAATTGGCAGTAGAGAAAAAAATCCTTTTATTTTTATCATCAAACTTCGGATAAAAAAATGCTCCTTCGGTTTCATTAATAATCTTAGTTGTTCTAATTACTTTAGCTGAGTTTATATCGAAATTCTTAATTTGAACATCATCACTGCATGCGGCAAAAAAGGTAATTAAAAATATTATGGAAAGTATTTTTTTCATTTTATGTCTCAAGAAAGTTTACTAATTAAAGAAAAGGACTATATAAAAATGTTAGCGATATCCTTATTTAATAAAATTTAAGAACTCTTAAGATAAGAAGTACCAGCCTTATAAGGAAGGTAATTTTAGGAATTGACAAAATTTAATTTTCGTAAAATATGCCGGATAAACTGAAATAGTCTATCCGGCTGAATAATCACTTCAACAAAATCATCTTATTTGTTGAAGAAAATGACTTTCCATTTTCATTTATATAATTTATTCTGTATAGGTAGGTGCCGGATGAATATCTGTTTTCACTATTCCAGTTGAATTCATATAATCCTGGATTGCTTTGATAGATATTCTCTTCTTGAATTAATTCTCCAAGCGAATTGAAAATCTGCAATGTTATATTTCCTGACCCTGGAATATGATATTTAATTGTAGTTGCCGGATTAAACGGATTAGGATAATTTTGATATACGGCAAAATTAGTAGGATTTAATTCATTTTCAAGGTTTCTAACATCAACGGTTCCTTCAAAAAAATCAATTACTTTTGTCATAATTTCAATTCTATCCTGCAAATCATAAACAGCTTCAAAAGGAATTGCAAGATGAACAATTGCTCCTTCTGCAGTTCCACCGGGGAAATTCCCTTTATAAGCAACTCCGGCATAACCTGAGCTGACATTTACATTTAAGTATTTTAATACACCGGCTGAACCATTTATTGGTTTTATTGCATCCGGCCAGTCAACATCAAATGTTCCATGCGATCCGTCATCAAAAGCTATATTAGAAATACCGTCAAACATTTCTCCTGAAATCGGTTCTGCAAAATAATAACTGCCGCTTGAATTATTTGGTGCATCAGCATAATAATCTGCTTTTAAATAAGTATTATAAAATGATCTATCTTCTGCTCCTCCGCTGTAATCAAGATCCCAGCCAATTTCAGATCCGGTAACAAATAGTTTTCCCCCGTTATCTAAAAATTCTTTTACTCTTACCTGTTCAAACTGATTAAATGTTTCATCAGATGTACTTTCATCTCCCAGCATCCAAATCACAATTTCATAATCGGTTAAATTAACGTAATCCTTAAATACCGCTTCATTACTGGTTGATACAAAACTTTTTCCGGCTGATAACAACGGTTCACCGTACTGTTTTATATAATCAAAATTGTTAGTTGTACCCGAAGTTCTATCAAAGCCGTTTACAATTAATACTTTATGAGTTTGAGAACTTGGTACTGCACCTAATACTTCAGTAAACTGTGAGAACCCGGAAGAGTTATAAGCCTTTACTTTGAAATAATAAACAGAATCGTTAGATAATTCGGCAACAAAAGGATTACTGATATTTACATCAACAGAATCATTAAAATTAATTCCATCTCTGCTTATAAATATTTTATAACCGGTTGCACTTTGAGGAATTTCATAACTAAGACTAATTGTACCATCTCCAAATCCGCTTAAACTAAATGACTGCGGCTTTGCCGGAGCGGGAATATTTCCGCTTCCAAATTTTTGATCTATTAAATTCCACAACTCTTGTCTTTGTCCGTCATACCCAAGTGCCCACATTCCAACTCCCTTTAAATTGTTGGATAGAGCTAAGTCGTATTTTAATCCAATACTTTCGGCATCATCAAACCATACCTGCTGCCAATTATCGGATTCCCATCTATACCACGGAACTTGATATTTAGTAGACCACAATCTTCCATAAGTTTGTGATTGAGGATAAGTATCACGATAAAATCTGTTTGACACATAATCGATTACATTCGAATTCTCGGCATTTGTTGTGGTTTCAAATTGTCCGCCAAAGTATGCAATTCCTAAAATTAATTTTTCAGGATATGCCGAAACAACGGATGAATACTGAACATTGACAGTATTAGTTAAATTTATTGATCCGCCGATTAAAGGTGCTGTAGGACCTGAAGTTGTACTCCATGATCCAAAGAAATCATAACCCATTATAAACAAATAGTCACAAGATTGAGCTAATCCTAAAAGATCCCAATTACTTCCCCAATTGACTGCTGGAGCAGCAAAAGAAACTTCAATATCTTCAGAAAGATTTGTTTTTAAGTAATTTGTTAGTTCTTCCATAAACGAATTAATTCTTTCACCTTGATCTGCAGAATACATTCCTTCAAAATCAATATTAATTCCATCTAAATTGAATGTTTGCAGTTTTGATTTTGCATTTACAAAGAATGTCTGCTTGTTTACTTCATTGGTGATTAAACTTCTTATTTCATCTGCATCAAAATTTGCTACAACCATAATTACTTTAGTACCGGCAGAATGTGCAGAATTAATCACGTTTGTCCAAGGCCAACCTGAAGGATTACCTATTATTCCGGTTGAACTTACTGAGAAATCAAAAACTCCAATGTGAGTTAATAAATCATAACGTAAATATTGATAATTACCATTGAGATATTCCCAATAAGGTAAATACCCAAAAACAGCTTTACTTAAGGATTTTTCTCTATTTATTTGTAAGGGAATGATACCATTACCACTTAAATCAAATTTGCTTTCAACATTTTTATATTTTTTTCCGTATTCTTCTTCATGAAGCTGATGAACACTCTTTCTTTCTTGAGAAATAACTGTAATTGAGAATAATATCAAGATTAGAAATAATTTTTTCATAAAATTCCCTTTCTTTCTGTAACTTAAGATTTGATCGTATGGAATTGACTTAATACCAGTAATTAAATAATTTACATAATTAAATAAAAATAATACATTTATATAAACAATACAAAGAGGTTGATATGATTTCTAAAAAAATGGAAGAAGCTTTAAATAAACAGCTAAATGCTGAATTATTTTCATCATATCTTTATTTGGCAATGGCAGCATATTTAGAAGATTTGAATCTAAATGGAATGGCTTCTTGGATGAGACTTCAATCGCAGGAAGAATATGAACACGGATTGAAATTCTACGAATATATTGGAAGTGTTGGAAAAAGAGTGAAATTAGAAGCTTTGGAAACACCTCAATTTGAATGGAAAAATCCACAGGAAGCTTTTGAAGCAGCATTAGCTCATGAAAAGAAAATCACAAAAAACATTTATGATTTATCTGATTTAGCTGTTGATGAAAAAGATCATGCTACAAGAAATTTCTTGAATTGGTTTGTAGATGAACAAGTTGAAGAAGTTGCTTCGGTTACAGTAATTGTTGAGAAATTTAAGATGGTTTCAGACAGCAAAAACAGTTTATACTTATTAGATAAAGAATTAGGTAAAAGAGGTCAGAAATAAGAAATTGTTTTCATATTTCTCATTTTTTCTTATATTTGGAATCTTGAAAAAAATAAGAATCATTGGAGCGAATAATGTCTAGAAGATGTCAAGTTACTGGTGTTGGTCCTAAAAGCGGTCACAGTATATCTCATGCTCATAATAAAACTAAGAGAAGATTTCTACCTAATTTGCAAAAGAAAAGAATTTGGGTAAAAGAATTAAACAAATTTGTTACCGTTAAATTAACTGCAAGAGCATTAAAAACTGTTGCTAAAAACGGTACTTCTGAAATTGCAAAACTAGTAAGAGAAAATAAAATCTAAACTGTAATCAAGTTTTTACTGGAAAATTAAAACCCGGGTAATTTATCCGGGTTTTTTTTATATCCAAAATTCAAATCAAATTTTTTTTACAATCCACTCAAATAAAAATTCTTTAATACTCTTAATATGATTTCCTAATTAGAATAACATCCTTATTTTAATAAAAAGCTTATAAAAAATTAGGAGGAATTAAATTGAAGAGATTTTTATTTGTTGTTCTTTTTTCACTTATAATATTTGGGTGCGGAGAGAACAAAAAAGAATCCAATGGAGATTTAGAAATGCTTCAAGGTAAAATTGATCAGTTTGTCAAGACTGAAATAAAATATGACCATTCACTTTTGGATGAGAATCAGAAAATTGTTGTACAAAAATTATTTGAAGCAGCAAAAATTATGGATGAACTTTTCTTAGAACAAGTCTATTCTAAAAATTTTGAAATAAGAGAAAAGCTGCAAAAATCTGCTGATCCTAAAGATAAACTTACATTAGAATATTTTAATATTATGTTCGGACCATTTGACAGGCTGGATCATGATAAACCATTTTACGGAAATGAAGAAAAACCACTCGGTGCAAATTTTTATCCCGAAGATATTACTAAAGAAGAATTTGATAATTGGCTTAAGGCAAATCCAAACGATAAAGAATCTTTTACTTCTGAATTTACTGTTATCAAAAGAGAAGGTGAAAAGTTAATTGCTGTTCCCTATTCAGAAGCATATAAGGATAAATTAACAAAAGCATCTCAATTATTAAAAGAAGCAGCCGAGTATGCCGAAAATCAATCTCTAAAAAATTATTTACTCAAGCGTGCAGATGCATTCCTTTCAAATGATTATTATGAAAGTGATATGGCGTGGATGGATTTGAAAGATCATACAATTGAAATTGTTATCGGTCCTTATGAAGTTTATGAAGATAAACTG
>MDTC01148898.1_pt1 | contig 12179 bp, 7 predicted proteins | sample 811181 | NCBI WGS metagenome assembly MDTC01 (sample SAMN05326644, study PRJNA326480) | marine metagenome | isolation source: seawater | place: Pacific Ocean: North | collected 2011
AATGGTAGAAAGAGTGGTGGTTCTTATAACAAATTTATTATAGAAACTATTGATGATGATTTATCATCGGTGTATTTAACCTCATCACAAAAACTACAATTAAAAACAGCTCAAACAAATTTAGGTAAGGGTGTAAAAGCACAATCAGCTTTTAAATCACCATCAGTAGTAATTACATCAGATAGAATATTATTAAACTCAAGAGAAGAAAATGTAATCTTAACATCTAAGAAAGATATTATAAATGCCACACCTGGATGGGCGATGGAGATGGATAAGTTTTTTACGTTGGTTGAGAAGTTAGCAAGTGAGTTAGCAGATTTAACATCAGCTAAATCAACATATTCAACTGGAGTTGGCCCAACAGGACCTGCAACTAATGCGGGTAAAGTTGCTAAGATACTTAGTGATATAAAGGCAATGAAACAATAAAAGGAAAAGATTATGCCAGCAGTTTGGCCAGGATTTATAACATCAGTTGGTGGGTGGTTAGATGACAAATCAGAAAAAACCCATATGGATACGGCTGAAAAAATAGCATCAGAGTATCATAAGGCAGTATCTACTGCCCAAACTTCTTTACATGCAACAATGGTTATGGTACAACCACCATATATTCCGATTAAGATGTCAATAAAAAAGTGTTTAGATGATATTAGAGATTCTGAAGGTAAACCACAACTATTCCATTTTACAGATTGGTCGGCAAAGACAGTTTCATATTGGATGAGTGTACAATATCAATTAGTACCATTCCATCCAATAGCAATAGCAACATCAACAGGTACGGCTGGTGTTCCCGTTCCAGTTACAAACGTTACAACTGTAGGGGGAACTCCACCAACATTAGCAAATGATTTATTAAAAGCATTCACCCATCCACCAGCACCAGCTTTATTTGGGATTGCATTTGCAACAAAATTAGCAACGGCATTTACAAAACATTTAACAACGGTACAAGGATTACATACCCACGTAGTAACCGCAGGAACACCAGCAACACCAGTCCCATTAGGGCCAATACCATATCCTTGGTCAGGATTAGTATAAAAATAAACATTTTAATATTTATATGTAAAGTATATCATTATGAAGGCACAACAATTAGCACAATTATTAGAAGTAATCGTAAGAAAGGTAGTTAGAGAAGAACTAAAACCTATCATTACAGAAGTTAGAAACGCTTCTAAACCGATTATAAAAGAAACAAAATCAAAATCTAAAAAGGTTAACGACCCATTGGATATTGATATGAAAACAATTTTAGCAATAGAAGAAGTAAAAAAACAAAAAGCAGTTAAGAAACAAAAGTTTACAAACGATAGTGTATTAAATCAGTTACTAAATGAAACACATCAAAGTGGTGAATGGAGAAGTATGGATTCTCAGTTTGGTTCTAATCAAGCACAAGCATGGAGTGGTAGAGAATCTACATCAGTAGCACCTACTCAAGATATTGATGGTAGACCCGTTGATACATCTAATCCTGAAGTGGCTAATGTAATGGGAGCTATTACAAAAGATTATTCTCAATTGATGAAAACGATTAATAAGAAAAAAGGAAAATAGTAAATGGCTAAAGAGAGAAAAGAATATTTCTATAATCCAATAGATTTTGAAAAAGATATTGCAGTTGGAATAAAACTACCATTCTCTAAGAATAGTGGTTTGTTTGACTTATCGTACTCAACTGAGGAACAGGCTATATCTAATTTAAAAAATCTGTTGTTGACAAGAAAGGGTGAAAGGGTATTCCAACCCACATTCGGCTCTCAGATTTATGCACTATTATTTGAACCAATAACTTTAGATTTAAAACAAAGATTAGAAGAAGGTATATTAGCTGATGTAAATTTCTGGCTTCCCTACATAATTATAGATAAGGTTAACGTTACTCCGAATGAGGATAAAAACTTTGTTGCTATATCTTTAAATTTTAGAGTAACGGAACAAGGTGCTAACGAAGAAATAATATTATATGTAGATTCCGCTGGAACTGCAACTATAGAATAGGAACTTATGGCAAAGGCAAACAAATCAGATTTAGTCCAAAAGGATGTTAAACTCATTGGAAAAGATTTCGGAGAGTTAAGAAAAAACTTAATTGATTTTTCTAAAACTTATTTCCCAAATACTTTTAATGACTTTAATGAATCTTCACCAGGTATGATGTTCATTGAGATGGCATCGTATGTGGGTGATGTATTATCTTTTTATACAGATACTCAATTAAGAGAATCATTATTATCTAACGCAGAAGAAAAGGCAAATCTTTTTAATTTAGCTGCTGTACATGGATACAAACCAAAAAACGTTTGTCCGGCATCTGTAGATTTAGATGTGTTTCAAATATTACCAGCCAAAGGTAGTGGTGATAATGTAAGACCTGATTATGATTATGCTTTAAAAGTTGCAAGTGGTATGCAAGTAGGTTCAGATTCAAACTCAGATGTTGAATTCTCAACTAACTTTGAAATAGATTTTGCAGTATCATCTTCATTTAATCCAACAGAAGTTTCTGTTTATCAAATAGATGAATCTTCTAGTGAACCAATTTACTATCTACTAAAAAAGAAAGTAAAAGCTTCAAGTGGTAGAGTAAAGAGTGCTCAGTTCGTATTCGGTTCACCAAAGATATATGATAAGTTAAAAATCACAGATGAACAAATCATTAAAATTAAATCAATTAAAGATGATGATGAAGATTTATGGACTGAAGTTCCATACTTAGCACAAGATACTGTATTTGAACAAATAGAAAACAATGAAGATAATTCTACTAACTTACAACCATATAGTGGTGAAACTCCATTCTTATTAGAATTAAAGAGAGTACCAAAAAGATTTATAACAAAATTCGAATCAGAATCAGAATTAGTGGTTCAGTTTGGAGCAGGTATATCATCAAATGCAGATGAAGAAATTATTCCTAATCCTGATAATGTAGGTTCTGCGTTATATCAAAATACAGGAAGATTAGACCAAGGGATTGACCCATCTAATTTCCTATACACAAAAACATATGGAGTAGCTCCACAAAACACAACATTAGATGTTGAGTACTTAGTGGGTAATGGTGTTGTTGATAATGTTCCTGCTAAAGATTTAGTTAATGTTAATAGTAGAGTATTTACAAATGATAACACTATAAATTTAAATCAAAACACTCTAAGATTTATTGAGAACTCATTAGCAGTTACTAATCCAGAACCAGCTGTTGGTGGTAGAAGTAAAGAAACTGAAGATGAGATTCGTAACAATGCAATGGCTTACTTTGCGGCACAAAACAGAACTGTAAGTAGAGAAGATTATATTATGAGATGTTATGCACTTCCACCACAATTCGGTTCAGTTGCAAAAGCATACTTAGTACAAGATTATCAAATCGAAACAAAATCAAATGGAAACTTTGCACCTCATGCATTATTACCTGATGACCCGATTCCAACACCTATTAGTACTGAAGTACCAAATCCATTAGCACTTAACCTATATACATTAGGTTATGATAAAGATAAAAAAGTAACAGAGTTGAATCCAGCTACTAAAAATAATTTAAAAAACTATCTTTCTTATTACAGAATCTTAACTGATGCAGTAAATATTAAAGATGCATACATTGTAAATATTACAATTAATTTTGATATTGTAGTTTTACCAGATTATAATTCTAATGAAGTTCTTCTGAGATGTATAAAGGCATTAAAAGATTACTTTAGTATAGATAATTGGAAAATAAACCAACCAATTAACATATCCCAAGTATATGTACTATTGGATAAAGTTGATGGTGTTCAGACAGTTCCAAGACCAAATAGTGATGGAGAGGGTGGATTACAAATCAAAAATAGATTTAATGGAAACTACTCACCAAATAAATATGATTTAAGTAGGGCAACTAGATTGGGTATTATATACCCACCTAAAGACCCTTCTATATTTGAAGTTAAATATCCTAATGTAGATATAAGGGGCAAGGTTGTAACTCAATCTTTCTAAAGGGCAGAATATGATTTATAGAATATACGGACAAAAAGACACTACTATATACGAACAAAATTTTCGTAACGACCAGAATACTGGTAAAGATGAAATCTTAGAAGTTACTAAGTTTTACGATGATGATAGTGATTCCATTTGGATAGGTAACAGTAGGGTACTAACTCAGTTTAATCTAACACCAATATCACAATCATTGGTAAGTGGTGATATTAGTAAAAATATTAAGTATAAATTAAACTTGACATCGGTTGAAGAAAATGAAGTTCAATCAGAATTTGATTTAGATATATTCCCAGTTTCTCAAAGTTGGGCTGAAGGACTTGGTAAGTTTAATTATACACCTACTACAAAAGATGGTTGTAGTTGGAAGTACAAATCAGGTACTCAGACATGGAGTGCTGATTCTGCAAGTGTATTCAATGGCTCTATTCAAATATCAGAACCAGAAGAAGGGTTAGTGTTATCTCAAACATTTACAAACGGAACAGGTTCTACTTTCTTAACAGAATCAATTAATGATATAAACGGTAACTCACCATTTATGTTTGTTGAAAACGAAAGATTAATTATTTCTGCATCTAACTTTTCAGGAACAACATTAATATTTCCACTACAGTTAGAAGCTAGTACAAACTATGGAGTACAATTTCAGATTGACCCAAAAGATTATACAGATGTTCAGTTTAGAATCGAAAACCCAGCTGGTGTTATACAGAACGAAGATAACTATACAGATATGGTTGGTAATATTACAACAGCATCTACTCAATCATTTGATTTAACATCTGTATCTGCAGGTGAATATAAACTAAGATTTACATTCTTTGATAACGAAGGTGCATCTACCTCAACAACAGGAACATTTGATGAAGTATTTGTTACAGAAAAAACAGGTAACACTTTAGTAAGAGAAACATTCTCAGTTAACGAAGGTAAATTTACACAACGAAATGTTATTAGAAATACAAATAATGAACTACCATCTCAGGCAGTTGAAAATTCAAAATTAGTTTTCAAAGCAGATAATATTGGTGGTGCTGATGCAGAGTATAAACGTTACTTATCATCGGACTTACAATATACAGTTACTAATGAACTAACATTAGGAACGTTCCCATCCTTTGGATTTACAGTATATAACCCAAAAGATTTAAAAATGACACCATCCCAAATCACTGGATTGAAGAATGAATATACATCATCTCAAACTCAATCTATAACATTTACTCCACCTGAAAGTGGTGATTATAGATTTGCATATACATACTTTGCAAGTGGAAGTGGTGGTGCGACAGGTTCTATTGATAACTTTAAAATAGCATTTTCTGGTTCGGTTGAGGGTTCACCTATATCAGAGGCATCATATTTTAAAAATGTTGGTGGTGGTACTTGGTACACATCATCTTTAAGTAACACAACAGTATCTCAAAGATTTAATAAATACATTACAAACTTAAATGTAGATGTTACTGATTATGTAAATGATTGGATAAGTGGTTCACGACCTAACAATGGTTTTATAATCAAAAGGCCCGTTACACAAGAAAGTGGTTCTATCAGATATGGTTCGGCTAAATTCTTTTCTAATGAAACACATACGGTATATGTACCTACATTGGAAGTTCAATGGGATGATTCATCATTCACAACAGGTTCTCTATCAGAACTAACAGGAGATGATATTGTAATTTATCCAAAGAATTTATTATCAGAATATAAAGAAAATTCAAAAGCTAGAATTAGAATTGTAGGTAGAGAGAGATACCCACAAAGAAGTTTTGCGGATTCCAATCCATATAACACTATTAAATATCTTCCTCAGAATACTTATTATCAAGTAAGAGATGCTGAAACTAATTTAGTAATAGTTCCTTATAACACAACATATACAAAAGTAAGTTGTGATTCAACAGGAAACTATTTTGATTTTTGGTTTAATACTTTACAACCTGAAAGATTCTATACTTTAGAATTTAGAGTTGATAGAGATGGAAACCAACAATATTTTGGTGGGAACGTATTTAAAGTGGTAAGATAATGGCACAAAAAGAAACTAAAAAAAACATATTTCATTTGGCTGAAAAAGTTCGAGCTCGAAGTCGTGAGCTTGCAATTCCACGAAAGATAGGGTTTACTAAGGAAGAAGTAAAACAAATAAAGAAAGATAGATTACAAAAAAATCTAAGACCTATCAGAAAAAACAACTATGACCAAATTATATCTTATGCACTTAATAAAGATAATAGTGGTAAAGTAATCGTTGGTAAAGATGGTTATGATGGTTATGGTAAAAAAGTATTACCTGCAAAAAGAAATATATACAACAGAGTAGAATTTTTTAGAACAATAGACCCTAAGATAGAAACTTACACAAGAGAAATTGCTATTTTTGATAATCGTGTTGTAGAGAATAATGCTATACCATTTCCATTAGGAGAAAGTGGTGATATTATTGAAGAAGTATCAGGATTAAACTTTACAGGTGAATTAATAAGAGTTGGTTCAGGACCAACAACTTACTTCTATATAGAGGATGGTCAGTTCTATACATTCGCAAACGGACATCAAGGGTTATTTAGTTTACTTGCGGAGAAATTAGGAAAACCATTAGGGTTTAGAATCAATGATGAATATGATTATTCCGATGAATACAAACCTGCAAACGCAGAACAAATTGATTATGGGATGAATCAATACTCAGTATATAATAAAGAAACTTATACAAGAAATTCTATTGCATATGTAGAATCAAATCAGTTTGGTGGTGAACTTACAAAGAGAATGATTTTAGGTTCGGCTACTGATGAGATTATAGTTTTAACTGCAAATGCAGGTGCTGATGTTACGAATAGAATGTCTCAACTTACAATTTATGGACTTGATAGTACTAAAATGGCTTGGAGATATTTTCCAGGTACTTTAGCTAGACAGAGTATCACAAGTACAGAAAATCCAATTTATATTCAAACAAGATTCAGTAAAACAGTACATGATTCTAATGTACAGTTTGAAATGAATTTAAAATATTCAAAAGGACAATCAAAACTTATTAGAGAAGTCCCTAAAAAAGTACAAGATGATGATAAAGCAATTACATATCAATATGAAATACCAGCATCAGATATAACATCTGATTTATATAAAATAGAAATTAGATACTTTGATGGGTATAATCCATTTGGTGTAAAAGGAACAGATGGAGAGTACAGATGGGAATCTATAACTTCAAGTCCATCATCAACCACACCACCAAAACCAAGAGGTGGTTTCTTTAGTAGATTTCGTGGTGGACTTAGAGGATTTGGAAGATTATTTGGAAGATAGAATATGGGATTTTTTAAAAAAATAGGAAAAAGTATTAGTAGGGCCGCTAAAAAAGTCGGTAAAGGTATTGGGAAAGTATTATCTTCACCGATTGGTAAGATTGCAACAACTGCATTACAATTTGTACCTGGTGTTGGGCCCATAACTAAAATTCTTGGTGCGGGTGTTGGGTTACTCCAAAAAGGTATCAATCCTTTACGTGGTGGTAAATCTAAAAAAGGAACTCAACTCGTAAGAGATGCGGGTTCAGGTGCAAAACTATGGAAGTTTAGTACAGGTAAAGATAGATGGAATGAAGTAAAGGGAACTCCAGTAAATATAGAAGTAGACGGATTGAGTTATACATGGAACGGTATGTTTTACGAAACGGCAACAAACCCTGGTAATGCAGGTTCTGCAGGTGTTGGTGGTTTTAGTAAAGATGATGTTAGAATAACGTATGAAATGTTAGATGGTAATTTACACTTTATTGAAAGGGACTCAAGGTATAGAGGTGATAACAAGCAAGCACATGGTTTATATTTAGCGGCAAGAGAAGTGTTTGGTTCTGAGAACAATGTTATCGAAGGAATAGGTGCATCAGCAAAGGCTAAAAAGTGGAAAAATGAAATTAAAAAAGTAGAAAGTGGTAGAGATGAAGATGCTCTTAAAAGAATTGTTAATATTACGGCTGAAGATTTAATGAACGGTGGAACTGGATATCTTGATGAGGATTCTAAAAAACAAAAAGGACTTCTTTTTAAAACTTTCTATAATAAAAAGAACTATAGAAAAGTTATTGAAGAAGGAACGTTTAACAATAATGTTGGAACAATAAACTATGATGATTTATTATATAATATGATACTTATGGATTCTCAGAAATCATTTATTATGAAAAATAAATCTAAAATAAAATCGGCTTTAATGAAAGCTTGGATGAATGAACCAGGTAACCGTAGAAAAGATAATAAGAAAATATTAGATAGAACCGCTGCAGAATGGAAACGAGATATTGATAAAGTAATTAGAGGAAACGGAATAAATAAAACTAGTAGTAGATTGGCTGTTGCTAATTTTTATGGTTCACGTAATAGACATAACTTAGAGTGGATAGATTTAATGAGATTGTTAAATCAAACCGCAAGAGCTCAGATTAAAACAGGACAACCTAGAATTCCTAAAATGAATGGAAAATTATAATGAGTGTAGATATATACAATAAAGGAGCAGAGATACTTACAACTAAGGCGACATTAGATGCGCCTCAGATATATTCTGATGCAGATTTGGATAGAATTGATGTAAAACCTTTTGCAACTTCTGAGTATGATTTAAAAGGAATGTCTCCTGTATCATCAATGGAGTACAAACGTTCTAAAATGGATTACCATATATACTCAGGAGAAAATTTACTTATATCCAAAATAAATATGCCATTTGGTGATTCTGAGATAGATTCTAATTCAGATACGTTAACAGATTTACAGATATCAGTTTGTCCTGAAAAAGATATAAGAACTGCAACAAACTTTACCAAAGGTAGTTTTTCAATAGTATATAATTTCTTAACACAATTAACTGATAATCTTAAAATAGAAGAAATCTCAGCCGATGGTACTGAAATCCAACTAACATTAGATAAACAAAAGAATCAATTTATTGATACACATGAAGGTTTATTTGAAATATTTTCTGTAGGTGGGTTTACTGAAGAAGGTAAGATGGTAGAACGACCTACTGAACAAGACCCTGCTAGTGATTACTTAGAACAATATGTTTTAGATTTTGGTGATAATGAATTAGCTGCAGTTACAAATTTTGATTTTACTTTAAATGAAAGAATCGGTGCAGTAGAAAGTACATTACAGTTTCCAGAAGATACATTCAATGGATTATCTACTAGATTTTATCCAATATCAAGTTTACCAGGATTTTGGGCTGAAGTTTATACTGAAAATGAAACAGTAACAGTATCTCCAAGTGAAGATATAGAAGGTGAAATAGATGCATTACCATCGGATTCCCAACCAGCTGAAAGTGCGATTGTATTAGAATCTGAAGTAGTAATATCTGATGAAACTAAAGAAGTTCCAACAGTAGATGATGATGGTAACGAAACGGGTACAACTACAACAACAGAACAGGTTGCAACCTTTTCACCAAAAGAAGATAAACCAGATGGTAAGGCTCCAACATATCAATCTAGATTTAAAAATAAATCATCACAGAACGTAGTATTATCCACAGAGATTAGAAGAAAATTTACAACAACAGGTAGAGGTGCTAAATTTGAAGTGGCCACAGATGAAGATTTAAATACATTTTGGACTCAAATTGAAGGGCCAGTAGTACAAACAGATGGTAGTATTGAGACAGGCCCTGTTTATTATACATTTGCAAATGATGATGATGAGAGAAGTTTTGCAATTGGACCAGATGTTGATTTCTTTGATTTACTAAACGGTAAACCTACATCAAGTAAAGTACAATACTACAATCCACAATTTGCAGGAATAAAAGATTTAAAAACTGTAACAGTAAAACTATATAAACCTCTAAGGGGCGATTTACAAACTAAATCTTGTACAATCAATAGAGTCTTTAGAGATTCATATGTAGAAAAAATAATATTATATCCATACACAAGAAAGAGAGTACAAGAAAACTTCTCTGAGCCTAACTTTAAAATTGATATGGGTACTTATGGTAAATCTGTTGGAACTGATTTAAAAAGTTGGAATCAATTATTAGATACAAATTTACAAACATCTCAACAGATTATTGATAAATACATTAGTGCATCATCTTCACCAAACATAAATGTAAACTACTCTGATTTCTCAGAGTTTGTACATTATTCATCTGCGGTAGAAAGAGTAAATAACTTTAAGTATAAATTAGAATTGATTGAAGGGTATGATGATAGAATCAAAACACTACGTTCAGTTAGTGGTTCTGAAGCATTAACAAATATATCACAATCAATTGTAAGAAAACATACTGTAGTTAGTGGTATGGATGGGTTTGAAAGATATATGTACACAGAACCATCAAGTTCATTATATTCACATTATAGTGGTTCTAACTTTACATTCCAACCTTGGCCTAAAGTTAAAACACAACCACCACAATTAATTTCAGCTACATCATCAGATGCAATACACTATTACAATAATCTAATAGAATCTGCAAGTTACTTCGATGCTATGAATACTGGAAGGTTAACCAAAACCATTCCAGCATCTATTGCCGAGGACCCGCTGAATTTAGATTATATAATGTTCATTGATATGATTGGACATCACTTTGATATCACATGGGCTTATATTAAAAAATTAACCTCTATAAATGTTAGAGAAGAACACCCATTTGACGGTATGCCGAACAGCTTACTTTATGATGTGGCAAAATCAATGGGTTGGAAACTAACACATGGAAAAGATAGAGAAGAACTTTGGAGTTATGCGTTGGGTACGGATAAGTTTGGTAATCCTGTTCAATCTGGCTCGCTATCATCTAAACCAGTCGAACAATACACTCATGAGATTTGGAGAAGAATTGTAAATAACATCCCATACCTTCTAAAAACAAAAGGTTCGGCAAGAGCAGTTAAAGCACTGATTGCTACATATGGTATTCCTCAAACATTCTTATCAATAAGAGAATATGGTGGGCCTGTAATAGAAGATGAAAGACAATTTTGGGAACATGAAAGATTCGTATATCATCAGAGATTTGATACTGATAACTATATGACAGTTCCGTTTGATAAGATTACAGATATAGACCCAGTAACATATGCAATTAACGACCCGAATCCTATTGATGTTATTGAATTACAAGTTCAACAAAATATGAATAGGGATACTGCTATATTTAATAAAGATGATAAGTTTGCAGTTGTATATGAATCTTTATCTAATTCTAAATCAAATATAAAAGGTAACATTCATTTTTATTTAACTGGTAGTAGTGGATATAAATCTGCATCTATTAGTAATGTACCTATATTTGATTCTAAAATGTCAACACTTATTGTACAGAGACAAACTTCTGTAGATGATATAACACAAGATAATGAATATAGATTAATGTATCGTAAACATCGTAGAGATAATATTATCTTATCTAAGTCCGCAAGTATATTCATTACAGGTTCTTCAGAACCATCTTACAATGCGGCTTGGACTGGTAGTGGTACATTAACAGTTGGTAAAACTTTACCAACAGGAAGTACACCATCTCTATGGGCAGATGCACAATATCTAAGTGGTTCAATACAAGAATTAAGATATTGGGCTCAACCACTAAAAGATATTGTTATAGATGAACATACATTGGCGAGAGAATCCTATCATGGTAACTCACCAACGGCATCTTATTTTGATTTAAAGTTTAGATTTTTACCTGATTCAAGATTAAATAATGTACAGGCAATTGATTCACAACCATCACAACACCCAAATCAACAAATATCAAAAGTATTGGATGGAAGAATATTATCTGCATCATTATACAATTTTGAACCTGATGATTTAAGAGGTGTAACTGATGAGTATCATACGAAAGTTCCATCTGCAGGTGCAAACAATATTATGAACAATAAGATTAGATTAGAACCTAATAGATTAAAAGGAGTGTTAGATACCGACCAACGAAAAGAAACATCTAAATATGATTCAGCTCCAAATGATTCTAATCAATTAGGTGTATATCTATCTGCAACAAAAATGTTCAATGAGGATATATACAACCACACAGGTTTCTTTGATATAGATGATTACATTGGAGACCCAGACCAAAGAGAAGGGTTCACAGAACAGAACGAACAATTAGATTATTTAAGAAGGCAAGTATTTAAAAAGTATAGT
>MDTC01231327.1_pt1 | contig 12179 bp, 16 predicted proteins | sample 811181 | NCBI WGS metagenome assembly MDTC01 (sample SAMN05326644, study PRJNA326480) | marine metagenome | isolation source: seawater | place: Pacific Ocean: North | collected 2011
GTGCGCGTCTACCAGTTCCGCCATTCGCCCTTAATTGTTTAATAATTTATTAAATAGTATAAGAACTAAAATTATATTAAAACCAAAAAATGTTTAATAGTCTATATAAAAGGTGTTTATACCTAGCAGCACACAAAAGTTCTAAATTTTATTTGGCATTAGTTTCCTTTGTTGAGAGTTCGTTTTTTCCTATTCCACCAGATGTAATGATAATTCCAATGGTAATATCTAAAAAAAAAGATTTCATTCAAATATTTATTATTACTACATTATTTTCAGTATTAGGTGGAATTTTAGGTTATTTAATTGGAGCATTTTTTTTTGATATTGGGATGGAAGTTATGACTTTCTATGGTTATGAAAACCAACTTACAAAGCTTAAAGATAATTTAGCAAATAGTAATAATTTTTATGCATGGTTTGGAATACTCTTTTTAGCAGGTTTTACTCCATTGCCATATAAAGTCTTCACTATTGCAAGTGGTTTAATCGGGTTTAATTTCTTAATTTTTATATTGATAAGTATTATTTCAAGAGGCCTTCGCTTTTTTATTGTATCTTATCTATCTTATAAATATGGAGATCTATTTACTCAATTTATGAACAAACATGGATCCAAATGGTTTACAATTATAGGAATTTTAATTGTTTTAATTGCAATAGTTTTTTACCTGTTATTTAAGATTTATGCCTAATTTAAAGATTTTTACTCTTTTCAAACTAATCCTAATTATTAGTTTAATTTCAATATGTACTGCCTATTTTATTCAACATGTTCTTGGGTACCAACCATGTAATCTTTGTTTAATAGAAAGGATCCCTTATGCATTGAGTCTAATTTTGATAATAACAGGCTTGATATATAAAAAGCATGAAAAATTTATAATTTTGTTACTTATTTTAATATTTGCCTTCTCTTTTATTATTTCAACCTATCATTTAGGAATTGAACAAGGACTCTTCAAAGAATCAACTATTTGTGGTTTAAAGGACTCATCTGAAATTTTATCAAAAGAAGAGCTATTAAAAATACTAAATGAAAGAAATATAAGCTGTAAAGATGTGACATTTAAAATTTTGGGTTTTTCTTTGACAACAATTAATATGGTTATAAGTTTAATATTAACTATTTTATTAATAATAACTTTTACAAAATATGGAAAATTCAAAAAAAAAGGTTGAAGAATTTATTAGGGTTGATCATGCAGGAGAAAGGGGAGCGGTCAAAATTTATGAAGGTCAGTTATTAGCTCTTAATACCTTAATAAAAAATGAAAGTTTAAAAAAAACAATAGAGGAAATGAAAGTTCATGAGAAAGAACATTGTGAATTTTTTGAAAAAGAAATCAAAAAAAGAAATATTAAACCTACAAAATTTTTACCTTTATGGGATTTATTAGGTGTTGGTTTAGGTTTTGGCTCAACACTACTAGGAAAAAAAGCAGCAATGTTATGCACAGCTTCAGTTGAGGAAGTTATAGATAAACATTATCTAAATCAGATTAATCAACTAGGTTCTGAGGAAAAAAAATTAAAAGAAAAGATTATCAAATTTAGAGAAGATGAACTACATCATAAAGACATCGCATATGAAGAAGGTGCATCTAAAAAAGGATTTTACTCTATTATGGACAAAATCATTAAGGCTGGTTCTAAAATAGCAATTAATATATCTGAGAAAGTTTAATTTAGGCTTCTAACTCAACATCCCAATACAAATAATCCATCCAGCTTTTGTGTAAAAAATTGGGAGGAAAGTTTTTACCGTTACGATGTAAATCCTCTGTTGACGGCTGATAGGGGAATTGATTAAGTCTCATTCCAGAAATTTTTAATAATTTTCCACCTTTTCTCACATTGCAAGTTGAACATGCTGTAACAACATTATCCCAGTTGGTTTCCCCTCCTTTGGATCTTGGTAATAAATGATCAAATGTTAGCTCATCACCACTTCCACAATATTGACAGGAAAATTTATCTCTTAAAAAAACATTAAATCTTGTAAAACTAGGTTTAGACTGTGGAATAATATAGTCTTTAAGTGCTATTACGCTTGGTAGCTGCATATTAAATGATGGACTTCTAACTACTCTATCGTAATTACTTACTATAACCACTCTATCTAAAAAAACTGATTTAACAGTGTCTTGCCATGACCATAGTGATAAGGGATAATAACTCAAAGGTCTATAATCCGCATTTAAAACTAAAGCAGGACATTTTTCTAATGAAACATCTTGTTCAACAAAAGTATTCATAGATAAATTCTAACTTATATAAAAAATTTTTTCAATAATTAGTGGTGATTAAAATTTTGTAAAATGTAATCTAAAGCTATACTTGAGGCCTCAATAGGAATATTATGGTCGCAGTTTTTTATAAGATGTGTTTTAATTTCTACATTATTTCTGATAAGAAAATCTTTTGCCTCTAACATAAAATATGGTGCAACAACTTGATCTAAATCTCCATGAATTAATAAAGTTTTAGTTAAAGCATTTAATCTAGATCTTAAATTTTCTTGATTTATAATTTTTCCTGAAAAACCTACTATACAAGAATATTTTTGTTTTGCTGTTAGGCCTAAATTTAAAGACATCATGCATCCCTGACTGAATCCTAATAAGCAAATTTTATCATTTTCAAGTCCATATTTTTTTTTTACTTCATCTATAAATTGATTTAATTTTCTTTCTGCTATGAGAGATTGCTCTAATATATAATCATTATTTTCTTTTGTAAGGTCAAACCATTGATATCCAGATGGGTTAATTGCACAAATTTCATGCCCGTTAGGTGAAATAAAAACTGTGTTTGGAAGGTGTCTTTCCCAATTAAAAGAGAGCATACTTATATCTTTTCCATCACCTCCATATCCATGAAGTAAAATAATCGCATTATTTATATCTGCGTTATTTTTAGGTTTTAAAATAGTGCAATCAAGACAAAATGTCATAACTAATTAAATTTGTTTTTTATTTTTAAAAACACACTACAATATAATTATGATTTCAGGAACAATTGTAAAAATTTTATCAATTACCTTTTTGCTTGCAGTTGGGATTGTTTTGATACTTGGAATAGGAACATTATTTAAAGGAGGAGAAGCAAGTAAAAAATACTCTAATAAATTAATGCAGCTAAGGGTATTATTACAATTTATAGCGATCATAATTCTTGTTATTTTTGCTTATTATTTTAAAGATTAATTATATAAGGATAACCAATTAATTAATTCTTCATTTTTAAAATCAATATATCCTATTATTCTCGCAAACTCTTTACCTTCTTTATCAAATAATATTGTTGTTGGTAAACCCCTAAGTGATAGAGCTTTAGCTAAAGTAGGGGAATTATCAAAATAAATTTTTAAATTGTTAATTTTTAACTCGCTAAAAAAAAAATTTGATTTTTCCACATTATCTTTACCCATATTAATTGGAAATATTTTAAGATTATTTAGCTTTGGATTTAAAATTAAATTATCTAAAGAAGGCATTTCTTTCTTACATGGTGCACACCAAGTTGCCCAAAAATTAAGCATCACCAAATTGCCCTTATAATCACTTAATTTTATCAATTTTTTTTTAGAATCAAAAAAGCTAACTTCAGAGTATGTCTTCAATTCTTTATTTATTACTAAATTTTTAATCTTTTGTGGCTCGTTTGCTAAAGCACTTGAAATAAACAATATAAATAATATTAAAAATCTCATATTAAATAGGTATAAGTAATTATCATGGTCAAAAATAAAAACAACCAGACAATCTGGAGCACAAGAATTAAAAAAAAATCTTCAGCTATTTTTCAAAAATTTGGAGGTTCTATTGATATTGATAAAAGATTATATAAAGAAGATATAGCAGGTTCGATTGCACATGTTGAAATGTTGTTTAACCAAAAAATTATTTCTTTTAAGATTAAAAATAAGATTATTTATGGCCTAGAAAAAATTGAAAAAGAAATATCAAAAAATAAATTTCAATTTAATAAGAAATATGAGGATATTCATATGAACATTGAAAAAAAACTTTTTCAAATCATTGGTGAAGAAGCTGGATATATTCATACTGCTAGATCTAGAAATGATCAGATTATAACTGATCTTAAGATGTGGATTAAAACTGCGAACAAAGAAATTAATAAAAATTTAGATAAAATAATTAAATCTGTTTTAAAAATTGCAGAAAAAAATATTGAAACAATAATGCCTGGCTTCACTCATTTAAAAAATGCTCAACCAATATCTTTTGCTCATTATTTAATGGCTTATATTGAAATTTTTAAAAGAGACAAAAGAAGATTTGAAAATAATTTAGAAAGTTTGAATGAAAATCCTCTTGGTGTAGCTGCTCTTGCAGGAACATCATTTAATATTGACAGAAATTATACTACTAAAAAACTTGGATTTAAAAAACCTACAAATAATTCGATTGATACAGTCTCTGACAGAGATTTTGTATTAGATTTTCTATCTAGCGTATCTATATGTTCAATGCACATATCTCGAATAGCTGAAGAACTTATTATTTGGAATTCTGATGGATTTAATTTAATTAATCTTTCAGATAAGATTGTTACAGGCTCATCAATTATGCCCCAAAAAAAAAATCCAGATATTCTTGAGTACTTAAGGGGAAAATCAGGTTTTGCTTTTGGTAATTTATTTTCTATGCTTACAATTTTAAAGGCCTTACCTCTATCTTATTATAAAGATTTGCAAGATGATAAAGAGATAGTTTTTAAATCTTACGATACACTTGTCATCTGTTTAAAATTATTTGATGAGGTAATCAAAAACTTTACACCGAACAAGAAGAAGATGTATGAACTTGCAAATACAGGTTTTATTACCTCAACTGATCTTGCTGATTATCTGGTTAAAAATTATTCAATGTCCTTTAGGAAAGCTTATCAAAAAACAATGGAAATTGTAAATTTGGCTGAAAAAAAGAAGAAAAGATTAGACGAAATTTCTATTGAAGAACTAAAAAAAATTGAACCTAAATTGAATAATGATGTTCTTCAAGTTTTTAATTTAAAAAATTCAATTAATTCCAAAAAATCATATGGAGGAACATCTTTTGAAAATATAAAAAAAATGATAATTAAATATAAAAAGGGGAAATGATTAAAAACGTATTTATAATTTTATTCATCATTATTTTGTTTGGTTCATGTGGAAAAAAAAGTGACCCTGTTTATAACGAAGAAAACCAGAATTCAAAAATATTTAATAATTATTGGAAGATACTTTAATGAGATATAAAAAAGATAAATTAACTTTTGATAATTTTAACGTAGATTTTTTAGGAAAAAAATTTCAAACACCTCTATATTGTTACTCAATTAAAAGACTAGAAAAAAATATTTTAACTTTTCAAAATTATTTTAAAAAATTTAACCCACTAATTTGTTTTGCTGTAAAATCAAATCCAAACCTTAGTATTTTAAAAGAAATAAAAAAATTTGACCTTGGTGCAGACGTCGTTTCAGTTGGTGAATTAATGAAGGCTCTTAAAGCAGGTATTAATCCTTTAAAAATTGTTTTTTCTGGAGTCGGAAAAACAACAGCAGAAATAGAATATGCAATTAAAAAAAGAATTTTGTTAATCAATACAGAATCAAAAAGCGAAATTTTAGAAATAGAAAAAATTGCAAAACGAAAAAAAAAAGTAGTCAATATTGGTATTAGACTCAACCCAAATACTGATGCAAAAACTATTGATCAAATTTCGACTGGCAAAAAAGAAAATAAATTTGGAGTTGATAAAAAAATATTTTTAGAATTAGTTGCATACTTAAAAAAATCCAAATATTTAAACCTTAAATGTTTAAGTGTTCATATTGGTAGTCAAATATTGAACCATAAACCCTACCAAAAAATGCTAACTGTAGTTGATCAAATAATAAAAAAGTCTAATCATAAATTTGAATATATAGATCTTGGTGGTGGAATGGGTATTGATTATAATCATGATAAAAAAATTTTAGATTTTAAAAAATATTCACTCAATATTGAAAAATTTTTGAAAAAAAACAAATCTAAAATTATTTTTGAACCTGGTAGATCCATAATAGGAAATACAGCTATTTTGATATCAAAAATTATATACATAAAAAAGGGGCATAAAAAAGATTTTGTTATTATAGATGCTGCTATGAATGATTTAATGAGACCCGCACTTTATAACGCTCAACACAAAATTATAACTACAAGAAAAAGTAAAAAAATCTCTAATAAATCTTACGAATTTGTAGGCCCAATTTGTGAAAGTACTGATAAATTTGCAACTTTAAATAGATTTCAAAAATTAAAAGAAAAAGATTATGTAGTCATATGTGATGTAGGTGCATATGGATTTTCATTATCCTCAAATTATAATTTAAGGCCTAAGCCTGCAGAAATTTGGATTCAGAAATCAAAAATTAGGATAATCAACAAAAGACAAAAAATTTCTGAATTAGTGTAACATTTTAAAAACAATGTTAAAAAATATTTTATTTTCCATTATTTTTTTTTCCGGGATAATCTTAATTTCAATAATTTTTTTACCTACTTTACTCTTGCCACAAAGTTGTGTTTTATTTGGTGGGAGATTAATGGGTTATTGGACAGGTTTTTGTTTAAAAATTATCTTGTCCGTAGAAATAGAAATCTTGGGAAAAGAAAATATCATTAAAAAAGATAAATTTTTTATTGCTGCGTCGCACCAATCAATGTTTGAAACCTTTTTTCTTCAAACAATTTTTAATTCGCCTGTTTTTATTTTAAAAAGAGAACTTTTGTTAATACCAATCTTTGGGTGGTATTTAAAAAAAATAGGGTCAATATCAATTGAAAGAAATAAAATAACAAAAGATAATTTGAATTTTTTTGATAATGTAAGGGAAACAATTAAAAAATCAGATAGACCTTTGATAATTTTCCCGCAAGGAACTAGAATAGATTTTATGGAACGGCCTCCTTTTAAAAAAGGTGTTGCTAGAATTTACGAAGAGCTTAAAATTAACTGTCTACCCATTGCTATTAATTCTGGGAATGTATGGCCAAAAAAAGGAAATAAAAAAAATAATCAAAAGATTACAATATCTATTCTGCCCCAGTTTGGGAATAATCTTAACAAAGAAGATTTTATAAAACTTTTAGAGGAAAGAATTTACACTGAATTAGATAGAATAACTAACCCTTCATCGGCATAACCACATAAATACTATCAAAATCCCCTGGATCTTTAATTAATGCTGGTGAACTTGTGTCATTCAAAAAGATTTCAATTTTTTCGCTATCTAGTTGAGAAGCAACATCAATTAAATACCGGGAATTAAAACTAATTTCTAGGTCATGATCAAATTTAACACTTAAGGTTCTGTTTCCATCGCCACTGTTTGTATTATTAACTGAAAGGTTTAAAGAGTCTTTTGTTAAACTGAACTTAACTCCATCTTTTTTGTCCAGAGAAACTGATGCTACATGATCTACAGAACCTAAAAAAAGTTTAAGATCTATTTCAAGTTTTTTTTGATTGTTTTTAGGTATAACTTGAATGTAATTAGGAAATTTACCATCAATTAATTTTGAAATTAAAATACTATTATTTAATTCAAATTTAATTTTAGATTTAATATTCGAGATTTTTACATCTCCATCATAATTATCTAAAAGAGAAACCAATTGAAAAATTGTTTTTTTTGGTAAAATGATTGGGTCAAAATTTATTTTCTGATCTAATCTTATTTTTGAGATAGACATTCTATGAGAATCAGTAGCCACAGCTGTGAGGTACTTTTTATCCTCTACCTCAGTTTGATGTAAATATATTCCACTTAAATAATGTCTTGTTTCATCATTCGAAACTGAAAATTTACATTTATTGAGTAGTTTTAAAAGTTTTTTAGAATTTATAGTAAATTCGTTATCATTAAAATTTTCATCTGTTAAGGGAAATTCTGATGAATTTAGACAATTTAAATTAAAAATAGATTTTTCTGACTCTAACTGAAGTTTATTTGGATTTGTTAGAGACAAATTTATTTTTTTTCCTGAGGAAAATTTCCTCACAATATCATACATGATAGATGATGTAGTTGTAGTTTTACCTTCCTCAAGAATTTCAATATTATTGATTCTATGAATGAATATGAGGTCAAGATCTGTTGCTGTAATTGTTAATTTTGATTTACTTGCATCTAATAAAACATTGGATAGTATTGCAAGGGTACTTCTTTTTTCAATTACACCCTGACAATAATTTAAAGCTTGCTGCAGATCTTGTTGGTTTATATTAAACTTCATTCTCTTTTGTATTGTATAATATCTGATTTTTTAATTTATCTATATTTGCCACCATTTCAGGATCTTTTTCTTTTAATTTTTCTATGGTTTTTACTGAATGAATAATAGTTGTATGGTCTCGATTTGAAAATTCGCGACCAATTTCAGGCAAAGATTTAGATGTTAAAATTTTTGTTAAATAGATTGCTGTTTGTCGAGGCCTAACTAGGTATCTAGATCTCCTCGATGACAACATTTCATTTTTACTAATTTTAAAAAATTTACAAACTAGTGTTTGTATTAAATCAATAGTTACCTTATTTTCAGATAAGTTTATTAAGTCTTTTAAAACTACTTTTGTCTCAGCTAAATTTGGTACTTTGTTATAAATTCTTGAAAACGAAATTATTCTATTAATTGCACCAATTAATTCTCTAATACTTGTTGAAATTTCAATACTTATATAATCTTGGATTTCTTTTGAGATAATTATTTCATTTGAATAAAATTTCTTCAATTCCTCAATTTTGTTTTCAACAACTTTTTTTCTTAATTCAAGGTCAGGTTTTTGAATGTCAACGACTAACCCACCTGAAAATCGAGATTTAATTCTTTCTTGTATTCTTGATAATTTATTTGGAGCTCTATCGGCGGAGACAATAATTTTTGAACCTTTATCCAAAAGAGCATTAAATGTGTGAAAGAATTCCTCCTGCATTGCTTCTTTTCCATTCATAAACTGAATGTCATCAATTAATAGCATGTCTGTATTTCTAAAATATTCTTTAAATTTTACCATATCATTTGACTTAATAGATTTTACAAATTGATACATAAATCGTTCTGCTGAGATAAACATTACTTTATTATTTTTTTTTAACTCGAGACCCATTGCGTTCAATAAATGAGTTTTACCCATTCCAACACCTCCATAAATATATAATGGATTATAGTGGGAAGTATTTTCAGAAACCTTCAATGATGCCTCGAAAGCTAGTTTATTGCTTGATCCAGTTAAAAAATTATCAAACCTTTTATTTGGATCAATTCTATTATACTGGAGATAAGAATCTTTTATAAATGCTATATTTTCTTTACTATCAAAACCTTGAGCAAACTCCTTTTTTTCATCTTCTTGATTAGTTTTTTGTTCAGCTATTTTAAATTCAATTCTAATAATATCTTTTTTGTAACTTCTTACTATTTGTAAAATTTGATCTAGATATCTTGAAGTAATCCAGTCTCTTATAAACCTTGTAGGAACTGATAATAAAACATAATTATTAAACTCCTCGACAAATTTTATTTTTTTTAACCAACTTTCATAGATATCTAATCCTAATTTTTCTTTCATTTGAGATTGGATTATATTCCAGTTAATATTTTGGTATTTAATATTTTTATTTGTAATTGTATTATTCATTTGTTGAGGAGAGTTCAGTTAGAACCTTATTAAATTATTTGCAAGAAATAATTTTTTATTTTAAAAAAAAAATGAAATCTGGGATTGTGTAAATTATATTTTTTAAAAAATTCTTTGACAAAAAATTTTTTTATGCATGTAAAATAAAATAAAATTTATGATTGAATAAATTTAATTTTAATTTACTTAATCAAAATATTGTAATTATATTTTTTTTAATCATACATAAAGCGTATTCTTTAAGTTGAATCAACCACAGGTGTTAGGACTTTTTAGAACTATAAAGTATAAATTCTTTTGGTAATTCTTGAAACGTTTCTTGAAGCGTTTTGTTTTTTGATAATGCCACTTTTTGCAACTTTCATTAATTCAGAATTCAATTTAGGCAAGAACTTAAGGGCTTCGTCTTTTTTCTTATCGTCAATTAACAAATTCATTTTCTTTAAAGCATTTCTATAACGACTTTTTCTAGCCTTATTTACTGTTGTTTGTTTTGAAATTCTTCTTATTCTTTTAATTGCTGATTTTGTATTTGCCATATGAGCAGGGGTATAGCTTGAGAATTTATATCGGTCAATCATATAATTGTTTATTTTTGACAAGAATTACAAAAAAAAGTTGATCTATTAGCAATTATTTTTTTTTCAATTGTGCCTGTACAATTATATCTTTTGCATACTGACCCTGTTCTTTGATAAACTTTAAAATTATTTTGAAAGCTTCCTCTATATCCATTAGTATTTTTAAAATCTCTGATGCTAGAACCTCCTTTTTTAATAGCATCTTTGAGAACCTTTTTTGAGTTAATTATAATCTGGTTACATTCTTTATTTTTAAGTAATTTAATTTTTTTATTCGGATTTATCTTACTTAAAAATAATATTTCGCTGGCATATATATTGCCTATTCCTGACACAAACTTTTGGTCAATTAAAAGATCTTTTACAGATCTGTTTTTAGCTTTTATAAATTTTTGAAAGTAATTAAGATTAAATTTATCATCGAATGGTTCTGGTCCTAAATGTTCAAACCTTTTTTCTAAATTCTTAAAAGTTTTAATTATTTGGAAAAAACCAAATCGTCTTGGATCATTATAAATAACTCTAAATTGGTCAAAAACAATTTCTACATGGTTATGTTTTTTTGGTAAAACAGGTGAATTATAAAAACTCAAATTTGTAAAATCATTTTTATTTCTTCTTTTAATTAAATGGATGGTTCCAGACATCCCCAAATGAATCAAGCAAAATTCATCTTTCGAAAGATTGATTATTATATATTTAGAAAATCTTGAAACTCTCTCTATTTTTTTATTCTCTAAAAATTTTTTAAAATTATTAGGAATTCTTAATCTCAAATTTTTATTTCTTATAATTACTTTTTTAACCTTTTTTTGTCGAATTTTTTTATCTAAAGATTTTCTTATTATTTCTACTTCTGGTAATTCTGGCATTTAATACTATATTGTTTATAAAAATTTATTTATGCAACAATATCTTCAGAATAAAAAGGGATTAGTTCAAAACGTATTTGACAGGGTTTATGACAAATATGATTTAATGAATGATTTTATGTCTATGGGAATTCACAGAATTTGGAAAAAAAATCTGATTAATATGATGAATCCATCTCTAAAGAGTAATTTAATTGATGTTGGTTGTGGAACAGGGGACATAGGAAAATTATTTTTAGACAATACTCAGAAAGATTTAGCTATCTCATGTGTTGATCCTAATAAGGGTATGATTGCTAAAGGAAAAGAAAAATTAAATATGTATAAAAATATAAAATGGATTATTGGTTCAGCAGAAAAATTAGCTGTTATGGATAATAGTTTTGATTATTATACAATAAGTTTTGGTCTTAGAAATGTAAAAAATATTAATAAAGCTCTATCAGAAGCTTATAGAGTTTTAAAACCTGGTGGTCGATTTTTATGTTTAGAATTTTCAAAAATACAAAATTCAAATTTAAATTTTATTTATAAAAATTATTCAAAATTAATACCATTGATAGGTAATTTTGTTGTTGGGGAAAAAGAACCCTACAAGTATTTAATTAAAAGTATTGAAAATTTTGTTAATCAAGAGGAGTTAATTTTTTTAATGAAAAATAATGATTTTAAAAAAAGCTCATATAGAAATTTATCTGGAGGCATTGTATCAATTCATAGCGGTTGGAAGTTTTAATGATAAGAAAAATAATCATTTTGTTTAAGTTAGGAAGAAAAGTTGCAAAATCAGATATTTTAAAAATTACCTCTAAATTTCAAGAGCCGCCTTTAGCTATAAAAATTTTATTTAAAATTTTAGCTTTTTCTTTTTCAGATAAGAAACAATCAGATACAAATCTAGATGAGGGTGAAAGGTTGTCTAATGTTCTAGAATCGATGGGAACAACTTTTATTAAGCTTGGTCAATTTCTTGCAACTAGACCAGATATAATTGGTGAAGAATTATCAAAAAAATTAGAAAATTTACA
>MDTC01242891.1_pt1 | contig 12179 bp, 10 predicted proteins | sample 811181 | NCBI WGS metagenome assembly MDTC01 (sample SAMN05326644, study PRJNA326480) | marine metagenome | isolation source: seawater | place: Pacific Ocean: North | collected 2011
TAAAATTATAGTTCAATTATGAAGAAATTATATTAAAGAACTAATATAATTGATATTTCGGAGAATAATAATAGTTATTAAAAAAGTAAATACTGATAATCAACCAGTAAAAATACTTTCTAATTTCCTAGGCTTTGGACTAATAGGTTTTTCTGTTTACATATTAATTTCACTGATTTCTTATAATGTTGCAGATTCAGCATATTTTTATCAAACAAATGATCCAAATGTTATGAATTTGGGTGGTCCTTTAGGGGCGACAGTTTCAGATATTTTGCTATCAACGATAGGCTTAGGTTCATATCTTTTACTTGTATTCATTTCTTTGTGGTCGCTTGAGTCGCTTGCACCAAAAATATTTAATTTTTCAGGCCCAAAGTTTTTATTTAGATTTTTTGGGGGATTACTTTCGTTAATCTGCTTCACTGCCTTATGTGAATTTTATATTGCAGGCGAGTCTTTTCCTCAAGGTTCATCAGGTGGTTTTATAGGTAAGTTTATTTTTTCAAATTTAGTTTCTGTTTTTGGCTTAATAGGGACTCTATTATTTTTAATAATATTTTTAATACCTTCAGCCACGCTTAGTTTAAATATTTCATGGCCATTTCTTTTTAGCTATGTCGGAAAGCTACTTATAAAAATATATTCATTAGCAAAATTGCTGCTTGAAAATGCTTTTAAATTTTTACAGAAGCTTATTGCAACTTTTTTTGAGTTCATTACAAGTTTAATAGAAAAGATAAGAAATCTTAAAAAAAATAAAAATTCTGACCTACCCAAGGCAAAACCAACTATTGCTGCTCCAAAAAAATCTCCTGAAGTAAAAGCTGTGCCTAAAACTCAGAGTGTCATAAATCTTAAAAATGATAAACCCGATGATAAAGTTGATGATGTTAAGTCGGATATGAGTGAAGATAAATTGCCTATAACTAAGATGCCAAGCACAGAACTTTTAGATAGAGCCTTAGATGATGGAGAGTCGCTTAGTAAAGAAGATCTTGAATCTTTATCAGAGCTCCTCGAAATCAAGTTAGATGAATTTGGAATCGAAGCAGAGGTTGTTTCCGTTTTACCAGGTCCGGTTGTTACAAGATTTGAGATACAACCAGCGCCAGGCACAAAAGCAAACAAAATTACAAATATAGCTCAAGATATTGCAAGATCTCTCGCAGTAAGTAGTGTAAGAGTTGTTGAGGTTATTGAAGGAAAATCTGTTGTAGGAATTGAAATACCAAATACAAATAGAAAGATGGTAAGACTTAAAGAGATTCTTGCATCTTCGGCTTTTGAGAATTCAAAGTCACATTTGTCTCTTGCCCTCGGTAAAGATATTGCCGGTAAAGCTGTTGTTGTAAATCTAGAAAAGATGCCCCATCTTCTTGTTGCCGGAACAACTGGGTCAGGAAAATCAGTTGGGATTAATGCAATGCTCTTAAGTTTGTTATTTAAGTCTGATCCCGAAGATGTAAGGTTGATATTAATTGATCCAAAAATGTTAGAACTTTCTGTTTATGATGGGATTCCTCATCTTCTGACCCCAGTCATTACAGATATGTCTGATGCAGCAAATGGATTAAGGTGGTGTGTTGCTGAAATGGATAGAAGATATAAATTAATGTCAGCAATGGGAGTTAGAAATTTAGCAAGCTTTAATTCAGCAATTCAAGAAGCATCTGAAAAAGGTGAGTCAATTCAAAATCCTTTAAAAGAGAATGAAGAAGACTATTTGGAAGAGCTACCATCAATTGTTGTTGTTGTTGATGAGTTTGCAGATATGATGATGTTGGTTGGAAAAAAAGTTGAACATCTTATTGCAAGAATTGCTCAAAAAGCTAGAGCAGCTGGAATACATCTAATCCTTGCTACTCAAAGACCTTCTGTAGATGTCATTACAGGATTAATTAAGGCTAATATTCCAACAAGAATTTCCTTTCAAGTTTCAACTAAAATAGATTCAAGAACAGTTTTAGATCAAGGTGGAGCTGAACAACTTTTGGGATATGGCGATATGCTATATCTTCCTGCTGGCCAAGGAGTTCCTTCTAGAGTTCATGGTGCTTTTGTTGGAGATGATGAGGTACATCGAGTAGTTGATGATTGGAAAAGAAGAGGTACTCCAGATTTTGTCGATGAGATTACATCAGATCTGCAGGATACAGGCCCTATACCTGGATGGTCTAATGCATCTGGATCTGGTGAGGAGGATGATGAGCTTTATGATGAGGCTGTTAACTTCGTTATTGAATCAAGAAGAGCTTCTATTTCAGCTGTTCAGCGGAAGTTAAGAATAGGATATAACCGGGCAGCAAGACTTATAGAGTCAATGGAAGCAGCAGGATTGGTTTCCGAAATGAGTTCTAATGGTTCTAGAGAAGTTTTAGTTCCCAAAAGAAATTAAATGTATTTTAAGGCTCTACTTTTTTATCTAATTTCTTTTAATATTTATGCAAATTCACATATTGATAGTATTAATAATTTTCTTGATGCGAACAGGTTCTCATATGAACAAGTTACAGAAAATTCAACTGATGTAATATCTGGCAAATTAATTTTAGATACACTCCAAATTTACTTAGAAATTATTTCTCCCTATAGGGAAAGTTATCTTATAAGTAAAAACTTTATTACCTATAACGATATAGACTTCTCGCAACAAAGAACATTTGAGTACTCAAAAAACGATTTTCCAATAATCAGTATTATTTCAAAAAAGAAGATACCACAAGACGATGATTCTTTTAACATACTCACAGTTGATGGCTCTGTTTATGTATCTGATAAATTAACTAAACAGGTTTTCAAAATCTCTTTGAGAGAGGAAAATACTTTAATTATTCAGTTTAAAGATAACTTTGGTGTAATTAACTCAATATATCTGAATAAACTTTCATGACTCTTTTATATATTGCTCTAGGAGGGGGGCTTGGTGCCGTATCTAGATTTTTGTTAACAGACTTCGTTAATAATAATATTTCTAACTTAATGCCCTTTGGAACTATTTCTGTGAATATTTTGGGTTGTTTTGTTGTAGGATGTGTCGCAGGTTTTTTTGCTAGTAAATCTTCACCAATGTATTTCTTTTTTGTAATAGGCTTTCTTGGTTCCTTTACAACCATGTCAGCATTTTCAATACAAACAGTTGAATTATTAAATTCAAACATCTTAAGTGGTATTACCTATGTTATTTTGACTTTTAGTTTTACAATAGTTGCTACATATATAGGCCTTGCAGTTTTTTCAAAATGATTGATATAAATTTACTCAGAGCAGATCCTGAAAAGGTTAAGAACAAGCTAAAAATCAAAAACTATGATTTGAATATTAAGATTTTTAATGAAATTGATTCAAGTAGAAAGACTTTACAGACTGAAGTTGAGGATTTAAAAAGTTTAAAGAATAAATTATCAAAAAACTTTGGAGAGCTTAAAAAAAATAATCAAGATACAACTGAACTATCAAATCAATTAGATGAAATTAAAGAGAATCTTCTCAAAAATGAGGACTTGCTTAATAAAATACTTTCTCGCTTAAATGATTTCTTGCTCGATATTCCCAATATTCCGCATGAGGACGTTGAGCCAGGAAACAGTGAAGATGATAATAAGGTTATAAAAACATTTGGGGAAGTTCAAAAAAAAGATTCAATTGATCATCTTGAGATAACATCAGATATTGATACGGAATCTGCTGTTAAGCTCGCTGGGACTAGATTCTCAGTCTTAAAGAATGATATAGCAAAACTTCACAGAGCTCTTATTTCATTTATGCTTGATGTGGCAGAAAAAAATGGATATGAAGAAAGATATGTCCCATACATTGCAAATTCAAAAAGTCTTATCGGAACAGGGCAATTGCCAAAATTTGAAGAAGATCTTTTCAAGGTAGCTGAAGATTTATTTTTAATACCGACTGCTGAAGTGCCACTAACGAATCTTTATGCTGATTCTATATTGGATTCGGATAGCCTCCCAATCAAAGTTACATCTCATACTCCTTGTTTTAGATCTGAGGCAGGAAGCTACGGAAAGGATACAAAAGGCCTCATAAGGCAGCATCAATTTGAAAAAGTCGAAATAGTGCAGGTTGTCCATCCTAGTGATTCAGATAATGCTCTCGTAGGCTTGCTTGAAAATGCAGAAGAAATTCTTCAATTATTGGAATTACCCTATCAAGTTGTTCAACTATGTGGAGGAGATTTGGGTTTTTCGTCAGCAAAAACCTTTGATATTGAGGTCTGGATACCCAGTCAAAACAAATACAGAGAAATTTCCTCATGCTCAACTTTCACTGATTTTCAATCAAGAAGATCTAAAATAAGACTTAATGATAGTGGAAATAAAATCTTTCCTCATACATTAAATGGATCTGCTTTAGCAGTTGGTAGAACACTGATAGCAATTATTGAGAATTTTTACGACGGAAAAAACAAAATCCTCATACCAAAACCACTTCAAAAGTACTTAAAAAATACATTTATTAATATTAATTAAGTCTTTATTCAAACTATTAGTTTTAATTCGTGAAATGTTTGTGAAATATTTGAATTTTCTTGTTGAAGGTATCTGAAATAGGCGTAGAATAGTATTAACTTGTTTTTTAAGAGGAGTATTATGAACAAAATTCTATTTTCTTTTCTTTCAGTATTTTTTATAACTTTTTCTTTTGCTTCCAACGATACATCTTCAGCCATTTCTGGTTCTGTTAATGTTCCAGGGACAACTGTTGTTGCTACTCACGTTCCAACAGGAAGTAAAAAAACAGCTATTGCAAATGATGCTGGAAACTTTAATCTTTCTGGGTTAAGACCCGGTGGCCCATATGTAATAACAGCAAGTGCTACTGGCTTTAATTCTGAAACAATTTCTGACGTTTTTCTTTCACTTGCTGAAACGTCTTCTTTCGATGTGGTCTTGGTTAGTTCTTCAGCCATCGAAGATGTAACTGTAACTGCGGTAAGATCAGGTATAGTTTCTTCAGGTCCTGGAGCATCCATATCAGAAAGAGATATATCATTGTCACCCTCCATCGATAAAGGTCTAGGAGACTTTTTAAGAAGAGATTCAAGAATTGCAGTTCAAGGATCTTTCAGAGACGTGCAAATCTCTGCTTTGGGTGCTAATCCACGTTATAACAATTTCACAATTGATGGTGTTGCAGCTAATGATCCTTTAGGTTTAAATGATAACGGTTTTGCTTCTATAAGGAACCCAATAAGTGTTGAAACTATTGCACAAATCAGAGTTGACTTAGCTCCATATAGCACTTCTATTGGTAACTTTGGTGGTGCAAATATTAATGTTATAACTAAGTCAGGTACAAATGAGCTTTCCGGTAAAGTCTATGGCTATGATATCAATGAAGATCAAGTTGGAGATGTTTTAGGAACTCCAGTTAATCAGTTTTCTGATGAAACTTCTGGGTTCACATTAGGTGGGCCAATTATCAAAGACAAATTATTCTTCTTTGTTGGATATGAAGAGTCAGAAAGACTATCACCAAGCAATTCAAGAGCCGTTGATCCAGCTCACGAAGCAGATCTAATGAGAATAGTTGATTTCTTGGACTCAAGATATGGCTATGATGCAGGTTGGCCAATTTTCAATTCACCACCTGAATCACAAGAGCAAACCCTTGTAAAATTAGACTACAACATCAATGATAATCATCGAGTAGAGTATGTTTATCAGGATACTCAAGACGTTAATGTTAGAGAGTATGATAGACCTGCTTCAAATTATGTATTCTCATCTCATTACTATTTCTATCCAATTGATAGAGAAAAGAGTACTTTTTCTTATGTAGGAGATCTTTCTGATAACTTAACGATTAAGATGAAATACACAGATATTTATTATAATAATGACCAAGACTCTCTTGGGGGTGAAAATTTTGGACATCATGCAATATCCTACGATGTAGATAAAGATGGTGTTGCCGATGAATATATCTATCCAACTAGTGAAAGATTCAGAAGTGCTAATGAATCTACAATTGAAGAAGAAATCTTTAATATTTCGGCTACCCTTTTAAGAGGTAATCATACAATTACTATTGGTTTTGAAGATCATTATAAATACCTTGAAAATCTATTTATAGCATTTGAGAACGGTGATTGGGCTTATGACAGCGTGGATGATTTCCTTAATGGTAATCCATCTGGAATGGCTGTTATCAAACCAGTAGATGGCGCTCTAATGACAGGTGCTGCTATTCAGGATATTGATATGAATACTTTTTATGTTGATGATGTTGTTGATATAAGTGATATTCTTACCATTAATTTTGGTGTCAGAATTGACACAATTAAACAACCAACTGACCTTGCAGAAAATGCTGCCTTTGAAGCACTTGCTGGTTTTACCAACAATACTGGACTTGACTCACAAGTTATTCAGCCAAGGTTTGGATATAAATTAGATATTAGTGGAACAAAGTTTATTAGTGATATGGACTGGGTAGAGGGTGCCGAGCTTTCTGGTGGAATAGGTGTATTCTCAGGAAAAATACCTCAGGTTTGGATGACTAATCCAGCTGCAAATACCGGTGTTGCTACAGTGTACTTCAGACCAGAAATTGGAGCTGGTCAGGATTGGAGAGATTACTATGATGGTATGGACTTAGCATGTTTATTACCGCTTGCCGCACCAAATGAAAATGGTCCATGTGGTGATATTTCAGCTTATGCTGGAGTTGGTGCCGCAGTAGCTAATCATCCTAACTTTAATGTTCCTTCTGATTTAAAAATGTCACTTGATTTAACTCTCTTTACTAAGAATGGAGCAAGAGTTACTGCAAATTACATGAGAAGTGAAGTGCTTGATGCTATAGCATTTACTGATGTCGGTGTTTCTGCTGGTGGCGTAAACTTTGTTACAGCTGATGGAAGAAATATCTACAATTCCGTAGATGACGGTTTATATTCTTCTTACACAGAAAATATTGTTACTACGAACACAAGTAAAGGTAGCTCAAACTCATTTTCACTATCAGTTGATAAAATGTTTGATAATGGTGTTAATGCCTTTGCCAGCTATACAAGAGCTGAGCAAAATCAAGTTTGGGATGGTAGAAATACTAGAGCACAATCTTCATACAGATCTACTGCTAGGAAGGATGCTCTAAATGCTGAAAACTCAAGATCAGCTTTTACAAATGAGCATAGATTTGTAGCTGGTTTAGATTATACCTTTAATGAGGGTGCAAAAAGCCCAACTACATTATCGTTATTTTATAGTGCTACTTCAGGAAGGCCATATAGCTTTACTTTCTCGAACCTAGCATTATTTGATTATAGCGATGCTGTTTTGGCATACATTCCAGAAGAAAATGATCCAAATGTTGTTTACAGAGGAATATCTGAATCCGCTGTTCTTACACATATTGAAAAATTAGGTCTTTCTGGTTTGGGTGGAAAAATAGCTCCAAGAAATGTTGGAACAGCTCCATATTTCAGAACACTTGATATGAGACTTGCAAAAGAAATACCTGGTCTTCTCGATGATAAGATCACCGTATACTTTGATGTAATGAATTTACTCAACTTCTTAAATGATTCTGATGGTGTCAGATATTATAAAGAGGATTATGCTGGAGTAATTCAACTTGACTCTACTACACCTCTTGATGCTCAAGGAAGATGGGTGATTACAGGTGTTGCAGACGATGTTTCATATGTAGACAATAATGTTTCTTCATATAGATTCCAATTAGGTTTTTCATATGATTTCTAATTAGGTTGTCTTTTAAAAAGGGCGGTTCTTCCGCCCTTTTTTTTGCTAGAATAAAATAATGAACTCGGAAATTCCTGAAATATCTTTAGTCTCTCTTAGAAAGCAAAGTAAAGAAGATATTAGAGCTTTAAAAGATGCTCTTTATACTCACGGATTCTTTTCAATAACAGATCATGATATAGATTTTAATCTTCTGGACGAAAGTTATGTGCATGCAAAAGAATTTTTTGATCTACCTGAAGAAACTAAAAAACAATATGCAAGGCCAGATATTGGAGGGGCAAGAGGTTATACTCCATTTGGCAAAGAAACAGCTTTGGGAGAAAACATTGCTGATTTAAAGGAATTCTGGCATCTCGGACCAGAAGTAGATTCAAAGTTTGATTCAAGAATTCACAAAAATATCAATGTAAAAGAGCTAACAAGCTTTAACACTCATTTTAATATCCTATTTACATCACTTAATAATTTAGGAATGAAAGTTTTAGAATCGATTGCTTTAATTCTTGACCTTCCAAAGGAATTCTTTAAAGAAAAAGTTATAAGAGGAAATTCTATTTTGAGGCTTCTCCATTATCCACCTATAGATTCAAGTGAAAATATTTTACGCGCAAGAGCTCATGCTGATATTAATTTAATAACTTTATTGGTTGGAGCAGAAGAGGGTGGATTAGAAGTCCAAAATAAAGAAAACGAGTGGATACCTATTACACCAAATTCCAAAAGCATTGTTTGCAATATTGGTGACATGATGCAATTAATTACTGAAGGTAAGCTTAAAAGTACTCCTCATAGAGTGGTTGAATATAGTTCAGAAAATTCAAAATCTAGATATAGTATGCCTTTCTTTTTGCATCCATCTCCAAACGTTGTTTTAAAATCTATCTATAACAAAGAAGATATTGGTATTTTATCTCATGATTTCCTTGAGGAGAGGATCAAGGCTATTAAGCTTTATTAAGTAAATGGATTTTTATTTTTTACAACTTTTAATAGGATTTATTGGACTTACTGCAATTGCAATCCCTTTCTCAAGCAATATTAAAGAGATTAACTATAAAAATATTATTATTGGGATTTTGTTCCAAATAGTTCTTGCCTTCATACTTATAAAGATTCCAATAATAGTTACTTTTTTTAAATCTCTTGGCGATGGAGTAATAGCACTTCAAAATGCTACTCAAAAAGGGACATCTTTCTTATTTGGCTTTCTTTCAAGTCCAAATCTTCCTTTTGTTCAATCTGATCCATCAGTTCAAATACAATCTGCATATTTTGCTTTTGGTATTTTGCCATTTATTTTAGTGATGTCTGCCTTAACGGCATGGTTATGGCATATCAAAGTCTTAAAATATATCGTTGATGCTTTTTCTAAGATTTGTCAAAAACTATTTAACATTGGCGGACCTATAGGGCTTGGAGCTGCTGCAAATGTATTCGTCGGTCAAGTTGAAGCTCCTTTACTCATAAGACCATACCTTTCAAAATTAACTAATAAAGAACTATTGATTCTTTTAACTGCAGGCATGTCTACAGTGGCTGGCTCAATAATGGTTGCGTTAGTGACAATGCTAAGCGGGCAATTTCCTGATATAAACTTAATCCAACATCTTATAACTGCTTCAGTTATATCGGTACCTGCAGCCATAATCTACTCAAATATTATGATGCCTTCAAATCAAGTAACTTCTTTTGATGAATCAAAGTTACCAAAACTCTATAACAGCTCAATGGATGCAATTACAAAAGGGACTCGAGATGGCCTTGAGATTGCATTAAGTGTCGGAGCGATCTTGATTGTTTTTATTGCTTTAGTTGCTTTAGTAGACTCAATTTTTGCTTTAATTAATGAGGATTTATCACTGCAAGCCATATTAGGATTTATATTTGCTCCAATATGTTGGTTAATGGGAATACCTTGGGAGGAAGCAATAGTAGCTGGTCAGTTACTAGGTATCAAAACTGCGCTCAATGAATTTGTTGCATATGCAGGTTTGGCTAATTTAGAACCAGGACTATTGTCGGATCAATCAAAGCTCATTACTCTATATGCATTATGCGGATTTGCGAATTTTTCTTCTGTAGGAATTCTTGTTGCAGGTGTTGGAGCTATGGCTCCTGAAAGAAAAAATGATTTGGTAAGTGTTTCACTTAAGGCACTAATTGGAGCAACTTTAGCATCTTGTATGACAGGTTTAGTTATTGGCCTTGTTAATTATATATAACAATAAACAGATTCAAATAACTAGCAAAGGTAATCCAAATTACATATGGAAGATACAAGGAAAAAGCAACTTTGCTTTCAAAATACATTAATTTTGATATATAAATATTTAAAAATATAAGTATATATATATCCAGAAGAGCTAGAACTGGCAATTGAAATTTAAAAAATAACCAAGACCAAGAGGCATTAAGCACTAGTTGCGATAAAAACAATGAATATGTTTTTTTATGAGTAAGAACAGCAGAAACCATCATAAAAACATAAAGAATTGGCCAAACTATTCCAAAAACATAACCAGGTGGGTTGAGTTCACTTTTATTTAAAGACAAATACCATGAGTCAATGCTGGTATTTGTTGAAGCCATACTTCCAATGATTGAGGTTAAAATAACAGCCACTATTAGAGTAAATCTTCTCACTCTACAAGAATTGAAAGATATCATTACCTTTTTCTAAGAAATCTTCTAAAGGTATCCTTAATTACCTCAGAAAATTTAGAACCTTTAGGACGAGCCTCATTGAAGATATAAAAACTCATAAATACAAGAGTAACAATAAAAATTAAAATCGATGTATCCATATATTAAGCCCTCTCTACCACCAATGAACATATTGAATAACCTGCACCAAAAGAACAAATAACGCCTAGGTCTCCAGAAACAAAATCATGCTTTGTTTCATGGAAAGCTATTAATGAACCAGCTGAGGCAACATTTCCATATTTTTCTAAAATCATTGGTGCGACATCTGAGTCGTAGTCATCACCTTTAAGTTTTTTAGCGACAAAATTTATCATATTTCCATTAGCTTGGTGCAGCCAAAATCTTTTTATATCATCAGCACTATAATTAAGTTTTGATAATTGTTTGGTTATCATTTCTACAACCATTGGACAAACTTCTTTAAAAACACTTCTACCATTTTGTCTGAACATTACTTCATCACCTCTGTCGAGTTCATCAGTTCTATTCATATAACTAAAATCACTTCTAATATTATTTGAGAATTGTGTTACTAATTCTCGATCGCAAATCCTAAAAGCTCCATCAATATCTTTTGGATTTCCTTGAATAATTGTTGCAACACAAGCATCTCCAAAAATAAAATGACTATCTCTTATTCTGAAATCATTACCTGGCGAAGTGAGTTCTGGATTAATAACAAGAAGCGTCGACGCTAATCCTGAAGCAATATCGCTATATGCATTACTAATGGCGAATGTTGTAGAAGAGCATCCAACCAACATGTCATAAGCATAACCATCTATACCCAAAGCCTCTTGGATCTCAATTGCAATAGCAGGATAATTTCTAGCAGAATGAGAGGTGCCAAGTATCACACCATCAATCTCATTAACATCAATACCAGCATTTTTAATTGCTTTTTTGGCAGAATCAATACCTATCTCTGCCAATATCGATGTATTACTTGATAATTCAGGTCTAGTTATCGGTTTCATTCTATCTGGATCAAGACAACTATCTTTGTCATATAGATATCTTGTTTTTATGCCTGATGCCTTTTCTATAAATTCAGAACTAGAATGAGACATAGCTTCAATAGAACCATCAGAAATGGCATTCGAATTTTTAGCATTAAAGTTGTCAACATATTTATTAAATGAAGCAACTACTTCATCATTCGTAGTTAAGCCATCTTCAGGGATCCAGAATCCAGTTCCAGTGATATAAATATTTTGCATTTCTTTATTAAAAAGGTAATTATATTTTATAACTTTATGGAAAAAATATCAGTCAAAATTAATCAGAAAGAGTTATTGGCTAATTTCTGGGAATCAAAACAACAAAATATACACGGTATTCTTTATATTCATCATGGAATGGCTGAACATATTAATAGATACAAATCATTTGCGGAAAAACTTAATTCATTTGGTGTGCATGTTGTTGGACATGATCATCTTGGTCATGGCAGTAACAAAGAATATGGGCAGGGCATCTTTGCCAAATCAAGTGGATGGAACAAAGTTTGCTTGGAAGCTTGCAAGATAACCGATTATTTTCATAATCTTTATCCAAATTTGCCCGTATATATCTTTGGTCATAGTATGGGAGCATTTGTATCCGTTTGCTCATTAAATAAAATTAAAAATCTAAAGGGGGTTATTCTTACAGGAACCTTCTTACCAAAGAATAACCAATTATTTTTATTAAAACTCCTTTTATTAATAGAGAGGAGAATATTTAAATTAAATGAGAATA
>MDTC01179129.1_pt1 | contig 12178 bp, 10 predicted proteins | sample 811181 | NCBI WGS metagenome assembly MDTC01 (sample SAMN05326644, study PRJNA326480) | marine metagenome | isolation source: seawater | place: Pacific Ocean: North | collected 2011
AAAGTAAAAAAAACCTTAAACGCAAATTAATTAAGGTTTTTTTTACTAAATTTTTTAAAAAACCTTTGTGTAAACAAAAGAGGGACACATGAAATGGGAAAATTTAAAACAGTTAACGAACTAGTTAACTCTTTAAAACCAGATTACCCCGTATATTGCATACGGCCAAACGAGATCAAAAAATCCGTTAGTTTTTTTAAAGAAAATTTTCCAGGTAAAGTTTTATATGCCGTAAAAACTAACCCTCACGAAAAGATAATCAAACAGATAATTGCCAATGGGATTAATGAATTCGATGTAGCCTCATTAAATGAGATAAAATTAATAAACAAGATATATCCTGAAGCAAAGCTACATTTTATGCATACTATTAAAAGTAAAAATAGTATTGCCTTAGCTTACAATGACTACAATGTAAAAAGTTTTTCATTGGATAGCAAAGATGAATTAAGAAAAATTTTAGACGCAACTAATCAAGCTAAAGATTTAGAACTTTTTGTAAGAATAGCGATTTCAAATGAACATGCAGAAATCGATTTATCAAGAAAATTTGGCGCGCTGCCTTCAGAGGCTTTAGGGCTTGTAAGATTATGCAAACAACATGCTAGTAAGTTAGGAATAAGTTTTCACGTAGGTTCTCAGTGTATGCACAAAATTTCTTATTCAAAAGGAATAAAAGAAATAGGAAATATAATTAAAAAGACAAAAATAATTCCAGATACGATAAATGTTGGTGGAGGTTTTCCGTCGGTCTACCCAGATTTAAATCCAGAACCTTTATCAAATTATATGGATGAGATTAAAAAAGAACTTAATAATTTAAAATTAGATACTTTACCTGAGATCTTATGTGAGCCAGGTAGATCGATAGTTGCTGAAAGTGGTTCTACAATAGTAAAAATAATTCTAAGAAAAAAAAATAATCTTTACATTAACGATGGAACTTATGGGTCTCTTTTTGATGCAGGAGCACCGAACTTTGTTCTTCCGTCAAAAATGATTACAGAAAAAAGAATTCAATCTAAAAAATTAACTGCTTTTAGTTTTTTTGGACCAACTTGTGATGGTCTGGATTATATGAAAGGTCCATTCCTGTTACCAAACAACATTAAAGAAGGTGATTATATAGAGCTAGGTCAGTTGGGAGCCTACAGTTTAACTTTTAGAACAAATTTCAATGGATTTTACTCTAATGAGATTCATGAATTAAGTGACAAACCAATTATGTCCATGTACGATGATTCTAATAAAAAAGTTGGATCATTAGTTGCTTAATGGGAAAAAAAAATAACTCAAACATAGGACATAATAAAAAATCTCTTTTAAATTCCCCGGTTGAACACATCGATATCAAATCGTTTGACGCACGTAAAATTATTGATGGTATGGGTAAAATGTCATTTACCTCTAGAGATACCGCAAGAGCAGCTGGAATATATAATGAAATGTTGGCTGATAGAGATTGCTCAATATTTTTAACTTTGGCTGGTTCTACCTCCGCTGGTGGCTGCATGGATCTTTATACGGACCTGGTTAAACACAATATGATTGATGCAATAATAGCAACTGGTGCCTCTATAATTGATATGGATTTTTTTGAAGCCTTGGGTTTTAGGCATTATCAAGGCTCCCAATTTCAAGATGATACGGAGCTTCGTAGAAATTATATAGATAGAATTTATGATACATATATTGATGAAGAGGAGTTACAAGCATGTGATCAAACAATTTGCGATATAGCTAATTCATTGGAACCAAAATCGTATACTTCAAGGGAATTTATTAAAGAGTTAGGAAAGTTTTTAAAATCAAATTCTAAAAAGAAAGATTCATTAATACAAACAGCTTACGATAATAACGTTCCAATTTTTTGTCCTGCATTTACTGATAGTTCTGCTGGTTTTGGCCTTGTTATGCACCAAGAACAAAACCCAAACAATCATATAACAATTGACTCCATTAGAGAATTTAGAGAATTAACAGAAATTAAATTACAGTCAAAACAATCGGGGCTGTTAATGGTGGGAGGAGGTGTTCCCAAAAACTTTGTTCAAGACACCGTTGTATGTGCTGAGCTATTAGGAAAAAAGGTTGATATGCATAAATATGCAATTCAAATTACTGTTGCAGATACCCGTGATGGAGCTTGCAGTAGTTCCACTCTAAAAGAGGCTAGCTCTTGGGGTAAGGTTGATATTACGAAAGAACAAATGGTTTTTGCAGAGGCAACTAGTGTTTTACCGTTAATTGCAAGTGACGCATTTCATCGTAAAAATTGGAAAAATAGAGAAAAAAGGAATTTCTCTAATATTTTTAAATCTTAAATGAAATACCTTAGTCCCAAAAAAGGTTTTTTAGGTATAGACGCTATTAAAGATTCAGATGCTCAAGTAATTGTAGTTCCATTTGGTCTTGAGAAAACAGTGAGTTATGGTGGAGGGACAAAAAATGGGCCTAAAGAGATTATTAAAGCATCTCATCAGGTAGAATTATTTGATGAGGAATTAAATAAAGAGCCTTACAGGGAAATAGGAATAAAAACATTAAAACCCTTCCCAATAAAAAATAAAATAACCATCGCTCTAGACCAATTATCTAAAATTAATAAGGATATTTTATCTGAAGGAAAATTTCCTTTAGTTTTGGGGGGAGAACATTCTATCACACCAGGTTCGATTAAACCTTTTACAAGAAAATATGAAGAAATAACACTTCTGCATTTTGATGCCCATGCTGATCTAAGAGAGAGTTATCAAGGTGAAAAGTTTTCCCATGCTTCAGCTATTAAAAGATGTTTAGATCATAAAAATGTAAAAGTAGTTTCATTTGGAATAAGAAATCTATCTCAATTAGAAATGGATTTTTATAATAATAACAGAGACAGAATTGAAATATTTTGGGGCAAAGATAAGAAAACATGGGATTTAACAATTCTAGATAAATTGTTTAAAGATAAGAATGTATACATTACTTTTGATGTAGATGGTTTTGATTCGAGCATAATGCCGGCTACTGGCACGCCTGAGCCTGGGGGTTTACTTTGGGAAGATGTTTTGCCAGTTATTAAAAAAGTTTGTAAAATATCAAATGTTATAGGGGCTGATATAAATGAATTAGCACCAATAAAAAACTTTGACTCTTATAATTTTCTTGTGGCAAAACTTGCATATAAAATCTTATCATACACCTTTGAATTTAAGAATCATTAAAACTTTTTGGGTTCCAACTTATAATTACTAAAGCTCCGCCAAGGTTACTATTTCTCCTAAATAATAGTTTCGCTTTTTGTCTTTCTAAAAGTGTCTTTCCTAAAAAAGTTCCAAGACCAAGTCCAGAATTGGAAACTACTTCCTTTGACCTAGATTTAATATAAGGCTCGCCTATTTTAGTTATTATGTCTTCAGGAATTCCTGGCCCATCATCATTAATTTTTATTTCGATAATGTCTTGATTGCTTATTAATATAATTTCTACTTTGCTCTTGGAAAATTTTACTGCATTTCCTATAAAATTCCTTAACCCATAAATTATTTCTGGAGTTCTTTGTATTGATATTTTATTTGAGTCATTATCAACAATAAGATTTATTTTTTTTGAGGAAGTTTCTTTAAATGAATTAATGATTTCCTGCAAAAGGTCTTCGAATTTTATTGAACTCAAAAAAACATCCTCCTTGATTTGTTTTTTTGATATCTGTTTTAATATTTCGCTACATCTTTTTGTTTGGCTGATCAATAAATCAATATCTTTTGACAACTCTTTATCGTTTCCTATTTCTTTTTTTAATTCTTTAGCTACCACACTAATAGTAGCTAGTGGAGTTCCCAATGAATGCGCCGCAGCCGCGGCTTGTCCACCTAAGGACTCTAATTCATACTCTTTTGATATAACCTCTTGTAATCTATTTAATGCTTCAGACCTTTTTTTTGTTTCTCCAGAAAATCTTATTCCAAAGTAACTTAAAAAAATCAAACCAATTAGAATTGCAATTAATATTCCTTGTTTATAATAATTGGGTACATCAAACACATTAGACTCTAGACCTGGTAATGGATGGAATGTGTAAGAGAGTAAAAATAATAAAAATGAAGTTATCACTCCCAAAATAATTGTTGTTCCCATGCTCAAAAATGTTGAGGAAACTATTGTTGGTATAATTAAAAGAATAACAAAAGGATTAAAAATACCTCCGGTAAAATATAACAGAGCACTTAGTTGAAATAAATCGTATAAAAGAAACATAGAAGCATATGTATCTTTTAGTTGATTTACTTTTATTTTAAATTGTAAGAAAAGATTTGTTGTTAAACCAATAACAATTATTATGTAACTTTCTTTGATTGGGAAATCGAGATTTAAATAGAAAAATACTATATTAATTGCAAAGAATTGGCCAAAAATGGCTATATATCTTAGTATTGTTAAAGTGCTTTTATCTAAATTGAGGTTCTCTTTTGTTCTAAAGAGAGTTGAAAAATCCATGATTTAACTAAATGTCTAGATTGGTAACATCTAAAGCATTATTTGTAATAAAATCTTTTCTTGGAGCCACTTCGTCTCCCATTAATACTTTAATCATTTTTTGATCTTCTTTTGATTTTTCTTTAGTTCCTTTCGAATATTGAACCCTGAGCATCGTTCTATTTTCTGGATTAAGAGTTGTTTCCCAAAGTTCCTCGGGGTTCATCTCGCCTAAGCCTTTGAACCGCTGAATAGATAATTTTTCTCTCTGCTCTTGTAATAATTTTTTATATTCAGCTGAACCCTTTTTAATTTTTTTATCAAATTTCCCAGCATTTAAAATGTAATCTTCGAGTGCTTTTTCATCTTTTATATAAACGCTTTTATTAGCTTTTGTTACTTTAAATAGTGGTGGTTGCGCAAGATAAACGTGGCCATTTTCAATTAACTGATTAAATGGGTAATTGTTAAAAAAAGTTAATAATAGAGTTCTTATATGAGATCCATCTACGTCGGCATCAGTCATTATAACAATTTTATCGTATCTTAAATTTTCAATATTAAAATCCTTAGACCCAGTTCCTAAAGCATTTATAAGAGTTACAATTTCATTTGAAGACATCATTTTTGATAAAGCTTTAGTTGCTTGATCTTCACCATTTGTTTTTCCGTTTACATAGGTATTTAATATCTTGCCTCTAAGTGGCAACACAGCCTGATATTCTCGTACTCTACCTTGTTTTGCCGATCCACCCGCTGAGTCTCCCTCTACAATAAATAGTTCAGTTCCTTCTCGCTTTTGAATTTGGCAATCAGCAAGCTTACCAGGTAGGCCGGACAATTCAAAAGTTCCTTTTCGTCTTACACTATCTCTAGCTTTTCTAGCAACATCCCTTGCCATTGCAGCTTGAGTAATTTTTTCTAAAACTGTCTTAGCTATCGAAGGATTTTGATCAAACCAAGTTGAAACTTTCTCACTAATAATGTGTTCAACTATATTTCTTATTTCTGACGAAACAAGTTTATCTTTTGTCTGAGATGAAAATTTTGGGTCGGGCATCTTAATAGACAATACAGCTGTTAACCCTTCTTTGATGTCTTCTCCCGATAATGTAATTTTATTTTTTTTACTATTTCTATCAGCAGTATATTTATTAATCACTCTTGTTAAAGCTGTTCTAAAACCAAGTAAATGAGTTCCTCCATCTTTTTGTGGGATATTATTTGTGAATGGTAAAACTTCTTCCGAGTAGCCGGCGTTCCACTCAAAAGAGCATTCCACAACAACATTATTTTTAGAGGCTGTTACATAAACAGGTTTTTTAAATACTTCTTTTTCATTTTTATTAACTAGAATAGGTTTTTTGTTATTAATATGTTTTACAAACTCTAGTATGCCCCCATCATATTTATGTAAAAATTCCTTAGGTTTTTTTGATGTATTATCTATTAGCTTAATTGCAATTCCTTTGTTAAGAAAGGCTAATTCTCTAATTCTTTTTTCTAATATTGAAGTACTAAATTTTATTGAAGAGAAAATTTTATTTGAAGGTAAAAAAGTTATCCTAGTTCCATTTTTTTTTGTTTTTCCTAATTTTTTAAGCGGCTTAATCGAGTTACCATCTTCAAATTTAATTTCATATTCGTTACCTTCTCTATAAATATTTAGTTCTAATTTCTCCGATAACGCATTTACAACTGAAACCCCTACCCCGTGCAGTCCTCCTGACACTTTATAAGAGTCGTGATCAAATTTTCCACCTGCATGCAATTGGGTCATTATAACTTCAGCAGCGGACATTTTTTCACCTTTATGCATATCGACTGGTATACCTCTTCCATCATCCTCAACTGTAACAGTGTTATCTGAATTTATTGAAACTACTATATTTTTACAATGACCTGCTAAAGCTTCATCAATTGAATTATCTACAACTTCAAAAACCATATGATGCAGACCAGAACCATCATCTGTGTCTCCAATATACATCCCTGGCCTTTTCCTTACTGCATCAAGTCCTTTTAAGACTTTTATTGAGTCAGCACCATAGGATGTCATTTTTTTAATTTCTGAATTTTTAGACATTATTTTTTAGAATTTTAATACCTTATCATTTTTTTAATGGAATATAAAATCGGTCATGATCAAAGTGACTTAAAACTATTTAGTACCAACAATTATTAGGGCTAAAAATAAAAAAAATTTTAAAACCCGATGAATCTAGATTTTCATTGGCATTATGACGTAATAACTATTTTTATCTGAAATATCTTCAATTAAGACAGGAGAAACAGAATCTTTTAAATTCATTTTAATGTTTTTATCTTCAACCTCAGAAGCTATATCTATTAAGTATTTTGAATTAAAGCTTATGTTTAAATTCTCAGAACTAAACTTAGCCACAATTTTTTCATTTCCCTCACCAGAATTAGCGCTATTTACAGAAAGTTGAACATTATCTTTATTTATCGCTAATTTTACTCCTTCTTTTCTATCAAGGGAAACGCTTGTTACTCTCTCAATTGAGTCAATAAAATCCTTCGATGAAACAACTAAAGTTTTATCATTTGTAGTAGGTACTACTTTTTTATAATCAGGAAATTTTCCATCAATAACTTTTGAAATTAATTTCATATTACCTAATGTAAATTTAATTTTATTCTCACTAGTTTGCATATTAAGTTGGTCAGACGTTTCTGCTAATAAAGAACACAACTGAAAAACTGTTTTTCGTGGTAAGATCAAGGAAGTAAAATTTGTTGAATTTTCTATTTCTAGGCTACTTGAAGATAGTCGATGACTATCTGTAGCTACCCCGGTTAAAAAATTTCTTCCGTGAGCTTCGGTCAGATGAAGAAATATTCCATTCAAATAGTGTCTAGTATCGTCATTCGATATTGAAATTTTAGTTTTATTTAAAAGTTTTAAGAACCTGCTATTATTAAGAGAAACTTCCTGTCCTTCAAATTCATCTGCAAAAGTAGGGAAGTTATCAGTTGGCAAGCAAAGAAGATTAAAATCTGCATTGTCACTTTTTAAGCTTAATTTGTTTTCTGATTTTAAATCGAAGTTTAATTCTGAATTTGAAGAAATTTTTCTTAAAATATCATACAATATTGCTGCCGAGGTTGTGGTACTTCCTTCATTTATTATTTTAACATCTGTGATTTCATCATAAAAGATTATATCCAGATCTGTAGCAACAATTGATAGTTTTTTATCTTTAAGTTGAAGTAAAACGTTTGAAAGTATTGGAAGAGTATTTTTTTTTTCGACTACGCCCTGAACAAAGTTTAATGATTTTATTAAAATATCCCTTTTTACAACAAATCGCATTTAATTACTGTTCTAATAACAAACTTTTAATTTGGCTTATATTTTTTTTCATTTCATCGTCTTGTTCAGATAATCTTGTTATAGTTTTAACTGCATGAATAACTGTTGTATGATCTCGATTAGCAAATCTTCTTCCTATTTCTGGTAAAGATCTTGTTGTCATTTTTTTTGCTAAGTACATTGCTATTTGTCTTGGTCTAGCAAGAGGTCTTGACCGTCTTTGTGAAAGCATTTCACTTAAGGCAATATTAAAATAGTTTGAAACAACATTTTGAATTTTATCAACTGTTATAATTCTAATTTGATTAAATACGTCTTTTAAAATATTTTTACAGTCGGTTACAGTTAAATCTTTTTTATGAACTCTACTAAAGGCAATAACTCTATTTAATACACCTATTAACTCTCTTATATTTGTCTTGCTTTCGTTAGCAATGAAAGAAACCACTTCTTCGCTAAGATTTATATTTTCTTTAAACTGACTTTGAATCTCCTCAATTTTCTTCTTTATAATCTTTGTTTTTAATTCTAAATCTGGTGTGTCAATATCTACTACGAGTCCGCCTGCTAGTCTTGATTTAATTCTATCTTGTACTCTGTCTAATTTCATAGGCGCTCTATCCGCTGAAATTATAATTTGTGAACCTTTATCCATCAAACTGTTAAAAGTGTGAAAAAATTCCTCTTGTAGGCTCTCTTTTCCGCTTATAAATTGAATATCATCAATTATAAAAACGGAAGACTTTCTAAAAAAATCTTTAAAATTAACCATATCGTTTTTTTTTATCGATTTTATAAAGTGATACATAAATCTCTCTGCTGAAATAAACATAACATTGTTATTGCTTTGTAATTCGAGGCCTATAGCATTTAAAAGATGAGTTTTTCCTAAACCTACTCCTCCACATATGTATAACGGGTTATACCTCGAAATGTGTTCACAAACTTTTTTAGAGTAGGATAAGGCTATATCGTTACTTTTACCCTTAATGAAGCTTTCAAAACTTAAATTTGGATTAAGCCTATTATAGTTTAAAATTGAGTCCTTGATTTCAGTAACTTTGTTAAGTTCATCAATCTTAATAAGTTCTTGATTTTGTTTATTCTCTTCAATAATTTTAAATTCAATCCTATTAAGACTTAATTTGAAGCTTTTCACTTGTTCTAGAATTTTATCTAAATACCTAGAAACTATCCAATCTCTAAAGAAACGAGTTGGAACCCCTAAAATTAAGTAATCATTATATTCTTTTACTAATGAAATTTTTTGCAACCAGCTATTATAAATTTCGCCACCAAATGTTTTTTTAAATGCACTTTGTATTTCTTCCCAATTCAACGTTTTTTCTTCCTCAGAAATAAATGCGTTGTTTTTTTTTGTAATATTATTTTCCATGTAGATTATTTAAAAGAAATTTAATAAACGACCTTTTAAAAAAATATGCAACAAGTTTTTCTTTAAAACAAAAAATAATTGGCTTTAGGTTGTACCATTATCGTTCTGATAGAATTAAAATAAAAATTTACAACTCACTGTTTGAAGTATCAATATTTGGTTTGAAGATTCTAAATGTAGAATAAATTTTTAAAGTTCTATCAACTTAAGATTGATTATTTAGAAGAGATTTTCTTTGACGTTCTTGAAATTTTTCTTCCAGCTGTATTCTTGTTTATAACGCCAGATTTAGCAACCTGCATTAGAATTGATTGAAATTCTGAAAAATATTTTTTTGCTTTTTCATTTTCTTTTTTTTTTAGCAGTAGATCCATTTTTTTGACTGCATTTTTATACTTACTTTTTCTAATTCTGTTAACTTGAGTCTGTTTTTTAACTCTTCTAACTCTTCTAATTGCGGATTTAGTATTTGGCATGTTTTTAAGATTGTATATATGTGCAATTAAATATGGTCAACTTTATTATTTTTGACATTTATTGCAGTAAAAAGATGCTCGATTAGCTAAAATAATTTTAATGATGTTATCGTTGCAATTTTTATTTAGACAAATTTTACCTTTTCTACCGTAAACCTTAAAATGTTGCTGGAATGATCCTTTTTTTCCACCACTACTAGAAAAGTCTTTAATTGAAGAGCCTCCAAACGCTATAGCTTTAGATAGTATTTTTTTAGTGAATTTAATAATCTTTTTAATCTCTAAATCTGATAATAACTGAACTTTTTTTGTGGGCTTAATACCGCTAAAGAAAAGTATTTCATTAACATATATATTTCCTAAACCAGATACAAATTTTTGATCCATCAACACATCTTTAATAGATCTATTTCTACCTATTAAATAATTTTTAAAATATGAAAAATTAAATTTATCTTTTAATGGTTCTGGGCCTAAATTTTTAAGGTGAGAATTTTCTTCTAATTCAATTGTATTTAAAATCTTTATAAATCCAAATTTTCTAACATCGTTATAAATTAATTTTTTTTTTTTAGATAAACTAAAAATTATTCGATCATGTTTTTTATCTTTATCTTCATTAATATTATAGTAAAAACTTGTCTTATATTTTAAATTTTTTTCATTGATATAAAAAAATTTTCCTGTCATTCCTAAATGCACTAACATCACAATATCTTTATTAAAGAAAAATAATAAATATTTTGATCTTCTTACAATTCTATTAAGTTTTAAGCCGATAATTTTTCTTATTTTGGTTTTATCTATTTTATATCTTAATCTGCCATCATTAATTTTAACTGCTATTACAATTGAATTTAACGTTTTATTGACTAAAGACCTTTTAACAACTTCAACTTCTGGTAATTCTGGCATATAATTATTGTATGAAAAATACTATTCAAGATAAAACAAAATTAGTCAATTCTGTATTTTCGAAGGTTCATGGTAAATATGACTTAATGAATGATGTTATGTCTTTTGGAGTGCACCGTATTTGGAAAGAAAAGTTTATTGACTGGATGAACCCTTCCAAAAAAACAAAATTAATAGATGTTGCTTCAGGTACAGGTGATATAGCAAGACTGTTTTCCTTACGAAGCAAAAACTTATCAGAGGTAACTTGTGTAGAACCAAATGATAAAATGTTTAATGAAGGTAAAAATAATCTTAAAAACTTTAAAAATATTAATTGGATAAAATCTAGTGCTGAAACAATACCAGTTAAAGATAATATCTATGATTTTTACACGATTAGCTACGGGATTAGAAATGTAAGTGATATTAATAAAGCTCTCAAAGAGGCATTTAGAGTTTTAAAGCCGGGCGGTCGATTTATGTGCTTAGAATTTTCTAAAATAGATAATGAATTTTTGAATTTTTTTTACAAAAGTTATTCAAAGGCTATTCCAGTAATTGGTAAATATATTGTTGGATCCTCAGAGCCTTATGAGTACTTAGTAAATAGTATCGACTCGTTCTATAATCAAAAACAGCTATCAGAACTTATGATTAAAAATGGATTTTCCAATGTAGAATATAGAAATCTTTCTAATGGTATTTCAGCTATACATTCTGGATGGAAAATTTAAATGCTTAAAAGAGTTTTTAAGTTATTCCAAATTGCCAGAAAACTATCCACCTCAGGTGCAATTGATACAATAAATCAAGTTCACCAAATACCAGTATCAATAAATTTATTTTTTAGTTTGATTTCAATTGGTTCTAAAAATACTCGTTTACAAAGTAATAATCCAGGTCAAAACCTCTGTGTAGCGCTTCAAGGTATGGGCACTACATTTATAAAGCTTGGACAGTTTTTAGCTACAAGACCAGACATAATTGGTGAGGACATGGCTAAAAATTTAGAAAAACTTCAAGATAAAGTTCCTGCATTTGAGCTTTATGAAGCAAAAAAAGTAATTAAAAAGGAAATTGGTGAAAAACAATACCAAAATATAATTGAATTAGGAGAGCCTATTGCAGCGGCGTCTATTGCACAAGTTCACTTTGCTAAAATTAAAAACGAAAATCAAGAAAAACAGGTAGCAATAAAAATTTTAAGACCAGATATAGAACAATTATTTAATGAAGAGCTAGATGCTCTAATGTTGTTTGCGTATATAGTTGAAAATACAATTTCAAAAGCTAAGAGATTGAAGTTAGTGGAAGTTGTACATCTTTTAAGAGAAATAACAAATATTGAAATGGATTTAAGATTTGAGGCAGCTGCAGCAAACGAATTATATGAAAACACTAAACTGGATAAGGGATTTAACGTTCCAAAAATCTATTGGAATTATACAACAAAAAAAATACTCACATTAGATAAAGTAAACGGTGTTTCAATTAGAGAACAAACTAAACTAGAAGAGCAGGGTGTGAATCTAAAACTTTTAGCAGAAAATCTAATTCAACATTTTCTAAAACAAGCTGTTAGAGATGGTTTTTTCCACGGTGACATGCACC
>MDTC01200991.1_pt1 | contig 12178 bp, 12 predicted proteins | sample 811181 | NCBI WGS metagenome assembly MDTC01 (sample SAMN05326644, study PRJNA326480) | marine metagenome | isolation source: seawater | place: Pacific Ocean: North | collected 2011
CTGTATAATTCTATGAGTGAAACACATGTCAGACTCGACTGCTGTGCTATGGGCATACTCCTTGCCTATGTTAAGCATTACAAAAAAGAAGTTTGGTTTTTTTTACAAGCCAGAGTGATTTACTTATTTGTTGCTTCAGTATCTTTATATATGTTTTTTTATTTAGCAAGGTACAACTCCGAATGGGGAGTAAGTGACCCCAGTAAACTGATGCTTGCATTTATGTTCGGAATCTGGATTATCTGGAGTGATCAAACAAGTTTTACACCGAAGAACTTGTTTTCGATTGTTATTATGCACATTTCAACCCGTTCTTATGCAATGTATTTATTGCATGTCGATGCACTTGCTTTAGTTAAAAGATTGAACATTACAGATTTATTCGTTTTCTATGTCTTGGCATTGTTAATAACCTTAATCCTCGCTGAGTTTCTCTACAGATTTATAGAGCTTCCTTTTATGAGCTCTCGCAGTAAATTTACTTTATCTAAACCTCGCAAGGCTAGAAAAGCGACCAATGGATGTTATAAAGAAGCATGATAAAAGTTCTACATCTCACTTATGATATGCGTATTGGCGGAACAGAAATGGTCATTAAGAACCTGATAAAGGGTAATACTTCCCCTTCAATCGAAATGTCTATTTACTGTATTGAGAGCCCTCTTGGTCCTTGGGGAAAAGAACTTGAAGCGTCTGGCATAAAAATTACCACTGATGAACGGCAGCCTCAGCTTGACTTTAAACTTATTAGAAAGTTAAGAAAACACCTCAAGAAAAATGAGATAGATATTTTACATTGCCACCAATATACGCCTTGGGTATACGGAGCGCTAGCAGCAGCCTTTACGAATACGAAAGTAATATTTACTGAACATGGTCGATTTTACCCAGATAGCTCTAGTTGGAAACGAAAGCTTATAAACCCCGTTTTAAAATTATTGACATCAGCCATAACGGCTATTTCAAAGGCAACAAAAGATGCACTCGTTGCATTTGAATATTTAAAGAATACCGATATCAATGTTGTCTACAACGGAATAGAACCACTTGAGCCAACAGATAAACAACTTAAGGCGCTTAGAATATCTTTAAATTTACCCACGGATTCGTTTATCTTTGGAACTATTGCAAGACTAGACCCCATTAAAAACCAAAGCATGTTGATAAATGCATTCGCTGATGCGGAAAAGCACATCAATAATGCATATCTACTGATTGTAGGGGATGGCGAGTTAATGACTTCGTTAAATCAGCAGGTTGCACGACTAGGATTACAGAATAAGGTTATCTTTACTGGCTACAAGCCGTCCCCCGCGAACTATTTAGCTTTAATGGATGTATTTTTGCTTCCGTCTCTCAGTGAAGGAACTTCAATGACACTATTGGAAGCAATGTCTATTGGCAAGCCTTGTATTGTAACTGACGCTGGCGGAAACCCTGAAATAATAAAGCATAGGGAAACAGGGCTAGTGACTGCAAATGATAACCAAAAACAATTAAAAGAAGCACTTGTTGAAATTAGCGAATCAGAGCAGATGAGAGCCTCGTTCTCTGAAAATGCAATTGCCCGCTTTCATGAGCTTTTCCATGTAAATAAAATGATGGCGCAATACTCAATAATCTATAAAAAAGTATTGGATAACTAGAATGCACCCGATGAAAAATGCAGTAATTCAGTTATTTGGAAAGTTTTACTGGCACGAAAGAATACAGTCTAAAATTAGACAAGATATTGCCCAAACGACTCTATCCATTCCAGGCAATATAAAAAATATTGCTAGCGAGTACAAAGTTTCTGGCAAAGATAAAGTGAGTACCAGGCAACGAGACGACATCATTTTCATAACCAGTAGGTTTCGCTCTGGCTCTACCCTTCTTTGGAACCTATTTCGCGAAGTTGGCGGTTGCACCAGCTATTACGAGCCCTTTAACGAGCGGCAATGGTTTAATAAGGCGTTACGAGGCGACGACGTAGATTCTAGTCATAGAGGAGTCGACGATTACTGGGCTGAATATGACGGACTAGAACGCTTATCCGATTTTTACAAAGAAGATTGGATTCACGCTAATCTGTATATGACAGAAAAGTCTTACGATATAAACATGCTCAATTATATTGATACGCTTATTGAGCATACTGACGAGCGTCCTGTGCTGCAGTTCAACCGCATCGACTTTAGATTGGGCTGGCTGCGTGCAAACTATCCAAATGCAACCGTTTTACATCTTTATCGACATCCAAGAGAACAATGGTGCTCCTTCCTCATCAACAAGGATGAAGTTACAAAAGACAATGTAACCGAAACCTATAAAGATGGGTTCTATCTTGATGTATGGTGCAAAGACTTAGCTCCTTACTTCCCCATGTTAGATGTAAAACAAACACCGCATCCATATCGACGGTTTTACTTTTTGTGGAAACTGAGCTGGTTGTGGGGCAAACATTTTGCGCATTATTCCGTGAGTTTTGAAGATCTTGTAACAGATACCAAGAAAACAATTGGCGAGCTTATGTCAAAAGTAGATATTTCAGAAAATACCGATAAATTACATCAAATCATCTCTGCTCCTACGCTCGACAACTGGAAAAACTTTGCAGGTGACGAATGGTTTTTGGCACATGAACGGTTTTGCGAAGACGTTTTATTTGCATTTTTCAACTGCTCTGAGCGAAACTGAGAGTAACATATGGAACTTCCAACAGAGGTGAAATTATTAGTGGAAACTAATGAAAACAAAAACATAAACTCGGACTTACCATTAGTAAGTGTAATTGTTCCTGTATTTAATCGCATACGTTTTCTAGAGCAACTTTTTATAACTATTGAAGCGCAAACCTACTCTAATATTGAAGTCATAATCGTAGATGACGGAAGTACAGACGGTTCAAAAGAATGGTTAGTTTCCAATAAAAGCAGATTAAGGTGGCCAACTACTGTTCTAACACAAGCGAATGCTGGCCATTATGATGCTAGAAACAACGGCTTAAGTATTTCTAGAGGAAAATATATCGCATTTCAAGATAGCGATGATGAATGGCCCGATTATCATATAGAAAGGATGGTTGGTTATTTGGAGGATAATGATGATATTGATTGGCTCTTCGGCGAATTAAAGAGAATAGACCATGATACAGGTCGCACTACCGAAGAAAGCAACATCATCAGAAAGGATGGTAGTCTTCATCCCTTCATCAAACTCGATTCCGAGTTAAGAGCCAATGGTGTATCTAAAATAAACAGTACCGAAATTGGAGTCACCGCGATAGCTCACAGAGTACCGGGCAGCACTCAATCAGCTTTAATTAGGAGTTCATTGTTCAGCAGCATGCGTTTTGATCCTAGTTTTCGAACGGCATATGACCAATTTTTTGCGGTACAGTGTGTCTTAAAAGGATTCCAATTTGGCTTTGTACGAGAAATTCACCAAATCTATCATGTTCACAATACAAATATATCCTTGGTAAACGGTGGAGATGCTGACAAAAGGCTCAAAAGCGCAATAACACACATTAGAGGCTATAAAACGCTTCTTCCGTTTTGTAACGAAAAGGAATCGAAAGAAGTACGGAAAAAGTTAGCTTTTCAATACGCATGGGTAAAAGCTATCGCCGAAATGGAAAAAGGCAAATATCGAAACGCCTTCCACTCCAATTTTCAAGCAGTTTCGAATGACTTTTTGAATATCATGTACTGGAAGACATTTTTGTTAACTCCACTAAAGTGGCTTTTCAAAAAAGTATAATAATCGGGTAGAGAAGAAAATGGATCAAAATAAAGAAAAAATTCGTCCTCCGAGCCTCATCATACTTGGTACACAACGTTCAGGAACAACATTACTTACGAGGATACTGTCTAGCCATAATGATTTGTTTTTGCAGAATGAAATAAGTGTTGAGTCCGTTTTCATCTCCGAAAATTTAGAGGACATCCTAGATAACATTGACAAACAAATCCAAAAAAGACACGGCCAGACAATAAACAACCTATTAACCGCCAAGAAAAAAGCGCAATGGGGCCTTAAAGACCCTGAATTTACTTATCATCTGGGAAGCTTGAGACTTTTTACAGACAAAACAAAGTTCATTCACCTAGTAAGAGATGGTCGAGGAGTTGTTAACAGCTACATTAATAATAAATGGGGATTAGGAACAACTGCATATACAGGAGCTTTGCGCTGGAATAGGGAAGTATCATTGATCGAATCCTTTTTATCAGAGAGCAAAAATGACTCTCTTACGATTCGATTTGAAGATTTGGTTTCATCTCCAGAAAAAACACTTAAGCGTATATGTGAATTTCTTGATTTGGATTATAAAGAGGAACTCCTTTTGTTCTACAAAGAAAATCCGAATTATAAAATAAATGCATCAAATAAAAATACGAACTCCGCTTTATCTTCAGCTTTTGCAGATCAATGGAGAGATAGTTTTTCTGAGAGCGAGGTTGAAGCGATTGAGTTTGTCGGCCAAAGGAATCTAGAGAAATTTGGCTACAACTTAACAACAAACTGTAAACGACCAAGTTGGATAAAACGATTCGCAAGTTGTATACATCAAGCTGTAGTAGGTGAAATGCAAATCCAATACCAACTCAAGAGAATTAAATTTAAAAGAATGCTCAAAGCTAAGAACGCGTAAATTGTTAAACGTACTATTATTTTTAAGCTCATATTTTATCGGATTGCTTTTCGCATTTCGCATATATCCTATTTTTGCATTTGTAGTATATCAAGCAGTTTATTTTTATAATCCTCAAAAGCGATGGTGGGGCCCTCTTATCCCCGATATAAGCTATTCATATTACACCGTCATTATCATGATTCTTCTGTACTTATTTAAAAAAAAGCAGTATGGAAACAAGGTGATGGCAATTCCACAACTCAAGATTGCGTGGATTCTCTGCTTTTTATACGGGCTAACTTACTTTCTATCTCCCATCCCTGAACTACATTATGACGCATGGATGTTTTATGTAAAAATGTTAGTTACATTGACCATCGCTTTTAAACTGTGTGACTCCATAGATAAATTTAACTATGTCTTATTTGGTTATATTTATGGTGCCTGGTACATGGGTTTCTATGTATACCAAGTAGGGCGAAACAGTGGAGGAAGAGTGGAGCGCGTAGGAATGGTAGATTCACCAGATGCCAATGGCCTTGCAGCTGCGTTAGCACCAAGTATAGTGCTGACACTTTATTTTTTTTGGGTAACAAAAAATAAGTTAGCAAAAGCAGCCTTTGCTGTTGCTGGCGTTTTCATTGCGAACGCTATTGTATTGATAAATAGTCGTGGAGCGTTTCTAGCTGTTGCATTAAGCACGGCTATTTTTCTGTGGATAATGTTCACTTCTAGCTTTCAGAGAAAGTTCCAAAAACAAACTGCCATTGCAATTCTAATCACTGGACTAGCGGGTGGTCTTTATTTAGCGGACGATGCATTTATCGAGCGCATGTATACACTTGGCGAGCAAACCGAAGTCGATAGCGACCGAGAGACCGGCGCTACGAGAATGGTGTTTTGGAAAGCTGCATGGGATATGGCTAAAGATTACCCATTTGGAAAGGGCTTCAGAGGATTCAATCAAATTGGCTATCATTATATTCCAGCTCATGTAAACACCGGCGGTAAACGCACAAGAACAGTTCATTCAACATGGTTCGAGGCTTTATCCGAAGTTGGCTATGCAGGGTTACTCTTGTTCATTTTGATGATCTATTTTAGCTTTAAAACTACCCAAAGATGTAAGCAAATACTTAAAGAACAAAAAGAGGTAGATGAATATTTTAAGGTCGTTGCAATTCAATGTGCTCTTATAGCTTTTATAGTGGCTATGACCTTTCTGAATAGAATGAGAGCTGAAATTTTGCACTGGTGCGTGCTATTCACAGCAATTGCTTATCAGTTGTATGTCCTAAATAAAAAAGATAGCTCAAATGTCTAAGATTACAAAATCGCTAATACATACCTTTACAGGAAGGTATGCCTTCGTCATCATCAACCTTATTTCAATGATGACATATGCTAGGATGCTTACGCCTGAAGAAATAGGTGTACACGTAATAGCTATCGCTGCGTCTTCAATAATCATAGAATTACGTCTTATCGGTACTGGCAGCTATCTAATTAAGCTAAAGGAAGTAAAGAAAGAAGATACAGAAAATGTGCTTTTCGTCACACTTTGCATCTCTTTATTTCTCGGTTTTATACTGCTCTCAGTTTCAGACTGGCTCAGCGACTTTTACTCAACTCCGGGAATGTCGGCCGTCATAGATATACTGTTTGCTACCTTTCTCTTGTCGCCTTTTACTGCTGTCAGTCAATCATTTTTTGCTCGAACATTTAACTTCAAAACATTGGCATCTATAAATGTTCTTTCAGCTCTCTTTTCCTTCATCACTACAGTTTTTTTGATTCAAATTGGACTGAGTTATCTAAGTCTAGCTATCGGCGTTTTAGCCTCTCATACTTTCCAGTTTTTTGCTCACTTTTTTCTAAAGTCAGAAATGGTAAGTTGGGTTCCTAAGCCAGGAAACTTTAAAAGCATCCTTAGCTTTGGTGGAATACTTACAATTATTACATTTATTAACAAAGGCTTAGAAAGCATCCCTGAATTGGTACTTGGAAAATCCTTGGGAACAGATGCGAGTGCATTATTTAGCAGAGGCTTGGGGGCCGTAAAGTTCTCAAATGAAACGGTATTGGGATTTGTTTCCCCAATTATCACGCCATACTTTTCAGAAGCAAAGAGAAACGGTGAATATGCGACTCAAGCTTTTGAGAAAGCCTCAAGTCACGTTACAGTACTAATTATCCCTATTCTACTATCACTCGCAGTAGTACCAGACCTTACGATATCCTTATTGTTTGGACCGCAATGGCTGGAGGCATCAGAACTAATGTCAATATTATGTTCTGCTTTTGCAATTAAAGCTCCAACACAGTTTTTAAAAAACCTTTTGATTGTCGAGGGAAAAGAGCTTTATATTCTGCTCGTAAAGCTATTTAGTTTCCTTATTTTTATCATTTTAGCTCTTACTCTAGGAGTCGAAAGCCTACTTAAAATGGCATATGCATTTGCTTTTGCACAAATAGTAGAAATGGCCGCCTTCTACTTTGCTGTCGCTCGATGTATAAATTTTAACTTTAAAGCTCATTTCACAAAACAACTCAAATCATATTATATAGCCCTAATATGTATGCTAGTGACGTTTGGACTATCACGAGTTAGCGAATCTCTTCAATTGAGTTTAATTGCTGAAGCTTTTATGCTTGCGATTGTGTTAAGCGTCACATGGTTAGCTTTAATAAAAGTATTAAAGCACGAGGTTGCAGATACTATATACCAATTAATTCGAGGTGTTCCCCTTCTAAAAAGGCTTAAGCTTGAGCGCTTTTTTCTCAACTAGATGCCAAGAGCCGATAGCGAGAAGCAAGGTAAGAACTCCTGATACAAAAATCATTTGGATTACGGACACATTAGAAATCAACAATGCAGACATTTGCTGCATAGGAAAAGCATATATATAAATTCCATAAGAGTAATCCCCTAGATTGTTAAATCGTCGGATAATGCCATTGGGTATGTATGCCAAATAAAAGACTATATATGGTAACGTCAAAATGTATGTCACCATGAAAGTCTCTTTATTTAATTCGAAGTAGACTACTCCTACCGCGCTAGCCAAACCGAAAAATGTAAGTAGTAAAAATATCCTACTACTCATTCTGATTACACTAGCGTATATGTAACAAAAGCTCCCGATAAAAAAGAAAGAAAACAACCTTATAAAGTCATCAAATCTGTTTAAGTAAACATGATTAGACAAATGTAAGAGAAGCGACGTGAGTGCTGTAAATGCAATTGCCCATTCAAACTTTACCCACTTCTGATATTTGATAGGCGTGATTCTTTTGAGAAATGCAGCCCCCAAAAAAAAGAATAACAAATAGGCATACATCTTTACTTCGTAAGGCAGCGTCCAAAGAGAACCGTTGACAGCATTTTCCCAAGGAACTTCAACAAAAACACCAGGAAGGTTAAATTCCACTCCAAAGAATAACGTCGAATTTTTCAATAAATAAATGAACGTTTGCCTAGTAAAATAATCGCTCAATGTGAACTGAGTTAATAACGGACCTAACACAAAAACTGTAAGTAGCATAGCAACAATTAACGCAGGGTATATTCTCAATGCTCTTGCCGCAATATAACTCGGGGTGCTTTTACTTCTCAGTAAGCTACCTGTAATTAGAAAACCACTCGTTATAAAAAAAATATCGACTGCAATATGCCCAAATGCAATACCTAAAGCACTTTTAAGTGGCTCAGCCACACCACTACCCGTAGCAAGAGGAAAACTATGACTCACCAATACAAGAGATGCAGCAACAAAACGTATGAGGTTAAAATTGTTATCTCTACTATCCTTATAATCAGAAAGGCTATTCATATTTACCCCTATTTGTAGACGAAAACGCCTTTTCTTTTTGATTCTTTCCATTCACGTTTTGACTTTAAATAAGAAAGCGTTTCGAAAAGATATTCTTTCAAAGTTGCTTTCTCTGTATTTTCAAACTCTCTCGACATCCCAAATGTTTCTAAGACATTTAATTTAATTGGCAATCCCAATTGTCCTTTATCAGACTCCGAGACATTATTCCCAGTTCCCAGAATCCAACATGTAGTGAAAAAAGGAAACTCTTTGACTGTATAACCTTTTTTGTCAGCAAGCCTCAACCAATCAGTATGGTTGCCCATTATTCTTTCAATAAAGAAGTTCGAGCAGTTGTCTAAGATTTCATCTTTACTATTATTTTCTGATAAAAAGCTAAGTGAAGGCTCCAAATCAAAAAGAATTTCGTTTTTATAGGCGATAGTGCTTCCACAAAAACGTACTAAGCCATCTTTCCTTTTTATTCTTTTGTCTGAAATGTTTAAGAAATAACCTTTCGCTCCAACGTATATATCTGCAGCGTCATTGTCTTTTTCAATGAATGAACTAATCCGCGTAGAAAGCCAATCATCACAATCTAAGAAATATACATAATCGGGATTAAACTTTTGGGCAAAGAGCAGACCTGCAGTTAATCTTACTCCTTTGTCACGCATAAAAATTCTATATTGTTCATCTGAAAATGATTCTATTTTTTTGTTTCTTTCAGGAGGAGGAAAATCTACAAGGCAATATTCACACAACTCGCCATTAGGGTCGAAAGTTGGAAGCTCATTAGTCACAACAATGACCTTAAAGCTGCCGCCGCTCTGTGCTCTTAAACTCTCAATCGTTAACTTCAGATAGTTCTCTACTCTATCGAAGTCCTTATAGGCTTTTCTGTTACCGACAGCGGTAATAAAAGTGATCAAAATTCATCCTCTATGATTCCGAAAGACTTCTTAAGCTCAGCAGATAGAGCTTTTCCTTTAACGTACGGTTTTATCGTCGCAATAGCGTTTTGGAACCAATTTCTATAGCCATCACTGATATTTTCACCGTGCCCTAGCGAATACATCACTAAAGGCCGATTAGAAGTTTTCACTTTGCTTTTTGGCTGCTGTTTGAAATAGCGCGATAATCCCATATGTGACTGGCTCAAAAAAGGACATGACACTAACTTACCTTGCACATCGAATGAAAGGTAATCATCATGAATAATTCCCGTAGAGCCACAGTACTGAGTCAGTTCTTGAGTTTCTATCACTCTATTAGCATGCCCATAGTACATATATCCCATATCAAGAGAGAACAATGAATACGGAAGCGCCTTTAGGGCATCTCTAACTAGGTTTTCTTCAATGAGATCATCAGCGTCTAACGCGAACCAAATATTGATATTTGGATAGCGTTGTTTTAACAATTCTATGCCCTTCGAAATCTTACAGTTCTTGTCTGACGTAAATTGTTCCTGAGTAGCGTTTATTTTTGGAGGTGGGGGAAATTCGCCTGAAACTGAGTAAAAAACGTCGATATTTAAGTTAAGGTTGTCTAAGCCTAGAGGGCGTTCGTGACCAACAACAATAACTTGATAACTTTTCTCGTTTTGATTGAGTACTGATTTGAGCGTAGCTATTAAGCTTCTAGATGTATTTTCCCAACAACTTGAAGTAACCGATGACTTTAAAGGGATTACAATTCCAAGCACTATTGATCACCTACATTTACTATTTCATATTTAAAACTCTCGAAATCTTGCTTATAGAGCTCATTGATGACCAAAATCGATTCGGTAGTTAACATGTTTGAATTTTTAAGTGAGTGAGATTTGTTCTCTTTTGAGAATCTAATGTTCTTTCCGATAAGATCACTCACGTGGTGTTCGAATGAGGAAATATCCTCTACTTTCCCCACGTAATCCACCAGTAATTCATCTTCTTTATAAAGAAACTGCACTTGCGGAATAAAGTGCTCTGCTTTTTCGTATATCGCTTTTTTAAGACCGTTCTGAACAAAGTCATTGATATCTTTATAGGGAGATAGATATAACTTTCTCCAGACTTCATCAATCTCGCAGCGACCGCCCTGCATTAAATAATTATATGCAGACGTCAACCTAGAGTAAGGGTTTCTTACAAGCGAAATAACCTGAGCGTGCTGAAATCGATGGGGGTTCTGTTCTAAGTAATCAGATGCAAAAGCATGGCAAGATGATTCTGTACCATAAAGAGCTTTAACCACTGAAACGCCTGCAGCTTTAGGGATATGAATAAATATAACGTCTTTGTTTAATTCATTAAAAAGAGGCTTATTTCGGTAATGGATTCCTCTTTTGACTGCGTTGTAAGCAACCTTATACTCTTCCGAGGTATATATATTGAAATACCTAAGTATTCGCTTGAGCATTCTTTTAGTCTTTTTAATTTCCATATCTTTTGCTCCTGTAAATCATCCATACGACCAAAATCAATGCCAATGGGAAAGCCCATTTTAGAAAATATGCAAAATACTCGAAATAGTATTTCTTTGTAATGAAGTGCTTAACACCATCCCACTTTTCATTTTCTAAGCCATACGAACGAACCAATCCTCCAACTTCTCTGTCTGAAAACCCCTTATTCTTATAATGGTCAATTGCTAGGTATGGAGCTTCATTTAATTCTTCAACTGAAAACGGCATGATTACACCGAAATCAGCATCACTAAGTACTTTTTCTCCGTTCCCCAACTTTGCTTCAAGAATAACATGGCCTGGGAAAGAAACGATTTGACTTTCAATTCCTTCCTTTTCTAAAATCTGACTCATTATCATTGATGCATCGCCACAAATACCGATGCCGCGCTCCAAACTCCGCTCATAATCGCCAAAATGGTATTTGCTGAACTCGGGCATATTGGTGACCAAAGACATTATATATAGTATGTAGTTTTCCCATATAGGAACGCGCTGGTAGTACAAATCTATATCATTGTTCTCATTCCAATGAATATGGGCTAAAGACTTTGCAACGACATCATTAAGCCTTCTCACGTAATCAGCATCACTTTCATTTCTTTCTCTTTCAATAGCTGTAAGAGATTCTTTAAACGTAAGTGTCTTATCTTGGCGGAACCTGAGATCAGTATTTATTACGCCGTCGGGAGTAAGACTTTGAAACTCGCCGTAAATATTGATACCAAGCAAAATGATACTTATCAAAAGTAAAACAGTTAAACCGACATTGCGTAAAAACTTCATTTTTCATTCACAAAACAATGTATAGAATAATCAAACGGATTATCTTCTATTAATTTTAAAAAAATTACCCAAAGAGCTACCAACTATCATTTCTATTCTTCTTGCATGATAGTTTTTAAACCCCTTTGCTCCAATAAATACGACGGATACCGTTGCGGATATCAGCATAACCAAAGAAAATAACATTATAACGATGGAAAGTATAAAATTCATGTCTGCCAAATCTAAGACCTCTATCATCGACTTCACGCTGAAGAGCCAGATTGAAGACACTAGTGTCATAGCAATACAATAAAAAAGTACTTGAAGTAGTTGCCTTTGATTCCCCTTAAATGCCAGGCACAATACGACAATACAAAACAAAATTCCGAACCCGGCTCTTGCCCAAGCAAGAGCAAGCAAATCGCTTGTTTTTGAGGCAATAATTAAGAGCCCCACAACAACTACTATCAGAGTTAAGCAATCAATCAGAAAAAGGAGTTTTACTTTCCCTTGGGCAAGTAA
>MDTC01195654.1_pt1 | contig 12177 bp, 7 predicted proteins | sample 811181 | NCBI WGS metagenome assembly MDTC01 (sample SAMN05326644, study PRJNA326480) | marine metagenome | isolation source: seawater | place: Pacific Ocean: North | collected 2011
GACCGATCTTTATCCGATCATTCTTTACCTGCTGGAGATCCACCTTCCGTCGAATCAGGTCGTCGGCAAGCGGACTTGTGAATGATTAAGGATAAAAAAACAGGAGAAAAAGAAGCGGTTCTGAGGCGATAACTCTCATCTTCCCTGTTCTTGCCTTCGCACTCCAATAGGCTCATTCTTATTATTGCTTTTGGCTTCTGAGCCTTGTGACCCGGTCTTCCTCTAGCAAAATGACATTGAATCCTTCCATCCGATCAAGTGCAACAGTCATCGCCTTCGCAAGCGCGGTGTGGCTACTTATTTCGGCAGCACCCGCGCGCGCAGAAAACAGCCCTCGCTTCGCTCCAGAGGAGGCTGCCGAGGCAGTTGATTCAAGAATTGCCGGAAAATCAAATTTGACGGATTGGATGGTTTACACAGACGTTCCTCACGTGTTTTCCGAGGATGAAAATCCCTGGAAGCGAAGCGGCAATTGTTGGGGATCAGACCTTGATCTGACTGGCGTATCACCCTTCAACGATCCGGCACCCTACGGGCATGGCTTTGGAATGGCGCAAGCGGTCACCGTGCTCAGTCCTTGGCATGTGATCGGTTCGTCACACAGCTTCCCCAGCGTAGGAGAATACCTTGTCCTGATCGACAAAGATAACAATGTTATCACTCCCAAACCGGTCATTATCGCCTCCTATCACTTCAAAACTTCGGGCACCGTCTACCCCGATATTTCCATCGCTCTACTGGATTCTCCTTTGCCCGACTCCATCACTCCAGTCAAGGTGCTGCCAGACGATTGGAAAACCTACCTTGGCAATCCGAGGGGATTGCCGCTTTTAGCATTCGACATCCATGAACGCGCGATCGTCACTGAAATTAGCGCTTTTGATTACGAGCATGAGCCGGGCATTTTCCGTAACTTCATGCAAGCCCCCTCCGATCGGCAGCGACGAGAATTCTATAAAGAGGTAGAAGCTAACGATTCCGCCAACCCCGTCTTTCTAATCCTGGACAATCAACTGGTTCTCATCAACCTCATGTCTTCGGGAGGTCCCGGTGCCGGCACCTCCCTTGTGAGGCATAAGCAGGAGATCAATGAAGCCATGAGTGAACTCTTCGACGAAAACTATCCCCTCGCCGCTGGGCTGTCGCCGACTCTCACGGAACTGGATCTGTCGAGTATCTACACACCGATTCAGTAAACTTGAAAGAGGTTAAAAATGTCGACAGAGAATGGCAGTGCCTTGGGGTTCAAACTAGTTGAGTGCGTGCGCTGCAAGCACTAAATAACCCCAGTCCTGTAATTTTCACTTAGAACCCGACTGATTCGTATTCGTCCTTCTTTCAGAAAAACCGAAATCCTAACAGAGTAGCTAAGATCCACTTGAATCAATACAAGGGCAGCAGCCGAACCGCGCAGACCATAACTACCCTCCCTTCGCTAGATTCACACTTTCCTTCTCCTGTTCTCAGACTATAAACTTTTTTCATTCATGATGAAAACTCTCCCCCTCTTGGCGGCTATCACCTCTCTCTTGTTGTTCGCCCCGTTCTTATCAGCATCTCCTCCCAATATTATTTTTATCATGGTGGATGATATGGGGTATCACGACCTGGGGTGCTACGGATCCAAAACAATTCAGACTCCCAACCTAGATCAAATGGCCGCTGAAGGGCTTCGCTTCACTCACTGCTACTCTGGAGACACCGTCTGCGCCAGTGCTCGAAGCACCCTCATGACCGGCACCCACAAAGGTCACACCCCCGTGCGCGGTAACAGCGGCGGAATACCACTCTTTCCCGAAGACATCACCGTCGCCGAAGTTCTCAAAAAAGCAGGCTACACCACAGGTGGCTTCGGAAAGTGGGGACTCGGCAACCAAGGTAAGGGCGGAGCGGCGGAGCGGCAGGGATTTGACCAGTTCTTTGGCTACTACAATCAATGGCACGCCCACACCTATTATACCCATCTCTTTCGCAACAGCGAAAAAGTGGAACTAGACGGCCACTACACCCACCACGCCATTTTCGACGAGACGATGAGTTTTCTCCGTGAACATCTTGATGCCGCCACCAACAAAGAGAATCCCACCCCATTCTTTCTCTATTGCCCGTGGACTCCACCGCATGCCGCCTACGAGATCCCCGAAGATGAACCCGCTTGGCAGATTTACAAGGATAGGCCCTGGAACCACGCTGCTAAATGCGCTGCGGCGATGGATACGATGATGGATCGACAGATCGGGGAGATGCTGGCGCTCCTCAAGGCGAAAGGCGCCGCCGACGACACCCTCATCTTCTTCACCTCTGACAACGGAGCCGCCAAAAGGTTTGAAGGCATTCATGATTCCTGTGGCATTATGCAGGGAAACAAGCGTTCACTTCACGAAGGAGGAATCCGCGTGCCCATGATTGTTCGCTGGCCCGGAAAAATCAAAGCGGGATCCGAAAGTGATTTCCCTTGGTATTTCCCAGATGTTCTGCCCACCCTTGCACAACTGGCTGGCGTTGAAAAGGAAGTGCCTGAAGCCGTCGACGGCATCTCTATTGTCCCGACCCTCACCGGAAAAGGCAAACAGGCCCAACGCGACTATCTCTACTGGCAGTTCGGCCCCCAAAGCCAAGCCGTGCGTTCAGGAAAATGGAAGCTTCTCGCCGATGGAACCCGCCTGCTACTTTTCGACCTCAGCGAAGACATGGGCGAGAGGAATAACCTCGCTGCAACCAACCCAGAAACGGTCCAACGCCTCAAAGGTTACATGAATGAGGCCTTTGTGGAACCGCGCAGCCAAGAGGATGACGGCAAGTATACTGGAAGGCCAGAAGCTAGGAATCCTTCGAAGAAGGCCAAGAAATAACGTGGTTTCCTTTGGAGGGTATTTCGATCAGGTAAAGCGAACGAATCTTAAAAGCCTTATCAAGTGCTCAATGCTTCAGTCGAGTCCCTTAGCTTGGCGGAGACCCATCCCGAAATCGCTGCTTCAATGAAGGATAAAGCGCTTTATTGAAAGGCGGAATTGCCTGAAAGAGCGATCAAAAAGTAAAGATCGTCACCCGTTTTGATGTCGAATGGCAAAAGGCTCACTGAGGCATGGCGCGATCATGCAGTAAGTGTGACGGCAGAATTACCGGCCAGTTGTGATTGAAGTATGAGTGCCAAAATGGCTACCTAGTCTACCCGTCACTTTCCAAATCTCTGAACTATGAAATCCCTCGTCAAATCCCTGATCGCCGTTTTCTTCGGCGGAGTCATGCTTCAGGCGACTGAAGCCAAACCTCCCAACGTCGTCCTAATTCTATCCGACGATCACAGCTACACTGATTACAGCTTCATGGGGCACCCCCACATTGAGACGCCTCATCTCGATCAACTCGCGTCAGAGAGTGCGCTTTTCAAGCGTGGCTATGTCCCAACTGCCCTCTGTCGTCCTGCCCTGATGACGCTTGCGACCGGACTCTACTCTCACCAGAACAGGATCACAGGCAACGACCCTGCAGCGACGCCCGAAAATAAGGCTCACGCCGAAAAAGCCGGCAAAAGCGCCAGAGAGTTACTCATCTCCAACGTCGACAGGATCGGTACCGTCGCCAAATGGCTCGGTGAGAAAGGTTATGTCAGCCACCAGAGCGGCAAGTGGTGGGAAGGTTCCTACCAGCGCGGTGGTTTCACTGAGGGCATGACTCGTGGTTATCCCGACAAGGGTGGCCGCCACGGGGACGACGGTCTCAAGATCGGGCGCCAGGGAATGGAACCGATCTTCGACTTCATCGACCGCTCCGTCGAAGGCGAAAAACCTTTCTTTGTATGGTATGCCCCCTTCCTTCCTCACACCCCGCATGATCCGACCGAAGAACTGGCAGCCAAGTACGAGGCCAAAGGCGTTCACGAACGCGTCGCCAAGTACTACGCCAACGTCGAGCGCCTCGACGACACTGTGGGACTCTTGATGGAGAAACTTGATGACGCGGGTATCGCCCAAGATACCCTCGTTATTTACGTGACTGACAACGGCTGGATTCAGGCCGAGACCGGCAGCTACGCGGAACGCTCCAAGCGCAGCCCCAACGAAGGAGGCACGCGCAACCCTATTATGTTCCGCTGGCCAGGAACTATTCCTGCCGCCGATCGTCCCGAGCTTTGCTCTTCCATTGATATCGTCCCCACCATTCTCGCCGCCGCGGATACCGAAGGGCCCCACGATTTCCCAGGTCTCAATCTGCTACCTGAACTGGAGAGCGGTGACGCCATTGATCGCGATACCCTCTACGGTGAATCTTTCGCCCACGACATCGCTGACATCGAGAATCCTCAGGCCTCCCTTCTCTACCGTTGGGTAATCAAAGGCAACGACAAGTTGCTCCTCACTTACGACGGCGCTCCGGGCAAGATGAAATACCCACCACAAGGTGGCGAAGCTCAGCTCTACGATCTGAAAAAAGACCCAAACGAAGCGGCCAATCTTGCCAGCGCTCAGCCGGAGAAGGTCCGAGATCTCAGTGCCTTGCTCGACGAATGGTATGCCGCAGAACAACGCAAAGTCGGTAAAGTCTCGCAGGCGACTCCTCAAGAACGAACGCCGAAACAAAAAGGCAAAGCAAAGAAAAAGTCAGTCGTTTCATCCGTAAATCGCGATTCATCTCCTGACAAAGCACAAAGAAAAACCTCCGCAGAAACCGCGACGAGCAATAAAGCCGACGATCATCCCGACATCGTATTCATCATCGTCGATGACCTCAACGACTACCTCGGCTACCTCGGTGGACACCCCAATGCGGTTTCCCCGAGCATGGATGCGCTGGCTGAAAGCGGCATGGCCTTCCCCCACGCCTACTGCAACTCCCCGCAGTGCCGCCCCTCTCGCACCAGCCTGAACTACGGTAAATATGCTTCTAACACTGGCACCTACTTTAATGCCAAATTCAAGGATGAGACCAAGATTGAAACGCTGACCATGCAGCAGTTCTTCATGGAAAACGGCTACCGCGTCGCCAGCGGCGGCAAGGTTTTTCATGGCAACCCAGGGAATCACGGTGACGCCCTCCTCGCGCGCCCGAAGGATCCGAAGCCTCCAAAGGGCGAAGATACGTTCAACGCCTACGGTTCGCCGGCTGACGGCTATGCCCTCGATGCCGCCGATGAGGAAATGAGTGACTACAAAGTAGCGAGCTGGGCCATCGATGAGTGGAACACCGAGACGGACAAGCCCCTCTTCATGTCGGTCGGCTTTTTCCGCCCGCATCGTCCCCTTCAGGTTCCCGCCCCCTGGTTCAACAAGTTTCCCATCGATTCCATTCAGCGCCCAGCGGAACCCGCCGAAGGTGATGACTGGGATGACATGCCCGAGTTCGCCCACAAACTGGCTCGTTCCCACGCGCACAAAAATATGCACGATGGTCTGAGCGATCACGAGGACATCGTCAAGCGCGAACTGTGGGACGAGACGCTCCAAGCATACCTCGCATCCGTGGCATTCGTCGATGCCCAGATCGGACGCTTTCTGAAAGCGCTGGAGAAGAATCCCCGCAGTCGTGACACCGTCGTCATGCTGACGAGTGACCATGGCTGGCACCTCGGCGAAAAGAAACACTGGTGCAAGGGCGCCATCTGGGAGCAGACCTTGAAAGTGCCTTTCATTGTCAAGGCACCCGGCGTGGAAGCCGGAGCCATCAATCTTGAGCCAGTCAGCCTCATTGATGTGTATCCCTCACTTGTTGATCTCGCTGGGCTGGAAGTTCCGGCCTTCCTCGACGGAAATTCCATCAAGCCCCAGCTCTACGATCCTAAGGCTGAGCGGGAGCCTGCTGTCTCCCTCTATGGCGAGGCCAACACCTCGATCCGCTCCAAAGACTGGCGTTACATCCGCTATGAGGACGGCTCCGAGGAACTCTATCATCACAAAGAGGATCCCAACGAGTGGACCAACGAAGCTGACAATCCTGAGCATGCTTCAATCAAAAAACAGCTGTCCAAGTTCATCCCGAAGAACCCTCACCCGGGCATCAAGGTTCAGGAGTGGTTCGATAAATATCAGCCCTGAATTCGCCGACGATTTCCTACGGCCTCACTTAATTATGAAATCATTCACCCTCTCAATCGGGGCACTCCTTTTGATAGGGACGCTGCCGCTTCACGCCGAAGAAGCCAAACCCAACGTGCTCATGATCAGCATTGATGACCTCAATGACTGGACAGGCTATCTCGGCGGCTACCCCTCGGTGAGCACGCCTCATCTCGATGCACTTGCCGAACAGGGAAGGATTTTCTCTAATGCTCATTGCGCTATCCCCGTCTGCTCTTCGTCACGCGTCAGCGTCATGTCAGGACTGGCAGCCACCTCCCACGGCAGCTACGAGATTGGACCCTCTTACCAGCAGCTTCCGGCTTTAAACGAAGCCCCAACCCTGCATCGCTACTTCAAAGACAACGGCTACACCACCATCACCGGAGGCAAGGTCCTCCACCACAGTTTTGGAGACCGACTCAAAGAGGACATCGATCTCGATCTTGGTCGCCCCAAAACAGCCCGCCCGAAAGGTGGCCCTGTCAGTCTTCCTAAAGGCTGGAGTAAAGCCTGGGACTGGGGCCAGTTTCCCGAGAACGATGCCGACATGGGCGACTACCAGCTCGCCATCGATGCGGCGAAGGTAATCAAGGAGAACCACGATCAACCCTTCTTCATGTCGGTAGGATTCTACCGTCCCCACGTGCCACTCCTCGTTCCACCGAAATGGTTCGATCTCTACGACGTTGAAGCCATACCCCTTCCTAAGAGCCCGGAGTCTGACCTGACCGACCTCCCTCCAAACTTCCGCACCATCAATGACTACGCCGTCGCGCCCAAGCACTCCGAAGTCGTTTCCAGCGGCAAGCAGCGCAGCCTCACTCAAGCCTACCTCGCTTCGATCAGCTTCGTGGACCACTGCGTCGGCATCGTAATGGAAGCGCTCAAAAACAGCGCGCATGCTGACAACACCATTGTGGTGCTCTGGAGCGATCACGGTTTCCACCTCGGCGAAAAGCATCACTGGGCCAAGCGAACTCTCTGGGAAGAATCCACCCGCGTGCCCCTGCTCTTCGCTGGTCCCGGTATTGAGCCAGGTGACGCCTGCGTTGAGCCAGCCAGCCTCATTGATATCTATCCTACCCTGATCGAACTTTGCGAGCTGCCCGGGCACGAATCGCTCGACGGTATTTCCCTGACGCCTCAGCTCGATGAGCCGACCACTGAGCGCGACGAACCGGCCATCATCTCCTCTTACTACGGTAATCATGCTGCCCGTAGCCGGGACTGGCGCCTCATTGTTTACGAAGACGGAGCGAAGGAGCTCTATGACCACCGCAATGATCCTGAGGAATACACCAACCTTGCCAATGACCCCGATCATCAAGAGATTCTCGAAGAGTTGATGGCATGGATTCCGACCGAAGGTGAACCCGAATTCCGTGTGCCTTCCGAGCGTTTGAAAGGCCAGCGCCAGTAGAGAAAGTGGGAGCAAACACTCACGAGTGGACTTTCGATGCAATGGTCGATTAAATAGATAACGCGCTATTGCCGATGACCGTCTTCTACCGTTTAATAATATAATTCTGTGACTTGCACGAGTCGTTCAGCCCAACTGAACTCTTGTCGTTAGCACGAAGCAGTATCGGTAAACTTATTAATAAAATACTGACGCTCCCTAAGAATCCCAGCGCGTATCACAAAATAACATGAAATCACTTATTCTTCTCATTACTGTAATCATTTTTTCCTTTTCCTCTATAAGTACTGAAAAGGCAGCAGCACACTGTCAGGTCCCATGCGGTATCTTCTCCGACGAAGTCGAATTCGAAAAGATGCTAGAGGCGCAGACCACAATCGCAAAAGCCAACGTCGAGATGGCTAAGCTGATCGATAACAACTCCCCTCTGGCGGCAAATCAGGCAACCCGCTGGATCCTGACCAAGGAAAATCACTGCAAGAAGCTCATCACGACGGTGGCGGAGTATTTTATGGCCCAGCGAATCAAGCCTGACGCCGAGAATTATGAAGCACAGCTCCTGGCGGCTCACACGCTGATGCGTGCAGCGATGAAGGCAAAGCAGGATCCCAGCGACGAAGTCGCTGAGGCTGTAAAAACTGCGATTCTTGACCTCTACCGGGCCTACGAGGGCAAGGAGCCCAATTTTGCCAAGCATTGATCGCTACCACGATTTAGAACTCAACCATGGCCCGGTCGCGAAAGCGTCCGGGCTTTTTTGTCGCCTCTTCACTGTGGTCGGCCTCGGAAAATGATTCCTCGGAACCTGCCTGATTGAATAGAGCACCAATTAAGGGTTCTTCCGCTTCCCCGTGACGCGCTCGTAATCAATTTTAGCCCCCTTTTCCGGATAACTATCCAGAGCAGATTGAAGGCGCTCACGCACTGCTCTCAACTCCTCGACGTCGCCTAGGACATTCATTTCTCTCACATCATCGATTACGTCAAAGAAGCGACCGTCACGATAGAGTTTGTAGCGCTTGTCACGAGCCCAAGCGACTTCCCAGTGGGAATACATCATGTCGAACTTCTGTGAGAAGGGGCGAGGAAAATAATAGCCATAGATCCACTCACGTTGCTTCCCATCTCTTCCCAGGCATTGCGGCCAGAAGCTCCACCCATCCCCTTCCGAAATTTCTTTCGGGGGTAGTCCTGCTGCTTCAACGATGGTTGGAAAAATATCGGAAAAACAGGTCAAGTCTTCACTCACTTGACCGGGTTCGATACGACCAGGAAAGTTCATGATCAGGGGAACCTTGGTGCCATGGTCATGCGTGAAGCCTTTGCCTCCGTTAAGCTCATCCCCAAAGAAGTCGATCTTCAGTTTAGAGTTCGTGCCATTGTCCGCTGTGAAGATCATCAACGTATTCTCCCGCAGTCCGAGTTCGCTCAAGGTATCCTCGATCCGACCGACGCAATGGTCCATGTAGGCGACCATGTCGATAAAATTCTGCTTAGCATCTTTGCTCTGGCGATCCTTGCTGCGCGGCGTTGGGTCAAAAGGATTATGTGGCAGGTTCATCGGATAGTAAGCGAGGAATGGCTCACTCTGATTGGTTTTTATGAAGTCGATCAGGTAATCCGCGATGATGGTTGAGCCATAGTCATTCTCACCGTAATTAACGACCTCGCCGTCGTGCATTAGCGAAGGCTTCCAATAACGTGACCGCTCCGTCCCGGGAATATTCCAGACACAGTGCCGATCGAAACCCGCCTCTTCGGGCGAGGTGCCATCATTGGGAGTCATTAACTGCCACTTTCCGGCCACGGCCGTGACATAACCCTGGTCCTTAAAATAGTTGGCGAAGGTTGGCTCACCCTTGGGGAAGACCCCAAAATCGACATAGTTGAAGACATTCGACTTCCCGGTCATCAAGTTCACTCGACTAGGCGTGCAAAGCGGCGTCGAATGGCACTGATCGAAGCGCATGCCACCGGCAGCGAGCGCATCTAGTCGTGGTGTTGAGAACTCTTTACTACCGTATGCGCTGAAACACTCATAGCCGACGTCGTCGGCCATAATTAGTATAATGTTAGGTTTTGAAGCATCCTGAGCAGCGGTTGTGCTCAATGAGGCCGCACTAAAAAAAAGGATCGCTATGAGGCGTCTAATTTGTGAGTCCATGTGTCTTATTATTATTTTCGCTTCCCATGTAGGATAGCTTAAATTGAGAATAGCACCGTTATTTCCAGAGTTTTTCCCGAGTAATTATTAGCCATTAATAACGCCCTACACAGGATGAACCTTTGCGTCTCCCGCATCAACTCGGAATGAAGCTCTCGTCGTGGTCTTTCCTCCGGGCTTCAATACATCATTTACCACTCGGTAATGGCTGATCCAGCTCTCCGGCGTCACGTCGCAAATAATGTAACCACGCTCCGCATTATAGAATTTCACGCCTGGATTATTGGCGAGATAAAGATCGTGGTGAGAGCGTTTGGTCTCCCCGTTTCCGCCGCTACTCAATGAGGTCGCGACAAACTCGGTCGCGATCAGCGGCCCGTCAGGTTGAAGATCATCAGCACGAAGTTCGTTGACCCAGTTACTGTGAATATCACCCGTCAAAACCACCGGATTAGAGATATTACGTTCCTTCAGAAAGCGGACCAGTTTATTTCGCTCATTCGCATAACCGGGCCATTGGTCCATGGAGTAAATCGCCTCGTCGTTCTCCTTGGTCTGGCGATTGGCTATTCCCATCATAATTTGCTGGGCAAGCACATTCCATTGAGAATTCGACTGGATCATCGATTGCTGCAGCCAACCTCGCTGTTGGTGGCCAAGCATTGTATTCTCTGGGTTGAGTGCCGCTTCATTGAGCGGTTTATTGCGGTCGTCGTTAGGCTGATCCGTTCGATACTGCCGCGTGTCGAGAACGAAGAAATCAGCCAGTCGACCAAACTTTCCACTGCGGTAAAGTTTCATATCAGGACCCATAGGGCAGGCCGAAGCCCGAAGCGGCATCATTTCATAGTAAGCTTGGTAGGCCGCCGCCCGCCGCTTGAGGAATGAGACCTTATCAATGCCCTTCTGTTCCGAAATGTCGTTGGCGCAGTTATTATCAAACTCATGGTCGTCCCAAGTCACCCACCACGGGCAATGAGCATGCATCTTTTGGAGCAGCGGATCGGTCCGGTACTGATTGTAGCGTTGACGATATTGCTCGAGAGTTTCAATCTCCGGCCCCACATGCGTGCGAATTCGCTGGGGGTTACCGGCATACTCATAGATATAATCTCCTAGGTGGAACACTAGATCCGGCTCATCAGCCATCATCTGCTCGTATGCGGTGTAGAGACCCTGTTCAAAGTTCTGGCAGGATGTGACCGCAAAGCGCAGCTTCTCTGACAGCACGTGATCCTCCGGCATCGTCCGGGTTCGCCCGACAGGGCTAGCATATTCCCCAATATGGAAACGATAGAAATACCAGCGATCCGGCTCAAGCCCGTGTGTTTCAACATGGAGCGTATGCCCGAGATGCGGTGTTGCGAGGGCTATGCCCGATTGCACGATATCGGTAATGGCTTCGTCGTTCGCCACTTCCCAGGTGACTTCGGTAAAGGCATCGAGAGGCATTCCACCGTTAAGTTCGAGGGGCTTCGGTGCTAGTTTAGTCCACAGAACCATGCCTTCGTGATCGGGGTCACCGGAAGCGACTCCAAGCGCGAAAGGATTACTCGAAAACTTGATCTTATTTGTTCCCTTATTCTGATTACTCAATCCAATCCAGGGGACAGAAGAAAGAGCGGCAACATACGAAGTGAAGAGACGGCGGCTGATGCCGCCTTCGTGCCGGGCGAGTTGATCGAGGCGGTTAAAATTCATGGGGTATCAAAGGATCTAACCAGTCATCCAACTCTGGAAAAAGAAAATAGCCAGCGGAGTCGCGCCATACCCTGCCGGGCGAATCCGCCAGCCGAAATGGATATCCTCAACCATTGACGCCCTGTGCAGATTTCGCTCTCATACCAGAAGATCAAATTCGTCATGAAAGGTGCTAATGAAGCGTCACATTCTGCTAGGCAAAATCGGAGACAGCATCTCGCCGTCTTGGGGACAACTTTGGCGACGCCTACTTTGTCCACATTCGCCCAACCCAAGGAGTCGCCTCTTTTTTCCTTCGGCCTCATGGCTGATTGCCAGTATGTCGATGCAGACAAAAAGGGATCGCGTTTTTACAGAGAAAGCCCTGCAAAGCTTGAGGCAGCTATCAGCACTCTAAACGGGCACAATCTAGACTTCACCTTCCATCTTGGAGACTTCATCGATCGCGATTTTAGGAGCTTTGATACTCTCAACCCTATCGCAGCGAAGCTGAAATCACCACTCTACCACGCGCTCGGAAACCATGACTTCGAGGTCGAAGAGAGCAAGAAGCAAGAAGTACTCAAAAAGCTGGGCCTAAAAAAGAGTTACTACAGTTTTCGCAGACGAGGATACCGGTTCCTCATCATCGACACCACTGAGGTCAGCACCTACCGACACCCCAAGGGTTCGGAAGAGCACTCAAGCGCAGTGACGGAATTAGAGCGCCTTCGAAAAGCAGGCGTTGCTGGATCAAAACCGTGGAACGGTCGGCCAAGTGAGACCCAGTTAACTTGGCTCGAATCAGAGCTAGCGGCCGCTTCAGACGGACAAGAAACGGTTCTCCTTTTTGGGCA
>MDTC01165421.1_pt1 | contig 12175 bp, 12 predicted proteins | sample 811181 | NCBI WGS metagenome assembly MDTC01 (sample SAMN05326644, study PRJNA326480) | marine metagenome | isolation source: seawater | place: Pacific Ocean: North | collected 2011
AGTTCCTCGACGCTGCGAACTTCTGCGAGATAGATTTGCTCAATTGCATCGTAAAGATCTGCATCGCCTGCATCTTCAATCATCGGCATGAGTTCACCGTAGACTTCAGCAGCCTTCGTCTCCGTTATCAGTGACTGAGCGAGCATATCGGTGTAGGAGGAAACGTGTTCAATCGGCATTGGGTTTCTCTCCGTTACAGCCACGCCACCGAGTTTAACAATGGCTGATCGAACAATGTTTGAGTGAACCATCGATTCATTTGCTTCCGAGGTAAAGTGGGGTTCGAGTTGCATACGATGAATTCCGCGGATGTACGCTGCATAATGTGCATACATATTGATGGCCCTCAATTCCCAACCGAGGGCTTCGTTTAGCTTCATAATCAAGTGGTCTTTTGACATTGTAAGTGCCTCAACCCTCTTCCACTTAAACCTCAGGTTGAGGCTAGGATTGTTTCAGAAAGTCTCCATCCAAGTAAGGCAAGCAAGGGACAAAGAACCATCGTAAGTCCGACATAAGTGGCCGCAATGCCAGTCTGCTGTTCTTCAATGAGCCGAATTGTTTCGACGGAGAAGGCGGACATTGTCGTCAATCCACCGAGTAAACCTGTCCCGAACAACAATGCAAGATCTCTGGAAATGACCTGCTCAGCAAGAGCAATCGCTAGCGCTCCCATCAGGAAAGACCCAACCAAATTGACGGCGAGTGTTGCATAAGGAAAGCCTTCATTGGAAATCCATTCAGAGGTCAGGTAGCGAACTGCAGCCCCGATTCCTCCACCCAATGCGACCATCAACATTTGTTGGAGCATAACATGTCGTCATCGGGACGGACCATGAAGTTCGTGTTCAGAATGTGATCTGAATATCGAACAAGGCATTAGGTTTCGAATTTATGAGTCAATGGCCGACCGATTTTTTGAGCCATAAATCGAATGAGGCCCCAATTCAAACGACGCCAAAATGAAAGATGTGAGGTTTTGACCATCGTGAATTCTTCATTCGTTACTCCCCCGCGTAATTTTTTGAATTTGTTGGCCCCAGAACTCGCATGTCTGTGGAAGTTGTTATCTGAGCAGGTTCTTGTGATTCTCGCTGTGATAATGCGATAAAGCACGTTTGCATGTTGGTGACCATGATCGTAACCCAAAATCGGCGTTGTTGAGACACCATCAACGACAATCATACCCAAAACACCGATTATCTGGTCCCCATCGAGGAGCATCTGGTAATGTAAAATTCTACGACTGGCGCATTCTGTATGAAACAAAGGAGTAAACCGTGGGTTGTTTTGTGAATATTTCCCTAGGTACAATTGGTCGTATAAGTTTGCAATTCGCAAGGCTTGTTCATCATTCAAGTTGTCAACAGATTCCCATCGCAGGTCTAATTTTTCCACCAACCGTTCATCACGCAGAATTTGCCGCCTTTTCCCTTTAGGGAATTGTTCGATTGGTTTGAATGGAAACAACAACACATTGCGAGCAAACATGGGCTTGAACCCGCACCCTATCAACGCGTCATATTCCGAATGATTGAGGCCTTTGTTGATGGATCGGACGAGAATCGCATGGTTGGGATTCGACTTCTCAACCTTCGAGACGACTTCTTCCCATTGAGATGTCTTCGAATCCTTTGGCAAAAGGTTGGTCGAGAGTCCGAAATTGTTGATTGTGAATGCTTTGTCAACCTTCGCAAAGCGAAGAAGCAACCCGATGAACCAAAGGGGTGGCATCAAAAACAATTTCGTAAATCGAAGACCGACGATATCCATTTCTTCCCTCAGGTAATCATAGTAATGTGTACGGGTTGAAATCGTGTAGCATAACGTTTCCTTCGTCATTCTGTTTCTTGTGTACGGTAGTTGCTTGTCTCCGAGGGCAATTAATCCAGATTCACAGTTTAAATTATCAGCAAGATTTGCCCAGCCGTGTTCACGAATCATGGCATCCCATTCTTGCACCAATTGTTGGTGAGAAATGGTTTCCATGTGTGAATGAGGCCCGACCATACATTACATTTTTTCGCCGCCGGAGGCTCCGCTATAGCCATACTTTATTGCATGTACTTTAGTGGTAAAATTATGGCTAAGGTACTCGTGACATGTGCGAGAAGCCCCGCGGCGATACACCTTGGTCGATTGTTGCACGAATCCGGTCATACGGTGATTTTGGCAGATACCAAACGATTTCACCTTGGGAGATGGAGGTCCTGGCCATACAAGTGCTTGCGCCACCCGTCGCCGCGACATCAGAGTCAAGAATTTTCACGATGGTTGCAAGAAATCGTCAATACAGAGGCCATTGATTGTGTGATTCCTGTGTACGAAGAAACCTTCCATCACGGGCTTAATCATGGAACGTTGGGTTGTCAACACTTTTGCTCTGATATCGAGACACTGAATAGGCTGCATAATAAATTTGAATTTATTCAGTTTGCAGAAAGCATAGGTATCGAGGTGCCTGAAACGATTCTTGCTGAAAACATCGGTGAAATCGAATCAAACCTAACTGAGAATCATATCCTCAAACCTGTTTACTCAAGGTTTGGTGAAAACGTCATCATGAATCCAAACATAAGCAAACTGAACATCGATGTCAGCAAAACAAATCCGTGGATACTCCAAGAAAGGCTGGATGGAAAGCAGTATTGCTTACAAGGGATCTGTAAGGATGGAAACGTCTTGTCCAGTGTCGCATATTCAAGCGATTTTACCGTTTCAAAATCTTCGGTTTTCTTTGAGAAAACTGGCAAAGGCGACTTGGGAGGAATCATCGAAAAAGTGGCATTGAATTGCAACTACACAGGCTTCCTTTCATTCGATGTCATCCTTGGCGAGGATGGAACCGTACGGCCAATCGAGTGCAACCCTAGAGCAACCAGTGCTGTTCATTTGTACGCAACGCAAGATGGAATCGGTGATGCTATTCTAAACGGAGATGTCATACAATGCAGCGGAACAAGTCGAAGGCTTGTGTTGCCTATGTGGATAAATCTCGCGTCAAACCTCTTCAAAAAAGGTCATTTCAGGAATTGGCGAAGAGCTGTAAAAAGATCGAAATCAGTTGAATGGAATGTATTTGACCCTCGTCCAGGAATGTTGCAAGTGATCTCGCTGCTGGGTTTCACAATGGTCGCTCTCAAAAACAGGATTTCTTTGATTGCCGCAACAACATATGAATTTGAGTGGAATGGGAAATAACTGTCGGCTCAATCCTTTTTATTGAGAACATAAGTGTCGCTGCAAGGTGGTCAGTTTGTACACTCAGATACGTGGGTTCGCGTGTTATCTCCCTCCAAACATCAAAACGAGCGACGATACGGTTCCATTTGGTACCCTTCCGAGAGGGATTGATTTCAAGCGATTGACTAAAATTGATTCACATCATGAAGTGCTTGAAGGTCAAGGAGGCCTTGAGTTGGCAGTAGAAGCTGCAAACAAAGCGATTGAACGGTCGGGGGTTTCCAGAGATGAAATCGATTTGGTCATCTCTTGTTCGGTTACAAAGCTGAACTCCAAACTTCAGAATTTGATTGAACCTTGTCTTGCTTCTCACATTAGTACGGCACTTGAAATTGATGCTCAAAACTTCGATGTGGCGAATGCATGTTCAGGAATGGTCACGGGTCTACTCATCGCCGATCGAAAAATCAAATCTGGTAAAGTTCGTAACGCCCTTGTTGTTTCTGGTGAATATCTTACCGGAGCGTTGTACGAAGCACTCGACAAGAACTTGTTTTTCAATCCAAAAGCCCTTGCAAGCCTGACCATCGGCGATGCTGGAGGGGCGTACGTGATTTCGGAAAGTGAGGAAGAGCGAATTCGATTTTTTGAGCCCGTAACATTGGCCCAATACAGTCAATTGTGCATTGGAGATGCCGCGGTTGGTAGACCAGGACCGGCCATGAGGACTGATTCAAAAAAATTGCAAAGCGGAGCGTTGGGGAACCTTGGTGAATACCTAAAGCGCGGCATGCGAAACAACGAGGAATGGAGCACGCATCACCACGTAATATCTCATCAAACGACACCACGGGCAGTTGAAAAAGGTGCACAGATAATCGAGAACGCGCTCGGTCATGGTGATGCAGTTCGCTCGATTTCACATACAGGAAACACTGCGTCAACATCTCACACAGCCGTTTTGGAAAAATTACTCGAAGATGGAGATTTGGCACCAAATCAGAAAATTTACTTTATCTCCTTCGGTTCTGGTCTAGCGCTCATCGGTATGAATTTCCATATCCCCTCGGAGTTGGAACAATGGTAGCGGTTTTGGGTTTCAAATTTGAGCCAATAAAAAGAAAATCATTGTTAAAATCGTTGAAAGGACTCGCGACGAAATTATGCCAAGAGCAGAACATCGACATCAACGATATCGGTCTGATTATTCACACCGGAACATATCGTCAGAATTTCCGGCAGGAACCAGCCTTTGCAGCGCATTTGCAACAAGCCCTTAAAATCGGATGCGAAAATGTAAGCCAAACAAGCAAACACGTCTTTTCATTTGATGTTCTTGATGGAAGCAATGGACCCCATCATGCACTGGAAACAATTGCAGATTTACTACCATCAATGGATTGCAAATATGCACTGTTTTCAGCAGGCGATGTTCGTCCGAACAAAGAGACTGAGTGGAATCATAAACCAATATCATTCGTTGCCATTCTATCCCAAGATGGTCCGTTTGAAATACTTGATAGCAGCTTCGACAACAAACAGCAAAATGAATTCACATCCATAGCGGTATTCAAGAAAAAACTCCACGCGGAAGAATTTAGTTTCGAGCCACAAATAACCAATCACTCCATTGACGGTGATTTATTCCTCGCCTCTTCGGAATGGCTTGCTGGTGAACAAGCTTCTCGTTTTTTCGAGTGGGCAAAATCCAAGAACGGAATTATCACCCATCGCATCAAGAATCGAAACGGTAGGGTTTCTGATTTGAGATGGAGGGTCAGCGGTGAATAGACCAAAACTCGTCTATCTTTTTTGCATCTTCCTCACGCTGTACCACCTCACTGCAAGAGTCGGCTTAGCGATTGATTTGCAATGGCATTTGGACGTTGGTCGAGATAGTTTGCTCACTCCGCCTCATGTCATGATCTTGGCAGGTGCTCCGTTTTGTATCCTATTTTCATTTTACTACGTATTCCTCAATACCAGTGACCACAATTCCGGAACGAACATGTCTGGAATCAAAATACTGGGCTTCATTGCGCCAGGGTCAATATGGATGATTCTATTGGGAATGCTTTCGCTTGGAGTTGGAGGGATATACGACGATTATTGGCATGCACAATATGGGATTGATACAACCGTGATTACACCCCCTCACATGTTGACATTGTTTGGGGGTATGTTGGCAGAATTTGCCAGTGTTTTATTGGTTCGAGATTTGATAAAACATGATCCTAACAATCGATTCAAAGGAAAAAATCTAATGGCGGCTGTTCTCCTATGGACGTTGTTATTCCATGGTTGTCTTTCGTTCTTGAATTTCATCGATCCACGGGCTGCAACGATTCCTGTGTTCGGTTTCACGATGATGCTTCATCTGTTCTTTGGACCCTTGGTAGTCATTGCCGTGTTGTTGATTGCACGACAATGGTTTGACAACAAAGTGATTTACATTCTTGGTGGATTTACATTTGCAATTCAAACTTCGATGTTCGTCTTTATTCCTCTCGCAGTTGAATCTCTCATGGGCCCCTCACATACCTTCCGTCCAGGTGCACCCTCGGTTGTCTGGGCTGCGCATTGCGTCACATACCTGTTCGTTGTTGTCGCATGGCTGTTTGCAAAATTTGAATTGATGCATCGACCCTATACACTCGTTGTTGTTGCATTGGCAAGCGATGTCCTGTTCTCGCCATTTCTACCAGTGAATTATCCTTCGCAAGTTGGTATGCTGACCACTGCAGTAAATCTCGCCGTCGCCCTCTTACTGCTTCGATTGAGCATTCCATTGATTCAACATTATCTCGAACGAATCTTTTCCTCGTTGGAAAACGGAGTGATTGAATTCAAACCAAAACCCAAAGCCCTTGCAGTCCTGTTTGCGTTGATATTGATCAGCCCGGTAAGTGCTCATGAGAATAATTTCGAAGAGGGTTCAGGATTTGACGCACCAATGCGTGTTGAGGTCGATATAAACGGGATTGAGGTTTGGGTAGAATTCATGCTTTGGCCACCAAAAGCACCGCAGTCATGCGAGATACTCTTAGTTGCTGAGGACAATGAATCGCGTATTGACAGGATGTGGACAGAGATTGTGTACCCCGATGATGAAGGTGAAGTCAGGATGATTCAAGAGTTCAAACAGTATCCAGATCAATCCATCTGGTTTGGTGAAAACTATTTCACATTTAGCGGGAATCAAAGCATCGAAATCAAAGCAATAATCGACGGTGAAGAATTCAGTGATCACATAACGTTGGAAGTTGAGCCACCTGCGTCCATTCCAGTTTGGCTTGCTTGGACACTCTCTTCGATTTGGGTGTTTACAATATATGCAATCCCATACGTTGTTGCAGGTATGCGGAGGTCTTCCGAATGCGAGTAGTCATCAGCGGGGCAACGGGCTCGATTGGTTCGATGTTGATGGCTCGGTTGTCAAAATCGCACGATGTTACCGGTTTGGGACGAAATCAAAACAAAATCAAAGCCATGAGCCACTCGTATCAAATGCAATCCTGTGATTTGGAATCAAAGGAATTCGAGGAGATTATCGCTGATGCTGATTGTTTCATCCATTGTGCTGCATATGCTGCTCCGAAAGGAACAGTTACACAGTTTCAGAAAAATGTTGATATTACGGATGCAGTGATTCCGGTTTTACAACATCATGATGTTTTCACAATTTTCGTATCATCTGCCTCTGTGTTCGACGCAATGCCGAGGGATTCGATTATGACTTCACCCTCCATCCGACCGACATCCCTGTATTCGAAATCGAAGTACGATGCCGAACAAGCAGTGTTGAATTCATCGTACGAAAATTGGACTGGACTTCGACCAAGAGCTGTAATTGGTGAAGGGGACAATACTGTACGACCGAGACTTGAGAAATTGATTAAACGAAAAAAAATCATTATCCCTGGTAGAGGCGATGCTTTACTGGATTACACCTCTATGGAGAATTTCCTTGACTGTGTAGAGGCTGCAATTTCGGCTGGTCCTCAACGAAGGTTCCTCAACGTCAGTAACGGCGATCCTCGAAGCTTCAAAGACCTGATAACAGCCTACTCGAAACACAAATTCAACCTCGATAAAGCTCGACATCTGCCAATGCTACCTTTGAGGATAATTGCTACATTTTTCCCTACCGATCGAATCAACCACTATTCACTGGACCAGATGAGTAAAGCAATGGTTCTGGATATATCAGAAACAAAGCGTCTACTCGATTGGCAGCCGAGACAAAGCTTGGAAGAATGTTTGGAGGAGTTATGATGGGAAAACTTTCGACATTGTGGACTTTTTATTCCACACCAAGAAGATTCAAATCCAGAGCAAGAATCAAGAAGATTCAGGAAAAGGGGATGGCAAAACACATCAAAATGGTTCGCAAGAAGTCAAGGTTTTTTTCTCGACATTGGAAGGGCATCCCTGACGAGGATTGGCGCAGATTTCCTTTAGTGAACAAAGAGATAATGATGGAAAATTTACAGGAATATCTCACCGTGGATATCGATGTTGAGTCAGCAAAAAAGATGGCAGTAGAAGCTGAGAAATCACGTGATTTCAATCAAACTTTGAAGGGCTACACAGTTGGTTTTTCATCTGGAACCAGCGGATCCAGAGGTATGCATATCGTTTCGCAAGCAGAACAAGACAGATGGGCAGGATATATGTTGGCTAGGGGATTGGATGGTTCGATATTTGGAAAGCACAAGATTGGTTTATTCTTAAGGGCGAACTCAAACACCTATCAATCGGTTTCATCCTCCCGAATAAAGTTCCAATTCTATGATTTATTGAGGCCTTTACAGGACTTAGTCTCTGAATTGATGCACGATCGACCGGATATTCTAATCGCACCTCCGAGCATTCTAAGATATCTCGCTGATGAGAAAATTATGATCCAATTTCGAAAAATTGTTTCGGTAGCTGAGGTGCTTACTCCACTCGACAGAGGCATCATCGAACAACACTTCCGATGCATTGTTCATCAATTCTACACCTCCACGGAGGGCGAAATCGCTGCAACATGTGAGCATGGAACACTCCACCTCAATGAGGAGACCATGGTCATCGAAAAAGAATGGATTGACAAAGAGAAAGGACAATTCCATCCGATCATTAGTGATTTTAAACGAAAAACTCAGCCAATAATTCGCTACCGACAAAACGATATTTTGGTCTTAAAAAAAGACCCATGTCCATGTGGAGATGCCCGTCAGGCAATCTCAGAAATCATTGGCCGCCAAGACGATATTTTCGAATTTGAGTCAACATCTGGGAAGAGGGAAATCGTAGTCCCAGATTTAATCCGGCGAGCAACACTTCAGATGTCGAAACAGATTGAATCTTATTTTGTCGAACAAATCAACACGAACGAAATAAACGTGATGATTCGGCCAAAACCAGATCAAGTCGACATGTCTGGTTTTGATCAATTATGGGCTTCAAAAGACATCATTCCTCCTAAAGTGAACTTTCCAGAATATGAATATCAGCCATCTGCAGTGAAGATGAGAAGGATAAGGAGGAGCTTTTAGAATTGGGTGCTATTGACACTTCTAGCCTTCTTTCTGTTCCGATATATTGATGATTGGCTTTATGATGAAAAATAAGACAAAAAGAACGCTACAGACAACTTCAATGGAATCAAAATATTCCTGAGGCTTTGTTTTGGTCTATTCATCTCTTTTTTGCTTACATCGTTTTTGAACCAATATGTCATGTTGATATTCAGTTCGTCAATGTGCTCGACGAAATGAAACCAGCCAGATGGAATGAACAAGATATCTCCTTCATTTAACTCAACGAATTGGGGACGGCAGTTTCGCTGACGGGCAGAATTCGACGTACCTTGCTTAATCCCATCAAAAAAGGAAAAAGGATGCAAACTCATCGCCTTGAATGTCTTCAAATGTTTCCAATCTCCTGGAGGGAACATCAGAATTTCCTTCTTGCCCTTAACTTGGAAATTTAGGTTCTTGTCGAGTGAATCGTCATAATGCGTCATCGATTGTATCCCGCTCCGACTCAACCAAAAACCAACCGTCGATAACATGGATTGCGAAATCAACGATTTGTCATTCCCATGCTCATGCAAGACTTCTCGAGCGTATGTCCACAGTTCAGACCATTGTTCTACGACAGCATCTTTTGTGAAGATGTATGTATCCGTCCCTGACAGGAGCGTCCTCGGCTCTTTGTTGTCGAGGAATTCCTCCAATGAAACCTCCTTTGATCGCAATGCCTTTGCGATCGTAAGGATACCATCCGATGGGTCGACAAATTTCCCTGATGGGGATTTTCGCAAACCAACCTGGCTTTTCCCTACATTTTCTCGAAGCCAAGATTCATTCAACATATTTTGAAATGAGTACACCGATCCTTTTGTGTATACACAAGGGGTGTTTTGTTGGATGCAATTGCGAAATTCACTGAATGTAGAGGCAACATGAACTTGTTTCAGTGTTGAAAAATCCTCGGCAAACCCTTCCGCACCCGGACTTACCATGGTCAGGACACACAACTCTACACAATAAACGGTTACGATACTACGCTGAGCCAATTCCATGCGGAACCGATTTGCACAACATCACCGAATTATTCGAAAACTGGAGGTGCCAAGGCGAACAACCATCAACGGGCAGTATCAAGTTGACTCCATGCGTACCGTTTGGTTCATGACTGGAAACGTTGGTAAGGTGCGGGAAGCGAAGCATGCGCTTGACCCGCTCGGCTTTGATGTCAAACAATTGGTCGTAGATGGCGTTGAGATTTCAGAACCGCAATGCGATGATTTGGAAATCGTCGCTCGCTCAAAACTTCAACAAGCTCAAGCACATCTTCCGCACCCAAACGATGCTCTTATGGTGGAAGATGCTGGCTTGTTTGTGGATGCTTTGGATGAGTTTCCCGGTGTCTACTCAGCCTACGTTCTGAACACGCTTGGTTGCGCTGGAATACTCAAGTTAATGGAGGATAAGGCGAACAGAAACGCTGAGTTTCAGGCCGTTGCTGCACTACTTCTCGATGATGAAGTGCATATCTCACGAGGCATTTGTCAAGGCGTCATTGCGGCAAAAGCAAGCGGAAGTGACGGTTTTGGATTCGATCCGGTTTTTGTTCCAAATGACATCGAAAGAGAAGGAAGTGTTCACACGACCAATGGGCGAACGTTCGCAGATGTGGATCTATCCTTGAAGGAACAGTTCAGTCACCGACGTAAGGCTCTTGACGGACTTATCAAATCGCTTTCATCATCCGAAACGGCATCATCGTCATAAGCAGGGAGTTCTTGGACGGAGCGATAGGCATGGGATTCTTCCGCAACACAATCGCATTGGCGTTTGTTGCTACGTTGCTGTTTTATTTCGTCTCAGTTGGTCAAATGGATGAGAATCAACAATGGATTACCATTGGCATAATGATTGTTCTCGGACTGATCTTCATCCTTTCCGGATCGCCTTCCTTTGAACTTCCGGCTCAACCTCTTTCTTCTGATGCACCGGTTGCAACTGCCTCTGCCGCTGCTGCGCAAATCGATGAGGTTGAAGAATCGAAAACGAGTCCTTCGGCTGAACCAGAGAAGACAATGTCGCTCAAAGAACGCAAGGCAGCGAAGATACTTGCTGCCCAGGAAGCACAACGCGCTGCAATGGCGGCAACCGTTGAAGACGATGACGAGCCAATGGATGAACTGCCTTATGTCGAGGTCGAAACGGTTCATGTTGCCGATGAATATGTCGTCGAGGTCAGCCCCGAATCCGTTGAAGAGGCTGACATTCAAGCAACGGTCAAAGAGCGTGCATCCCTTCACAGCGAAATCCGTGCGCGCATCGAGGCACGTCGTCGCTCACAAATGGCCGACATCCGCGCATCAACATCGCGAATGTGGGAAGAAAACGTTGTTCGAGAAGATTTGGTAGCTGTTTTGCAAAACGAAGGCCATGGCCTCTCCGTTCTTGATCAACCCCTCAACCCCGACCCAGGTCACATCTATGGGGCTACCTTCATTCGAATCGATGACCAACGCATTCTCAAGTATCGCTCCCAACTTGATGCTGGATTTGAAGCGGTTATTTCGACCCAAGCCCCGATTGAATCGACACTTCCCGAACTTCCTCCTCTTATTGGACCGGATGGAAACCCACTCCCGCTACCGGACCTACCGAGCCCATCAGGAGCACTCGCAGCTTTGAAAATGGAAATGGATGAAGATTGAGGCTTGTTGATGGAAACAATCCCCCAAGCATCGTCGAAGCAAAAACAACTTGCATTGCTCGGACTGGTTCTCGTTGCAATAGCACCAACCGTCTCAGTCATTACCGGCTTTGCTCTGAAAGCAGGAATCATTGCTGCTTTTGTTTTCGTGTTTACCAAACTGTGGATGTTTGGATTACCTGCTTTATGGTATCTAAAGGTCGAAGGAGGTGAGCGGTCCTATTCGATGCCAAAAGAGGGAGGTTGGACGATTTCAGCACTGCTCGGAATTGGAATGATCTTCATCATAGCGATTGCCTATTTTTTACTCGGTGACCTTGTTCTACGCAGCGAGGATTTGCACGAAATTCTGGAGCCGTTTGGACTTACAGTTCCATGGAAACTTGCCATCGGAATTCTGTTTTGGATTTTCATCAATTCCGTGCTTGAAGAGTACGTTTTTCGATGGTTCATTACGTCGAAACTCGAACAAATTCTTGGCGGCAAATGGCGACCAATTTTGCTGTCAGCAGGGATTTTTACGTTGCATCACACCATTGCATTGGCTTTCTTCATCGACCCACTTGGCAATGCACTTGCCTCTCTGGGTGTCTTCATCGGAGGCGTCATCTTCTCATGGCTTTACGTCCAATATCGAAGCATTTGGGTGGCTTGGGTTGCCCATGCATTGGCCGACGTTGCAATCTTCGCCATCGCTTGGCAACTGATTGTCGGATTTTGATCACTTGTGTTTCCACTGTGCGTTCTCTCGATTAAGGAAAGCCTGAAC
>MDTC01228101.1_pt1 | contig 12175 bp, 11 predicted proteins | sample 811181 | NCBI WGS metagenome assembly MDTC01 (sample SAMN05326644, study PRJNA326480) | marine metagenome | isolation source: seawater | place: Pacific Ocean: North | collected 2011
AGTTGATAAAAATTGGGTTCAATATCAAACTATTCATAATTATAAAATGCTAGATACTATTTTTATAAAATCTTCTGTAGATATTCGGTCCAATATATTAAATCAAATTATAGAACCTTATCAAGATGTTGAAATTGATAAGAATTATTCTGAATTGGGAAGTCTCTTAAATGAGAAATATTATTTTTTCAATGAAGCACCTGATTATAGATTAGGTTTAATTAATCAAAATCAATTAGGTGCAATAATTTTTTTGAATCCAAAATTTGATAGCCATTTTTCAGGTATCTTTGGTATTGGGAAAAGTGGCAAAAAATGGGATCTTACAGGAGAGATTGATCTTCATTTAGAGAACTTATTCTTAACTGCAGGTTATTTTGATATATACTGGAAAAGAGTAGACTCATTATCCCAAGTTATTAACTTTACAATTAATGAACCTCATCCGTTTGGGTGGAATATCGGTATACAATTAGATTATCACCATGAAGTAGTAAATGGTTTATATACTACTAATGAAAAGAAAGGTATGTTGAATTTATTTTCGAAGTGGTTCAATCGCGTTAATGTTGGTTATAGCTCAGGAGAAATATATCCAACAGCAACCGGCGAAGATTTAAATTATAAAAAAATTAGATTTATGTCATTCAATCTTGAATCAATAAAAGATTCTAGGGATGATCGTTTTTTTCCAACAGATGGTATCTATTATCAATTATCATTTAATTCTGGTATACAACAGGATTCTGAATTTTTTAATGGATTACTTGATTATAATTTTTATTTTCCAATTAATTCAAATATTAATCTACATTTTAAATCATTAACTAAAGGTATTTATGATTTTAAAAAAGATATACCTAAAAGTAGATATTATTATTTTGGAGGAGCATCGACATTACGAGGATATAATGAACAACAATTTAAATCAACACAATTTCAAATTTTCTCATTTGAATGTATTTTTAGCTCTAATCCATATTTTAGAACAACAGGATTCCTAGATCATGCTTTTACTGGAATTAGTAATAATCTTAATCAATATACTGGAATTGGGCTAGGTATATCACAAAAGACTAAGCAAGCGGTTATTGAATTAGAATATGCATTACCATTAGGCCATTCTATTAATAATGGTAGTCTACATGTTAAGTGGCTATCTCGCTTATAGGTTTTGATATTCCATTCAACCTAATTTTTATCATGTCTCAAAATAAATTAATTACTATTTTCATCTATTTAGCTCCGATATTATTTATCTATTCTTGTTCGGTAAAGAGGACGGCTATTGGAGCAGATAATGAAATAAGAGTAATTTGCTCAGAGATTGATAAACCGATAGTTTCACAGTATTTAGAATCAATTTTTACTGATACTTTGTATACACCTCAGCCTGAGCCGTATTATCATTTAAAATACACTGAGCCATCTAACTACAATAAATTAAAATCACAAAATCAAGTTATTATAGCAGCGGTTGAGCAGAATAATGGTAACCCGGGGTATAACCTAATAAAACAATTACTTCCAGAAGATCAGTTTGATTCCATGGCTACAGGAGATCCTATAATTTTTGCAAAAGATGTTAATGCGTATGATCAATTATTTATGGTTATAAATGCAAGATCTAAAGATCAATTATTATTAACAATTAGAGATAAAAAAAACTTTATAAGACAACAATATTTTGAGCAGTTTAAAAAACGTCAAATGAAATATATATTTGGAGATGATCGAAATAAGAATTTAGAAGATTCACTAAGAACTATATTGGGATGGTCAATAAAAATTCCATGGGGATGGGAGGTAATTCAGATCGATGAAGAAAATCAATTTGTATGGATTGGTAAAGAAATGCCATTTCAATGGATTGGAATAAGTTGGGAAAATGAGAATATTGTTGATGAAGAATTAAAAGTAGGTGAATACATATGGCAATGGCCAACTGAACGTTATGGTACAATTCAATTAAGTGATTATAAATTTAAGTTAAATAAAGCAATGTTCAATAATCAGAATGCATGGAAAGCGACTGGTATTTGGGAGACAATCAATATAAAAGATGCAAAAGGTGGTCCATTTTGCTCCTATATTTTTTATGATGAATATAATAATAGAACCTTTCATATGAATTATTTGATCCATCATCCGGGCAATGATAAATCAATATTTATGCGTCAATTGGATATGATCGTTAGATCAATTAGTATACCTAGATAAGATGAGAATATTAATTACAGGTGGTTTTGGACAATTGGGTACATCAGTCTATCAACGTCTTATAGGTAGATTTGATATAATTCGCACTGGAAGAATAAAGCCAGTTGGAGTAGAAGGGATTGAAATGGATCTTAGAGATGGTGTAAAGGTAAAACAGATTATACAATTATTTAAACCGGATCTGATTTTACATTTAGGAGCTATGACAAATGTAGATCAATGTGAGTTGAATCCATATATTGCTAGAGAAGTGAATATTGCTGGTACGGAGCATCTTTGCGAAGCTTTTAGTGGTAAAATTATTTATATATCAACAGACTATGTCTTTGATGGTCACGCTGGTCCATATTCAGAAGATGCAAATGTTTGTCCAATTAATGTTTATGGTGAAACAAAATTAGCATCTGAACGTTTAGTCCTTTTACATAATAATAATAATCTTATTTTACGAGGGAATGTCTTATATGATTATGCTATTGAATCTCATGCCAGTTTTCTTAATTGGGTAATCCAATCACTAAAAGATTCAATTGAAATTCAAGTTGTTAATGATCAATTTAATAATCCAACTTGGACATATTCTTTGGCAGATATAATCTCGTTATGTATTGATAAAGATATTTCGGGTTTATATCATTGGGCAGATGCAGATATTGTAACTAGATATGATTTTGCATTAAATATTGCAAAAGTATTTTCCCTAGATCGAAAATTGATAAAATCAATTTCTACTAAAGATCTAAATCAATCGGCAATGCGCCCATTGAAATCAGGTTTGATTGCAGATAGAATAGCCAAGGCGCTTCACATTAATCAGCCAACCATGCATGAATGTTTAGAACAGATAAAACAAAAAATGATAGAATGAAGACATTAATTATTTCACCAACATATAATGAACATAAGAATATTAAAAACCTTATAGAAAGAATTATGAGTCTAAATATGAATTATCATCTTTTAATAGTTGATGATAATTCTCCAGATGGTACTGCAAATATTGTTAAGGATTTGCAAAATTCTTTTAAAAATCTTTATTTGGAAGTTCGTCCTCATAAAGCGGGTCTAGGAACAGCTTATTTATTTGGTTTTAATTGGGCATTAAAAAATAATTATGAAGCAGTTGTTCAGATAGATGCAGATTTGTCTCATGACCCTGATGATATACCTCGATTAGTAGAACAGTTGCGAGATAATGATTTAGTGATTGGTAGTAGATATATACAAGGCGTTAGTGTGGTTAATTGGCCAATTAGAAGATTGATTTTAAGTTATGGTGCAAATATGTATTCTAGATTAATCACTGGTATGCCAATTAATGATGGAACAGGAGGGTTTAAAGCCTGGAGGTCTGAATTATTGAGAAAGATTAATCTAAAGAGGGTCAAGTCCCAAGGATACTCTTTTCAAATTGAAATGAATTTTCGTTCTTGGCGTCAAGATGCACGGATTAAAGAAGAACCGATAATTTTTGTGGATAGAACGATTGGTCATTCAAAAATGTCAAAATCTATTATGTATGAGGCAATATGGATGGTTTGGAGATTAAGAATTTGGCGAATCTTTGGTCGTTTATAATTATTAATTATGGAAAATTTTCTTCAGCTTGAATATATAATGGTTCTATTAATTGGGAGTATAATACTTTCGTTATTAATTGCTGTATTGGGTATTAAAATAGCACCACAAATTGGTTTAATGGATATCCCAGGAAGTGCAGAGCATAAAAATCATTTAAGATCCATACCTTTAGTTGGCGGTATTGTATTGATGGATACATTAATCATTATCATCCTTATTACACAAATGTGGCGTAACGATAATATATTAGCGATAGCTATTTCTGGAATCATCATTGGACTTTTTGGTTTATTAGATGATTTTATTAGCCTAAATGTTACAAAAAAATTGTTTGGACAATTGCTAGCTAGTATAATTTTAGTATCGCTTGGAGTTCAAGTTAATTTTTTTGATTCTCCAGAATTTTTTTTCCAAATAGGTTATCCTTGGGAAGGATATTTGAATATAATTTTTACTTTATTATGGCTTATTGTGATTACTAATGCATTCAATTTTATAGATAGTATGGATGGGTTAGCAGTAGGATTATCAGGTTTATCTTCTTCTTTTTTTCTACTTATCTCAATTTATACAGGTCAGTTAGAATTAATTTTCTTAGCAGTTATTATTCTAGGTGTTTGTATCTCACTATATTATTTTAACTCTCAACCTGCTCGTCTATTCCTTGGAGATTCAGGGGCTCAATTATTAGGGTTTTTATTGGCATGTATTGCTATTATATATCAACCAAAAGTTGGATTTCAGACATCTACATGGTTTGTCCCAATATTACTTTTCTCAGTACCCTTATTTGATATGTTTTTAGTTATTATATCAAGATTAAAACGTGGTAAAAAGATTCATAAAGCTTCACAGGATCATACATTCCATAGGCTATCACAGCTTGGTATTCCGATGCATCAAGCAGTACTTATGATGCATGGAATATCACTGATTCTAAGTATGATTGGATTTTTATGTCTAAATTTATCAGAAATATATGCAAACTTTATATTTCTATTAGTCCTATCGCTAGGAATTATTACCTTTATTAAACTAGATAAGAATTATTCATAAAATTTTTAAGATGAAACAAATATCAAAATATTATTTAGAATTTGAAAAATCGATTGGAGTTCTTGATGAGAAGATTATTGCAATTGAGACTGCAAAAGAGCTGACACAAGATGAGATTAAATCTCTTGAAATATTGAAAAAACAAAGAAATTCTGAGATTAAGAAAATTTATAATGGATTATCAAGATGGCAACGTGTTCAATTAGCTAGACATCCAAATCGTCCATATTCATTAGATTATATTAAATACTTTTCACCTGATTTTATTGAACTGCATGGGGATCGTCATTTTAGGGATGACCCTGCCGTTATAACGGGATTAGGACATTTCCAAAATAAAAAGATCGCTTGGATAGGCCAGCAGAAAGGCCGTAATACAAAAGATAATTTATATAGAAATTTTGGAATGATGCGGCCAGATGGATATAGGAAAGCATTACGTGTTATGAAATTGGCAGAAAAATTTGGTTTACCGATTATTACTCTATTAGATACTATTGGTGCTTATCCTGGTTTAGGTGCTGAAGAGAGAGGCCAAGGAGAAGCCATTGCTCGTAATTTATTGGAGATGTCTGGATTAAAAGTTCCCATAATTAGTATTGTAATTGGTGAAGGTGCAAGTGGAGGAGCTTTAGGTATAGGTATCTGTGATCGCATGCTAATGTTAGAAAATACATGGTATTCTGTTATAAGTCCTGAAGGATGTGCATCAATATTATTTAGAGATGCAAAGCAAGCAGAGGCCGCTGCGGAAGCTCTAAAACCAACTCCAGTAGATCTTGTTGAAATGGGCATATGTGATAGAATAATTTCTGAACCGAATGGAGGCGCACATCGAGATTTTAATGCAACTGCAAAAACATTAAAAACCGTACTTATTGAAGAGCTTGATACATTAAATAATTATAATCCAGATGATTTCTTAGAATCAAGGATTCAAAAATATGAGAAGTTGGGGTATTATAAAGAAATTTTATGATCTCTTATGAACACCTAGTTAAGATTTATTATAAAGATATCGACCAAATGGGTATTGTATATTATTCACGTTACTTTGAATATTTTGAAGAAGCACGTACTGAACTTCTGAATTCTATCAACCTTGATGTTACAAGCATAGAGAGAAATGGGATATATCTTCCTGTGATAACTAGCCATTGTGATTATAAAAGAGGAGTAAAATTTGAACAAGAAATTATTATCCTAACATCAATACCTAAACTTCCACGAGCTAAACTATTAATTAATTATACTGGATATCTAAAGGATTCTAAAGAAATCTTTTTTCAAGGATATACAATACATGCTTTTATGAGAAAATCTGGTAAACCCACCAAAGTGCCAAAAGAAATATTATCTACTTTAGATGGGTATTTTTAATCATTAATTAAATAAACTGCTATAATTCCTAAGCTGCCACCAATGATTGTGGTGATAAATAATGGTTCATTAAGAATAATAATAGCAAAAAGCATAGCCGAAATTGGGACTGTAAAAATAAATGAGCTTGCTTTTTTTGGTCCTAATTCTGTTGATGCTTGAAAATAAATTGAAGTCCCAAATGCCATTGCTCCGACAGCTAATACTATCATATTAATCCAAAATTTTAAATCAAAGAAAAATAGTCTCATTAGATTTTCATTAAATACAAGCGTGAAGCTAAATAAAGCAGAAAATGAAAATGACCAAAAGCTATACGTAATAAAAGGGATTATATATTTTGATTTTGATGTTATAATAGTAACCAAAACCCATGAAAACGATGCTAAAATAAAATAGATATTACCTGTTTGAAATAATAGACTAATATCAATATCCCATAATCTAATGATTATACAGGCTCCACTTAATCCTAGAATAAAACTAATAATATCTTTTTTTAGTAGTAATCCGCCAAAGAACAAATAGGAGAATAATGCAGTTAAAATCGGATTTAATGTTGTAACTAATACACCACCTGAGCCAGCAAAGCCAATTTGAGTACCTTTAAAATAATAATAGTTATAGCTAACCATAAATACTGCATTTGGGATAATATATTTCAAAGAATGTTGATTAAAATAAAAACTATTCTTCTTCCATAAGACTACAGGTGCAAATGTTATGGTTGCTAATAAGAATCTCCAAAACATAAGAATTGGTGCATCTGCGTATTGACCTAAAATTTTTGCATTGCTCCAAGAAAGTCCCCAGGTCGCCATAGCTAAGATCATAAGAAAACGTAATTTGAATTCGTTTGATTTAATTTTCATTAACTAAGCAATTGAGTATATAGGAGATATTCTACATTCGAAAAACTGGGAATTGAATATCAGATGATGGACTTTTTCTTACCGCATTTAAAGTTTTAATTAATATTCCACGTGTTTCAGTTGGTAATATTACGCCATCATCCCATAGACGAGCACTTGCATAGTATGGATGACCTTCTTTTTCATATTTATCTAAGATTGGTTGTTTTAGCTTATCTAATTCACTATCAGATATTTCTTTACCATCTGCTTTGAATTGATCACTTTTAACTTTAGCTAAAACATTTGCTGCTTGGTCACCACCCATAACAGATATTCTTGAGTTTGGCCACATAAATAAGAATCGTGGTTGATAAGATCTTCCACTCATCGCATAATTTCCTGCACCAAAACTTCCACCAATTAATATTGTAATTTTTGGGACATTTGCTGTTGCAACAGCTTGAACCATTTTTGCACCATCTTTAGCAATTCCACCTGCTTCTGCTTTTTTCCCCACCATAAACCCTGTAATATTCTGTAAGAAAATAAGTGGTATTTTTCTCTGACAACATATTTCTACAAAGTGTGCTCCTTTTAATGCAGTCTCGCTAAATAGAACACCATTATTTGCTACAATTCCAACTGAATTCCCACCAATTTTTGCAAATCCAGTGATAAGAGTTTTACCATAATCTGATTTAAATTCCTCGAAATTTGATTTATCTACTAGCCTAGCAATTATCTCATGAACATCAAAGGGTGTGCGATGTGTTTTAGTTAGTATTCCATATAATTCATCTGAATCATATAATGGCTCATCAAATGACTTTTCATTTAGATCATTCTTTGGTAAATGGTTAATGATTCCACGTATTTTTTCAAGAGCATCTTCATCATTCTCTGCAAAATGATCTGCAACTCCGCTGAATCTTGTATGTAATTTTGCCCCTCCTAATTCTTCTGGTGTGGCAGTCTCTCCAATTGCAGCTTTTACCAAAGGGGGACCTCCTAAAAATATGGTACCTGTCTTATTAACAATAATTGCTTCATCGCTCATAGCTGGTACGTATGCCCCACCAGCAGTACATGACCCCATCACTGCGGCAATTTGCGGAATCCCCTTTGCACTCATCCTTGCTTGATTATAAAAAATTCTTCCAAAATGATCTCTGTCAGGAAATACATCATCTTGCATAGGAAGAAATGCACCACCACTATCAACTAAATAAATACATGGGAGATGGTTCTCAATCGCAATTTCTTGAGCACGAAGATGTTTTTTAACGGTTAAAGGATAGTATGTACCGCCTTTTACTGTTGCATCATTTGCAACGATGATACAACTAAATCCATGTACCTCTATTATTCCAGTTATTATGCCTGCAGCAGGTACGTCATCATCATAGACATTAAAAGCTGCTAACTCAGATAATTCAAGAAATTTGCTTTCTGGGTCTTTAAGTTTTTCAATTCTTTCACGTGCTGTAAGCTTTCCTCGTTTTTTATGTTTCTCGATAAGACGAGGTGGACCCATTTTCTTAATATTTTCTACAGTAGATTTTAGATTATTTGCTAATGATTTATGATGCTTATAATTAGATTTAAATTTTTCTGAGTTTACATCAATTCGTGTTTCAATTTTTGGCATATATTGATCAATACCTATATTTCAATTGATTGCAAATGACTTATTAAGATTAGAAGTAATATCTTCTATTATCAATAATATCTGAACTCTCTTTTAGATTATCAAGCCAGACATTAAAATATTGATTTTGCTTACGGTTAAAGATAGTACGATAAAGTGATTCTTTTGTTATCTCAAATTCAGAAGAATCAAAATTACTAACTGCTTTAAGTTGAACTATTGCATGTCCTCGATTAGTTATAATAGGACCAATAATTTCTCCAGGTTTTGCTGTTAATAGTGCACCTACTAAATAATTACTTTTCCCAATAGATGTAAAACCTTGAGATAATGTTTTTTGTTCATCTTCAAGAAAATCAAGATCTGGATCTTCTTTAGAGATATTGATTAGAGATTTATCATCAGTTGCAATATCGATCATTAGCTTTCGAGCTTTTTCAAGAGTGAGAGCCATAACCTTCTCTTGTTTTAATTGATCGGTTAACAACTTTTCTACATCTTCCATTGGCTTAATTCCGGGTTCAAAGATTTGATCAATTGTAAACACGGCAAAATATTGATCATTTTCCATAATATCAGATACATCACCAATTTTACCATCAAAAGAAAATCGAACAGCAGACCGTAGACCTCCAACTCCTTTGATAGAGAAGGATGATTCGTTTAGCTTCTCGTGTGTGTTAGAATTTAGTTTGTGATCAGATACTGCTGAAGCGAAACCATTATCTTGCGCATCATAACTAAATAGTGTTGCATCTCGTTTAATATTTGCTAGAGTAGTAGGACTAATTTGAATTTTTAATAATATATGTGAAGCTAATACTTGTTCCTGTCCATTTTCAGTTTTTTTATCTCTTACATATATTATATGGTAACCATGTCTAGATTCTATAGGCTTAATAATTTCACCTTTTGTTCCATTAAAAGCAGCTTCTTCAAATTGTTTTACCATTCTACCTCTAGTAAACCAACCTAAATCACCACCCTTAGATCCTTCATTCCCAGGATCGACAGAATATTCATTTGCTAAGGATGCAAAGTCTTCACCTGATTTTGCTCTATTGTATAAATTTTTAGCTATCTTTTCTATAGCTAGCGAGTCATTTCTAGAAGATATTTTTTTCCAAGAAACAAATGAAATATTTCTTAGTTCACCATGCTCATAATCTGATTTAGTATTTTCATATTTAGCTTTCACATCTTCATATGATGGTTCTGAATCTTCATTAGGAACTTTTGCTGAAGTCACATGTAAGCCATCAATAGTATAAAGTTGATTTTTTTTGATAAATTCTTTTTCAATATCTTCTTTTGTAATTATAATACTTTCATCAAGAATTTGCTGCAGTTTATAATTAGGTATGAATGTTGATTTCATAAATGATTCAATAGGTGTCCATTCATTCCCTTGGGGATTCGCTAAAGCATTTTTGTATTTATTAAGGTCAAATACTCCTTCAGTCTGGAAATTTGGATTCTGTTGAAGGAATTGAGGTGGGTTGTTCTCAAGATGAAATATAACTTCTTGATCAGATGCGGTAATCCCTAATCTTTCTACTTCTTGGCTAACTAAGATATCCTGTAATAAATTATCCCAAGCAGTATTTCTAGCACGTTGAAGTTGAAAATCATTTATTTTTTGCCCATTTGCTCGAGCATTATCAATCTCTCGATTAACTAGTTGATTAAAATAATCTGGAGAAATGTTTTGTCCATTAATTTGAGCAATTGTCGTTGAAGGGTTCACTTTACCAATTAATTGGTCAATAATATCTGCTCCACCAACAAGACCACCAATAGTCATGCTAAGTAGGAACATAAATAGTAAACCCCATAATACTACGTGCATTCTTTCACGCATAGATGTCATTAAAGCCATAAATAACCTTTTTTACTAAAATATGATTTCTAAGGAAAAACTCCCATGAAAAACGGCTGGCAAATTTATAATATGGTTTCTAATGAAACAATGAACAAGAAGTATGTATTTTACATATGTAATTATGGCTAATTATAAAGTAATTTTCATCAAAAAGCATGGTGGACCTGATTTATTAGAATTGCGTCCATTCCAAATGTTGGATCCTGAGCTAGGTGATGCCTGCGTTAAAATAAGCAATATCGGAATAAAATTTGCTGATTTAATGGGGAGAATGGGATTATATCCAAGTGCTCCAAAACCACTATATATTCCAGGGTTTGAAATAGTAGCAGTTATTGATAAAGTAGGTAAAGTTTTACTAAAGTCTTAATGACAGAACTTGCAAATATAGAATCTGAAATAATTAAATGTCGTAAATGTGAACGTCTTGTTATATTTAGAGAAAAAATTGCAAAAGAAAAGCGAAAGTCTTATATGGATTGGGATTATTGGGGAAAACCAATACCTGGTTATGGAGTAAAGAATGCTAGATTGATGATACTTGGTTTAGCGCCTGCAGCTCATGGAGGTAATAGAACAGGTAGGGTATTTACTGGAGACAAATCAGCAGAATTTTTATTCAAATGTTTACACTCTGTTGGTTTATCTAATCAATCTAATTCAGACCACAGGTTTGATGGATTAGAATTAGATGGATATATTACTGCAGCTGTTAAATGTGTACCCCCCGGAGATAAGCCAACTGCTGAAGAAAAAGATAATTGTGAAGTATTTTTATCAAAGGAGTTTACAGTGTTAAAACAGCTTAAAGTTGTTTTAGGTCTTGGCAAAATTGGATTTGACTCATGTCTGAAATTTGTGAGGAAGTCATATCCATTAAAAATGAAGGATTATAAGTTTGGGCATGGTGTTCGTTATGAATTACCGAATAATTTAATTTTATTTGGGGCATTTCATCCTAGCCCAAGAAATGTAAACACGGGTAGGTTAACATTCAAAATGATGGTCGATTTTCTTGAGATAGTCAAAAGAGAACTTTAATTATGAAGATATTAAAATTATTTCTATTAATAACATTTTTACCAATATTTGCTTCAAAGTTAAGTTTAGAAGAAGCTGTCATAAATTCACCTTATAAGTTTTCTTCTTTAGGTTGGATGGTGCCTATTCCGGGTGAAGATGCATATCTTTGTAGAGGGAAGAATGATAATTGGAAATTATGGTATAAAGTGAAATTCCCTAATCAAGATACAACTGTATTCTTGGATAGTTCAGCATTTAATTATAAAGGAGATGATCTTTATATTAGTAATCTAAAATTTTCAAAAACAAAAGATAGGTTGCTTGTAAAAACATCTTCGAAGAATATTTGGAGACATTCAAGTTGGGGTACTTATTTTATATATGATTTAATTACCAATACTCTGAATCCACTTACTGAAAAAAATAAGAATCTTAGGAATGTTAAATTTGCTCCTAATGGTAAAGTGTTAGCATATGTTCGTGAAGATAATAATTTATATGTTTATGATATTGATCGTAATCGTGAAAGAA
>MDTC01242543.1_pt1 | contig 12173 bp, 8 predicted proteins | sample 811181 | NCBI WGS metagenome assembly MDTC01 (sample SAMN05326644, study PRJNA326480) | marine metagenome | isolation source: seawater | place: Pacific Ocean: North | collected 2011
CTGCGAAGACGCGAGGGTACGCCTTTTGCCGAAAATCGTGAGGAATTTCTTACAGCGGGTCTCTCTCTGGGAGAATACTCTGCTCTCGTGCATGCCGGTGCCTTGGATGTGCAGTCAGCCGTACGGATTGTTGACGTGCGAGGCCGTGCCATGCAGGCGTGTGCGGATGCAGAGCCGGGTGGAATGGTTGCGATTCTAGGGCTCGACCGAGATCAAGTGAGTGAGGTGTGTGATACATCCCGTGGTAGTGATGTTCTCTCGATTGCGAATGTTCTTTGTCCCGGAAACATTGTTGTTTCAGGGAGTCGATCTGCGTGCGACAGAGTGTCTGAGATAGCCATGAAAGCTGGCGCCATGAAATGTGTGCCGCTTGAGGTTGCTGGTGCGTTTCATACCAAACTCATGGAGCCGGCCCGGGACAAACTCGCAGAGATTCTTGAAGAAATAGATCTTTGTGAGCCGAGAATCCCTGTGATCAGCAATGTTGACGCAAAGCCGCATACTGATCCCGGCGAAATTCGTAGCCTGTTGGCACGGCAGGTCTGTGGTGTCGTCGAATGGCATGCGTCAATGGAGCATTTGCTATCGACGGGAGTGAGTTGCTTGTGGGAGGTTGGACCTGGAAGAGTTTTGCGAGGACTCCTCAAGCGAATTGATCGAAAAAAGCCATGTAATGGTGTGATTGATCCGTAACCAAGATCGTTCTTCTGATGTCGATGATAAGAACGTGATGAAACACAGAAACAGATTCTAGAAAGAGAAACGGGTTCGCGTTATGGTCGAAACAAATCTTGAAAAGACATTGCGGGTCGATTTATCCGGCCAGGTAGCCCTTGTGACAGGTGCAAGTCAAGGCATAGGCCAAGCTATTGCAGTGACGTTGGCAGCAAATGGAGCAACGGTATGTCTGCTGGCGAGGAATAAAGAAAAGTTGGTATCCGTTGCCGAAGTAATTACCAGTGCTGGAGGCAAGGCTGACCCCACGCCCTGTGATGTTTCTCAATCCGATGCGATTGAAAAAGTGGTGGAGACGATTGTTCAAAAACATGGACGGCTCGATATTCTCGTTAATAATGCTGGTGTGACTCGAGACACACTCATCCCCCGAATGAGTAATGATGAGTGGGACGAAGTCTTGTCGACAAACCTCCGAGCGCCGTTCTTGTTCATGCGGGCAGCGAGCCGTCCAATGATGCAGCAGCGTTATGGGAGGATTGTGAATATTTCAAGCGTGTCAGGGATGATCGGGAATCCTGGGCAGGCGAACTATTCAGCCTCGAAGGCAGGTCTTATTGGGCTTACTCAGACAGTGGCGAAAGAGCTAGCAGGCAGGAAAATTACCGTGAATGCAGTTGCTCCAGGTTTTATTGCGAGTGAAATGACCGATGCCCTAGGGCCTGCTCTTTTGGATGTGGTGAAAAAACGAGTTCCGGCAAAAAGGCTTGGTCTGGCAACAGAAATTGCCGAGGCAGTCGCATTTCTGGCCTCCCCATCTGCCGGCTACATTACCGCTCAGACTCTTGTTGTAGATGGCGGTTTGATCGGTTGAGATGCCTTTCTTGCCGATTTTTTTGGTACGAACTGGACAGGGTATGGTGTGACCCGGTATATCTTCCTTACGAATCCGGACCTTATTGAACCATTTTGAATAAGTTTGTGGCGGGTTTGCTAGTTAATAACATTTCACACGTTTCGCGAGACAGGATCGCGATTCACAATATTTGGAGGATCAAACGTGGCATCAGTCCAGGATCGAGTGATCGACATCGTTGCTTCTCAGTTAGGTGTAAGCAAGGAACAGATCACCCCCGAGACATCGTTCATTAATGACCTCGGTGCAGACTCTCTCGATACCGTGGAACTCGTTATGGAACTCGAGGAAGAATTCGAGATCAATATTCCCGACGATGCTGCTGAGAAAATTCAGACTGTCGGCCAAGCGGTTGAATTCATTGAAAATAACCAAGGCTGATTCAGTTTTTCAAAGGTCACATGTTTGGCTCAGGGTTGATCAAGGACGACATGAAGCGAAGGATTGTGCTTACTGGCCTCGGAGTAGTTACGTCTCTTGGCAGGCCTGTTGAAACGCTATGGAGTCGATTGCTTGCTGGTGACAGCGGCGTCGGACCGATAACTCTTTTTGACGTGTCGGGGTACCGGGTCCAGTTTGCCGGACAGGTTCCATGGGATGGTTTAGCTGAAGGTGTCGCAGGCGTTAAAGAACTTCGACGAATCGATCGCTTTACGCAGTTTGCGATTGCTGCCGCTGCTGACGCGGTGCGAGATTCAGGTATTGAGTTTCAAAAAGAAGATCCGTATCGGTGCGGTGTTGTTGTCGGTTCGGGTATCGGTGGTTTAGCTGAGTTCGAGGCACAACATGAGAGGTTGATTAAAAAGGGTATCGATAAGGTCTCTCCGTTCACTATACCGAAGTTGATCGTGAATGCTGCGAGTGGCCACGTCTCTGCAATTCACGGCATTAAAGGACCAAACTTTGCTGTTGCGACGGCGTGTGCAAGCGCTGCAAATTCTCTTGGTGAAGCGTTGCGTGCAATTCGTTGTGGTGATGCCGATGTCATGGTGGCTGGAGGAAGTGAAGCGGCCCTTACCCCCATGGGTCTTGCTGGTTTTCAGAATATGCGAGCCCTCTCTTTTCGGAGTGACGCACCACAGCAAGCGAGCCGACCATTTGATAAAAACCGAGACGGTTTTGTGCTGGCAGAAGGGGCAGGCGTTGTTGTCCTCGAGGAACTTGAACATGCTCGCCAGCGAGGAGCAAAAATTTATGGTGAGCTCATGGGGTATGGTTCAAGTGGTGACGCCGGACATATTACCCAGCCTGACGAGGAGGGACGCGGTGCTGCAAGAGCTATGTCGATGGCCCTTGATGATGCGGCGATTCCTCCGGATTCCATTGATTACATTAATGCCCATGGGACAAGCACTCCACTTGGCGATAAAGCGGAAACCTTAGCGATTAAAAAAGTATTCGGTGAGCATTCGGGAAGCCTTGTGGTCTCGAGTATCAAGAGCCACCTTGGACACACACTTGGTGCAAGTGGTGGTATCGAGCTCGTGGCCTGCGCAATGGCACTTCAGCACAATGTGATTCCACCAACGATAAATCTTGAAACACCAGATCCTGAGTGTGATCTTGATTACGCACCAAATCAGCCAAGAGAATTACAGGTAGAAGTGGCTATGAGTAACAGTTTTGGGTTTGGCGGTCATAACGCCAGCCTGATACTCGGTAGGCTTTCCTGAACCTTGGTAGCCTTTTCTGGAACGTATGTAATCTGGAACGTATGTAATTTTGAACTTGAGTGCGTAGCTTGATGGGTCTGCCCTACAGCGGATTGGCTCACACTAGTGCTTAAAGAAGAGTTCTCTACTTCAAAGCCGGCAAGTTGGTTCTATGCATATTTTTGGAGCACTTCATATCACGGCAAAAGCGTATCAACGTGTTTTTGTGTCGTGCATTACTTGGGCCTTGTTGGTCATTTGGGCGCCGGGCCATGCATACTGCCAGATGTCGGCAACTGCTGGGCAGGTTTGGAAAACGTACGATCTTGCACCTTTTGTAAAGGTAGCTGGAGATGGAGGCGAAGAGCATGTCGTGCACTGGATTTTACAGCAGACTGGGTATGAACAGTGGCATGGAAAGCACGCGGCGTCTCTGTCAGCAGCTGCGGCGAAGCTTTCGTGCTATCACACCGCGGATATGCAGGCTAAAGTCGCTGAAGTTGTTGAGCGATTTACCACAGGCGTTGCATCTCCTCATCGTTTTCAAATTCGTGTCATCGGGATAGGTACGGTGCGGTGGCGTCAGCAGGCATCGGAGACAATGACGGCACTGCCGACTGCTACAGCGGGAGTTCAGGCATGGGTCGTACCTCGTGAAAATTCCGCGGAGTTAGTCAATCGCCTTTTGGCACGAAGTGATGTTGAAGAATTACCAGTTGGGCCAGTGTTCGCGGCAAACGGTGTGCCCGCAACGTTATCTGGCGTTCGTGAACGGTCGTACATTCAAGACATTACTATTAATCCGTCACTTCCAAATGGTTGGCAACCACTGTCAGCTACATGTCGAGAGGGCCTGAGCGTTGATGTGCAACCGCTTGTCTCTCTTGATGGCGAACTTGTTGATATGGTTCTTCGCTGTCGGATTGATCAAATAGAACGCATGGCATCCGTTTCAGTAGCTGTACCTGTTGGCAATCGCCCTGACGTGAAGCTAGAAGTCCCCCAGATTTCGGCAGTACGGATTGGTGAGCGATTCCGTTGGCCAGCCTCGCGAACGCTTGTTGTTGGGTTGGGCTTAGTTCCTTGGCCAGTACCCGGTCAGAATAAGGCGGCGTCGGCAGGTCTTTTCACTGAAATTAAACGTAGTGATGCAATTGTTGTGATTGAGCCACGTCTCCGTAACGAGGTGCCACAACAGTCAGCTTTTCCCCCATCTGATCTAGGATGGATGAAATCACGTTCGTACTGTAGCCTTTCTCGTCGACATCAGCATTCTAACGAATAGTCGACACGTTAAAATTTCTATCAGCCTTTCGAGAACATGGACTCTGGTTTCTTTTATGAATGCAACGAATCATCGCCGGGTTGTAGTAACTGGTGTAGCCGCCATTTCACCGTTTGGTCTTACGGTCGAAGATCTTTGGTCAGGGTTAATTGAGGGACGTTCGGCTGTCGGGCCCCTGTCGGCCTTTCCCGTCGAAAATTTGCCGTTGCGTTACGCCGCTGAAGCAGATTGTTTCTCTGGGCACATCAGTGAATTTGGTGAACTCGATGCAAGTCAAAAGAAGTCGATTCGGAAGGGCTTGAAAGTGATGTGTCGTGAGACGCAAATGGCAGTTGCGGCTGCACAGCGTGCCCTCTCTGATAGCGGTCTTGTGACCGGAGCATCACCAACTGTGACTCCGGAGCGATTTGGATGTGTATTCGGTTCTGACTATATGTTGACAATGCCAGAGGATTTTACGACAGCAGTTGAACGTTGTCGGGGAAGCGATGGACAATTTGATTTCAACAGTTGGGGTGCCGAGGGGCTTCCTTCCATGACACCCCTTTGGTTGTTGAAGTATCTGCCAAATATGCCGGCAAGTCATATTGCTATCTTCAATGACCTTCGTGGTCCGAGTAATTCACTTACAGTGCGCGAGGCGAGTGGTCATATTGCTGCCGGAGAGGCGGCCATTACGATTAAACGTGGAGCCGCTGATGTCATGCTGGTAGGAGCGACAGGCACTCGTATCCATCCGATGAAGATGGTTCACACGATCCTGAATGAGCAGGTAGCCTTGGGTGACGATTCGCCAGAGACCTGGAGTCGTCCATTTGATCGTGATCGAAAGGGAATGGTGCTTGGCGAAGGTGCAGCTGTGCTTATCTTGGAAGAACTTGAGCACGCACAAGAGAGGAATGCACAGATTTATGGTGAAATTCTTGGGCATGCAGCGGCGTCGCATGCTGCGGGGATGGCAGTCGGCCAGCGAAAATCTGTGGTGCGACTGGTCACTTCCCGAGCCCTTGCGTCGGCAGACATGAGTTCGGATGCTCTCGGTCATATTCACGCACAAGGGTTGAGCACGACTGAGGGTGATAAGGAAGAATGTGCAGGACTACGAGCATCCCTCGGTGAAACGATGAATCAACTGCCTTTGGTCTCTGCAAAAAGTAATTTTGGCCATCTAGGAGCTGCTAGCGGACTTGTTGAATGCATTGCGAGCCTCCTGGCACTTCGAAAAAATGAGCTTTTTCTGCATAAAAATTATGATACTCAAGATGCTGAGTGCCCGATTCGTGCAGCAATCCGTGGAGATTCTCCGGGTGATAGCTTCCTGAGCTTTGCCGTAACTCCGCAGGGTCAGGCGGGTTCCCTTGTTTTTGGGCGGTGCCCAGAAGGGGCCACTGGCGCTGCTTCTTGACAGTTTCCGATGCCTGTTTTACCTTCTGAGACTAGAAAGGTGCCTTGTAGGACCTTTGTATTGGTTTGTAACGTGCTGGTTTGAGGAAACGCTGAGATCGCCTTTATCGGGTGCTTTTTGACGGCCACGGTGCTGCGGAGCGTCGACTTTTCCGGCACGACTTACAGGTGCTGGACCCCCGATCACTGCACTTGGAAGTAAAAATGGCGGTTGTCGATATATCTGGATCGGGTTAGTGAGTTCCGAGACACGCATGAAGCCAGAAGAAATTCTCCGAATAGTCGACGCAATTCATCGCGATAAAAACATCGACAAGGAGATCGTTTTTCAGGCGATTGAATCTGCGTTGGTTACCGCATTAGTCCGCCATTATGGCGAAGACGCGGAAGTCATCATACAAATCGATCGGGAATCGGGTGCTATCGCTGGAACATGCGATGGCACAAATATTGACCCGGAAGAGATCACTGGACGAATTGGCGCACAGACAGCCAAGCAGGTGATTATTCAAAAAATTCGCGAAGCTGAGCGGGATTCAATCCATGACGAGTATGAAGAGCAAGTTGGCCAGATGGTCTCTGGGCTTGTAACGCGTTTCGACGGTGGTGTCGCCACGGTATCTCTTGGGGTTACCGAAGCGATCTTGCCTCGGAGTGAACAGATTCCGGGTGAGAGTTTTCATGTGAACGAGCGGATACGTGCCACGATTTTCGAAGTTCGTAAATCAGGTAGCCGGGTCAAAATAATCCTATCCCGGATTCGGCCACAGTTGGTGCAGAGACTTTTCGAACAAGAAATCCCTGAAATAATTGATGGCGTTATTGAAATTCGTGCCATTTCACGAGAGCCTGGGTATCGCAGTAAGGTTGCAGTAATTAGCTCCGATAACCGGGTGGACTGCGTCGGGGCGTGCGTCGGCGTCCGAGGCAACCGGATCAAGAATATTGTTGAAGAACTTGGTGGTGAGCGAATAGATATCGTTCGTTGGAACGATGATCTTCAGGTGCTTGTTCCCAATGCTCTCCAGCCAGCCGAAGTTGATGAAGTGATTCTTTGTCAGATGCTCGGTCGTGGCATTGTCCTTGTAGGTGAGGATCAACTGTCACTTGCAATTGGACGACGTGGACAAAATGTCCGGCTTGCCAGCAAGTTATGTGGCTGGGATATCGAAATTATGACGCGCGAAGAACTTGATCAACAGATAGAACGCGCAGTCGATGGATTCTCCTCAATTAATGGCCTCGAGGAATCAGTCGCGGAACGACTCGTGGGTGAAGGGTTCCTGTCGTACGATGATCTCTCTGTCATTGAGCCTGACGATCTTATGGAGATGGGCGAGCTGTCGGCAGAAGCAGTCGATACGATTGTAAATGAAGCCGAAAATCGAGCAACTGTCGCTGAAGAGGCGGCTGCAGACGAACGGCGAAAGCAGCGTGAGAAAGAGCATGTTGAGCCGGGCTCAGCAGAAGCGAATGTAGAGGGTAGTGTTGAGAATGCTGCAGAGGCTGGTGGAGAAGTACAGGAGCAGGAGGCGACCTCACAAGACAAACCTTTGGATGCTGAGATTGCATCGGGGGAAGCAAGTGAGGCATCATCACCACCGCAATCTAGTTCATGATGTTTCAGGAATTTTTACAGTGTTGGCAAATTTTTTTTTGCTGGCCGCAGATGATTCAAAAAGGTCGGAGTAAAACTCGTGGCGGTTCGCATATACAGTCTTGCGAAGGAATTGAAACTCGACAGCAAAGAGCTTGTCGAACTGTGTTCTCGCGCGGGTATTCAAGACAAGGGTTCTGCCCTTGCTAGCCTTGATGACACTGAAGTTTCTCGGCTTAAAGAATTTATTGCAGGGAAAACCAAGACGCCTGATCGGCCAAAGGCATCTGAGGCCGCGGCACCGCCTAAAACCCCGGCAGTAATGAAGAGAGAAGATTACGTCGCCCCGACTGGAGCAGCCCGGCAAGGTCGACCAAAAGATTTAGGCTCTAAGACTCCTGCTCCAAAGCCCGCTCCGCTGGGAAGGGCTGCGAGACCTTCGAGCGAACGGCCGGAGTCTGGAGGCCAAGATGGCGAAACAACGCCACCGATACAGGTGCGGCCAGGAGCAAATCGTGGAACGCGTTCAGGGAACAAGCCAGCTCCAAGACCTACTTTCAAATTACCGCCAATGCCAGCAGCCGGTCGAAAGCCTGTGGCAAAAGTATCTGATGAGCCTGTTGCTCAAAAGCCAGATGTAAAACTCCCGCTTGATGCCATTCGCAGTGCAAAAGCGGGAGGCACAAAGCCTCTTGCAGAACATATGCGAAAGCACGAGGGACGTCAGCAAGATCAGGGCGCCGGCCAACGTGGGGGCCAGCGAGGTGGTCAGCGAGGTGGTTTATTGCGTGACGGAATGACAGGTGGGGGTCTGGCTCCACCGCTTCCACCGACGGGTGCTGCTGGTCGACAGCGGAAGTCTGGCAAAGGGGGAGGTCAGCGAGAAGATCTTCTTGGTGGCCGTGAGATGCGACAGTTGCATCGGAAGCGACCCGATCGACGCGGACGTGGAGACGATGACGATCGGTCAATGAGGCGTCGTCGTCCTCGTCAAAGACGCGGCCCTTCTGTTTCCACTGCGGCCCCAAGAAAAACAAATGCCTCAGTTCAGGTTCCCTGCACAGTTCGTGCATTTTCTGAGGCAATCGGGCTTGCCGCAAGCGAGGTCTTACGAAAACTTCTCAGCTTTGGTCTCGATGTGATTCCAAATATGAGTACAACACTTGATAAAGATACCGTCGAGTTAATCGCTGCTGACTTAGGAATTCAACTCGACATTAAAACTGCAGAAGATCTTGAAAAAGATTTACTGGCTGGATTTGATGCTGTTGATGAAGACCCTGCATTGCAACAATCCAGAGCACCAGTCATTACTTTTCTTGGGCATGTAGATCACGGTAAGACATCGTTGCTCGATAAGATTCTTGGCAGTGACGTCGCTGCGAGGGAAAGTGGGGGCATCACCCAGCACATGCGAGCCTACACCATCGATCATAGTGGTCGGCCAATTTCATTTGTCGATACACCTGGTCACGAAGCATTCACACAAATGCGGGCTCGGGGAGCAAATGTCACTGACTGTGCTGTACTTGTTATTGCAGCAGATGATGGCATTATGCCGCAAACAGAGGAAGCAATTAGTCATGTTCGAGCGGCAAGTGTACCGATCGTCGTTGCGATCAATAAAATTGATCTTCCTGGTGCAGATATCGACAAGGTTTTCCAGCAATTAGCGGCAAATGAGTTGCTGCCAACAGAATGGGGTGGCGATACTGAAGTCGTTAAAACAAGCGCCACCACGGGCGAGGGTGTGGACGAACTACTCGACACACTTTTGACCATTGCTGAGTTACACGACGTTCGAGCGAATCCAAACCGGTCTGCTGCTGGGGTTTGCCTAGATGCGTCTGTACACGAAGGACAGGGTGTCATCGCCTGTCTACTTGTTCAGAAAGGCACGCTTGCAGTCGGAGATGCGGTTGTTTGTGGCGAGGCAACTGGAACCGTAAAATCGATGCAGGACACCTTGAAAGATCGAAGAGTAAAGCAGGCAGGCCCGTCGCGAGCGGTCATGGTCGCTGGATTCGATATTCCGCCGGGTGCAGGTGAACGCTTTCAGGTTGTTGACGCGATTGCTCTTGCTCGAGAAGTTGCCTCAAAAAGAACAGGCATTCGAAGGCAAACGAATCTTCTCTCTGCTCCGGTTCATGTCACCTTCGAAAATCTGACTGAGCGGCTTGGTACGCAGAAGACACCGACACTGAATCTAATAATCAGAGCAGACGTCCGTGGTTCAATCGAAGCAATTCTTAAGGAATTGGAGAAACTAGAGCATCCGGAAGTACGGATACGTATTCTTCAGGCGTCTGTTGGAGGGATCAGTGAAGCCGATATTCAGCTAGCAGATGCATCCGATGCTGTAGTTATAGGATTCAATGTTGTTCCGGATGACCGAGCCAAGTCACTTGCCAATGATCGCGGTGTACAGGTTCGTCGCTACGAGATTATCTATCAGGTAACAGATGATCTGAAAAATGCACTCGAGGGAATGCTTACTCCTGAGAAGCAAGAGGTAGAACTTGGTCGGGCCATGGTTCAACGAACATTTTCGATCAGTCGAATTGGTGTTATTGCTGGTTGCCGAGTAGTGGGAGGCATTATCTCCCGAAACGGCCGGTTGCGGATTATTCGTGACAGTAGAGTTCTTGGCGACTATCCAATTGATACATTACGTCGGGAAAAAGATGATGCAAAAGAGGTTCGAGATGGCCTCGAGTGTGGAATAAAAGTTGCAGGTTTTAATGACGTAAAGGAGGGCGACATTCTCGAGTGCTATAAAATCGAGGAAGTCGCACGAACACTTTCGTGAGTACGCGTAGACTTCTTAAGGCGGCAGAAGCAGTACGGGGAGTGGTCAGCATGGCCATTCTTACTCAAGTCCGTGATCCTCGAGTCCAAGATGTCACAGTGACCGGTGTCGAAATGGCTCCAGATATGCGTTCAGCCAAAGTTGTAGTGTCGATTATGGGAAGCCCTGCGAAACAGGAACTCGCACTGCGTGGTCTGTCCAACTCTGCTGGTTTTCTGCAGGCGAAGATTGCTGAGCGAATTGACACTCGTTACATTCCAAAATTACGATTTGAAATTGATGCGGGCGTAAAGCATTCTTTAGAGATTGCTCGAGTTCTTGGTGAAGTGTTACCAGTTTCGGATCAGGACGAAGTACTCGGTGAAGAATCAGATTCTGCTCAATCTTCAGAGATTTCCAAACAAGACCCTCAGGATGACGCTGAAAGAACTGTATGACCGCTAAGAAAAAAACAACAAAGTCGAAAGCTCAGAAAAAGCCCGTAGTCAAAGTGAAAAAAGCAAAGGCTGCCAAGAAGTCTGTCAGTAAGAAGGTTTCAAAGGCGAAGAAGGGTACGACTGGAGCAGCCAAGAGTAGTTCTGTTGGTAAAAAAGTATCTAGTAAAAAGGGTGCAGGAAAAACAAAGAAGGCTGCCGGTTCCAAGTCGAAGCAGGCGGCTTCCGCTGTGCTTAAAAAAAATACGACGAAAGCTAAAAAAGGAGTTGCTCCAGCTGTAGATAAAAAAGTAAAGCTAGAGAAAACAAAACCAGAGAAAAAGAAGCCAGAGCTTTCCGGTGCCCAGAAGCAAAAACTGATTACAAAAATGCACAAGGTGCTGAAAGGGCATTACTCTCCAAGATTACCGAATACCTCTCGCCCCCTGTTAGATCAGGTGCTTTTTGCGTGTTGTCTTGAAAACGCTCAATACGATGACGCGGAAAAAGCATTCGCAAATTTAATTGAACATGCGTTTGATCTGAATGAAGTGCGTGTCACAACGGTAGGAGAACTGGCGGATTTCCTTGTCGGATTGCCTGACCCATCACGGGCAGCTTTGGCTCTGAGAAGAGCTCTGCAGAGTGTTTTTGAGTCGACATACGAGTTTACTTTGGAGCATGCAAAGAAACACTCTGTGTCGCACGGAGTTAAAACACTGGACAATCTTCGTTCGTTAACACCATTTACAAAAGTTTTTGTAGTATCAACGGCGCTTGGTGGGCACGGCGTTCCTCTTGACCACGGAGCTGTTGCTGTTTTGTATCTCTCTGGCGTGATTTCTTTTGAAGAATATCAGCAAGTGACCGCTCCAGGTCTGGATCGAATGGTGACAAAGAAAATTGGACGAGAGTTCAGCTCACTGTTGCATCAATTTGGGGCCGACCTGCTTTCGTCATTACACGGAGTAAAGGCTAAAAAGATTCTTGCTGAGATTTCTACAGACACGAAAGATAGAATGCCGAAGCGTGGCGAGAAATTGCCTGATCTACTTGTCTCAGCTGTATCTGCATCAAGCGATGGAGACATGTCTGAGCAATTTCGTCCGGCTGGTCCTCAGGCAGCACCGCGGCCTGCAGGTAAGACGCCGCAGCCTCCACCTGGTTCCGGGCCTAAACGAGATGCGGATGGTACGCCAATAGGCACTCGCTCTGGACCGAAGCCATTTGTTGTCAAGCCGAACAAGGCTCGTTCAATCACAATCAAGCCGGAACTCGCTGCTCAAAGAGAGGCAGCGGAACGAGAAGCGCTGAAAGCCAAGTCAGAGGCAAAAAAGGTTCGCAAAGATGATGACAAGCTGCTAGGCAATAAAAGTGTGATGGCCGGAAAATCCAAAAAGCAGGCCTCTGGCCATACTCGTA
>MDTC01050569.1_pt1 | contig 12172 bp, 7 predicted proteins | sample 811181 | NCBI WGS metagenome assembly MDTC01 (sample SAMN05326644, study PRJNA326480) | marine metagenome | isolation source: seawater | place: Pacific Ocean: North | collected 2011
CTAAAAAAAATAAAGGAATATCCGATTGCAGCTAATAAGCTAAGAATATAGCTTTTATGAAAAGATATATAAAAAATGTATAAAAATATAATTGTTGTTGTTGGAAAAAAATTTGGTCTGCAAAAGGTGGCAAAAGCCAATAAAAAGCAATAAAAAAAGACTGTAATATAATTTAAATTCGTAAAGAATTTAGATGAGCTAATTTTTGCAAGACAAAATATAATTATAGTTATAGATAGTGTTTCTGCATGATTTCTCATTATTTGATGAATAAAATTAAAATATCCAAAACCCATATTCTCTAAAATTGGTAAAATTAAAAATAAAATTAATATATAAAAACTTATTTTTTCTGAAATTAAATTTTTGCATAATTCAAATAAATAAATCGGAAGTAATAATCCAACAATTATATAAGCATAAGATGTATCTCCAAATACAATTTTACCAATTGCTATAAAATATCTTAGACCAGGCATCATATAATAAACGTCTCGCCCACCTCTAAAAACTTCAAAAAAATTGAAATTATATAAATTTTTAACTATTTCAGTACCTTGAAATTCATGAAAAAGACCATCAGCACCTCCTCTGAAGTATCTAAGGCCAGTTAAAAGATTAATATCTTTAAAATAAATAAATAGAATAGTACTGAAGATTGAAAGGAAAAATATTGCGTAATTAAATTTAGAGATTGTTTTAAAATTAAAAATAAATTTATAAAAGAAAATGAACAAAGCTAGCTGGAATATAATCTCAAAAAAACCTAAAGTAAGATTAAAGAAATCTTTATTTAATTTTATTTCAAGGTTGTCTTGATCATTAATTGAATATCCAAATATATATAAATTTTTAGATTTTGTATCTATGGTAATACAATTTTTTTCAAATCTATTAAAATTAATTTTTTTAATATTTGATAATTCAAAATTACTATAAGCAAAATAAGCATTACCCTTAGCGCATAAAGTTGAATTAGAATAAGAGTTGGGAATTTTATAAAGTACATAATATGGTAATATTCTTCTAAATTCTTTGTCTTTTTGAAAATTATATTCTAGTGAATTAAATTGTCCAAGTCTTAGATTTTCTCTACTTGAAAAATTAATTTTTTTAACAAATCTTGTAAATTTACTTCTTGTAAAAAAATTATCACTCGAAAAAGAATAAGGTTTAGTTATAGAATTATAATCTTTAAATGTATATTTTGGATGTTCAAATTTGTGAGTAGATTTAAATAGTCTATCAATATCAAAATTTAAATTGTAATTTTTTTTTAAATCATAAATAATATTATTAGGCAAAAAATTTGATAATATTTTAATATCAGCATTAGATAAGAATGAAGAATTAGCTTCTTCAATAGTTTTACTTGTAATGTAATTAGGTGCCAAAACTATGGTAATTAGTAAAATTATTTTATAATAGCTTAAATCAATAATCTCCCTTATTTTAACATTATGTATGAAAAGAATTCCAGTAACAACAATAGTTAGATCAATACTATTATTTAAAGGCAAACCTAGCGAGATAGCTAATAATAATAAAAATAATAATTTAAAATTAAAACTACTAAAAACTAACATACAATTATATTTTTTACTCTTACTATAGTGGTAATAAATGATCGATTTAAAAAATTCATATTTTTTTATTAATATTTTTATTACCTTTTCAGTCTTTTTTAATATAACTTCATATGATTTGATTTCTAATTTTCTTATCTTGATATGTTTACAAAGACTTACATTTTATTTTAATAAATACTTATAAGAGCAGTGTTTATTTGGCAAACGAAAAAACTGTGAATATGTTTTTCTTGATATTAAAATTTAAAAAAAAAATGAGTTAATAAGTAATTTCTTAAATATTTACTAAAAGTAATAGTATATATATTGTTAAAAAATTGTAATTATTATTGTATGAAGAAAATAGTGAATAATAAAAAAATAAAAAAATTTCAATCCTGGGGAAACAATATAACAATTAGTGCTAAAGAAATAATTTTTTCTGAAGATATTATTAAAGATAAGTCTCCAAATTTAACTATTTATGGTAATGGCAGAAGTTACGGCGATTGTGCTTTGGGTAATAATATTTTGAGCATGAATAATAATAATGGCATTAAAAGATTTGATAATGAAAAAGGGGTAATTGAATGTAATTCTGGAACGAAACTTCGAGATATTAATTCTTTGATTATTCCTAAAGGTTGGTTCTTTCCAGTTTCTCCTGGAACAAGTTTAGCAACAATCGGTGGCTGTGTGGCAAGTGATGTTCATGGTAAAAATCATTATACTAATGGTAGTTTCAGTGATCATGTAATAAGTTTAAAAATACTAAACTCAAAAAATGAAATATTAGAAATTTCTAGATCTGAGTTATCTGAAATTTTTTATGCCACATGTGGAGGCATGGGTCTTTTAGGAATAATAGTAAGTGTATCATTAAAATTAATGAGAATTAATTCATCGAATATATATCAAACAGAAAAAAAGTTTACTAGAATTGAAGATCTAATAGATGCATTTTATGAACATGAAAACAATATGTATAATGTTGGTTGGATAGATTTTTTAAATAACAAATCTAATCAATTTAGAAATATTTTTATGACAGCAAACCATGGAGATGACTTAATTTATAAAAATATTGAAATTAAAGAAATTAATGTACCTTTCAAGAAATGTTTCTCTTTATTACTCAATAATCAAGGTATGAAATTATTTAATAAGATATATTTCTCTCGTTCTGAACATAATCGGTTTTCTAAAATAAATTTTAATAAATTTTTTTATATTCTTGATTATGTAAAAGACTGGAATTTGCTTTATGGAAGAAATGGATTACTGCAACTACATTTTGTAATACCTGAGAAATCTATAAAATATGCATTAAATAAAATATTTAGTAATATTTCTGAAACACAAATTAGACCATATTTAGCTACATTCAAAAGATATTCTGACTCAAACAACAACTACTTGACTTTTGCTAAAAAAGGGTTTGGAGCTGCTCTAGATTTTCCAAATAATATTAATTCACGGAAGTTGTTAAAAAAACTTGAGAGTATCATAACAGATCATGATGGAAAAATTTATCTATGTAAAGATTCACTGTTATCAAAAGAAAATTTTGAAAAATCATACGAGAAGCATAATTTATATAAAAAAGTTTTAAAAGAATTTAATCCAGAGCTAAAATTTAATTCAATACAATCTGACAGACTTGGTATTACATGAAAAATATTTTAATTATTGGTGCTAATTCTGCTCTGGCTCAACCATGTATAAAAATTTGGGCAAAAAAAAAAATATAATCTTTTCTTAGTAGGAAGAAACTCTAATAAATTAAATGATCTAAAAAAAAAATATTAAAAATGAATTCAATATAGATGTTAAAATAAGTGTTAAGGATTTATCTAATAATAGTAGTAGTCAAAAAATAAAAGATGAGTTTTTTAGTATTAATAACAGATTAGATATTTTGTTTGTGTGTTATGGTGAGTTAGATGAAAAAAAGAAATTACTACCAAATTCAAATCAATTAATTGATTATCTATTCGTTAACGCAATATCAAAAATTATCTTAATTAATTCTTTTAATGATTATTTTAAAAATCAAAAATCAGGTAATATTTCTGTAGTTACCTCTGTTGCTGGAGATATTGGAAAATCTTCTAATTATATATATGGCTCATCAAATGCAATGTTATCAAATTATTTGACAGGTTTAAGACAAGAATTTTTTTATTATGGAGTAAGAGTAGTGAATATAAAACCCGGTTTATTAGATACACCTATGACTGCAAAATTAAAAAAAAATATATTATTCTCTGATCCAAATTTGATATGCAATAAATTAGTTTCTTCAATTGAAAAAGATAATAAGGATATTTATTTACCTTTTTTCTGGAAATATATAATGCTAATTATAAAAATGATCCCTAAAGTTATTTATAATAGATTAAAAATTTAGATCTATGTTATTCAGTTAATTAATGTTCTATTCAAAATACAATAATCTATCATTTGTGATAACATTTATTATATCACTTTCTCTTATCGTGTTTTATTTTCGAGAGCCAGGTAACATGGTAAATTTTTATTATATTAATTATGAAAATGAATTTATTAGAAGGGGCTTAATAGGACATTTATTTTTACTATTAGGTTCGAATGAAGTTATTCTTAAACTATTTTTTATTTGTTCAGTAATATTTTTAAATTATTTAATTTGTTCTCAAGAGCTCATAAAAATAAATAATATTGATGAATTAATGAAAGATATACTGTTAAAAATATTTTTTATATCGACTCCAGCTGTAACATTTTATTATTATCATTCTTTTACTTTAGATATTTATTTATTTATATCGGGATTAATATTGACACTTATAATTATTAAATATGATATTTGGATAACCTCTTTTTTATTATTCTTTATATCTATAGTTTCAATATTAATTCATGAAATTTTTGCCAGTTATTACTTTTTGTTGCTCTTAGCAATTTTTATACATAAATTTAGAGAGCAGAAAAATATTATTTTTTTATCAATATTTATTTTAATAATTTTTATTCTCTTTTTTTATTTTATCATTTTTAAATTAGGTTATCTTGATGATTTTAATGTTGATTTAATAAGAAATTCCCTTCCAAAAGATGATGAGGATATGATAAATTTTATGAACTCATCACTTACTAGAGATATTCAGGTTTTTTTTAACTTTAATCAAATTGTAGGTATTATCATAAATTCACTATGTACATTGCCTGCATTATTTTTATTCTATCTAATTACTAAATCACTCTTTAGAAAAGAATATATTGAAAAAAAATATATTTATTTAATTTTATTTTTTTGTTTCGCCCCAATTGGTAATATTTTTGTAGCTACTGATCACGGAAGATTTATATTTGTTATTATTAATAATTTTACGTTAGTATCTATATATTTTTTTAAAATAAAAAGATTTACGAGTCATTTACTATCACCTAATATCTGCCTGATTATTTTCTTGGTAATTATTTTAAACTTATTAATTGGCCCTTCTAATTTAATGAAAGCCCCAGAATTTTACTATAAAGTATTGGAATTTAGGGATTTTTTTTTAGTATCAGGTAATATTTAAAATACAGTGATCATCAATATACTTAACCTAATTAGAGTTAAAGATTGGTCAAAGAATATAATTATTTTCCTGCCAATAATCTTTTCAGGAAATTTAAAAAATTCTAGTCTCTATTTTGATTTACTTATAACTTTTATATTATTTTCTTTAGTTTCGTCTTTTATATATATAATTAATGATATTCTAGATATAGAGGATGATAAAAAACAACAATTAAAAGTCAAAAAAAAACCACTTGCCTCTGGTAAGTTATCAAAAAAATTTGCAATTTTTGTATTGTTTGTAATTTTACTTTTTTTATTTGTAGGTTTTTTAAAATATAAACATATTTATTTATATTTATCTTTTTATTTATTAATTAACTTATCATATTCTTTATATTTAAAAAAAATCCCAATAGTTGATGTATTTCTTCCCTCGCTAGGTTATTTAATTCGTTTAGACTTAGGGTCAAATATAATTAATGTAAAAACAACTATACTTTTAGGCGGTACAATTTTCTTTTTAGCTTGTTTTATTATTTTTATTAAAAGGTTTGTAGAATTAAAAAATCATTATCAATCAAAAAAATTTAAATATATGTTTTATAAAAAAAATATAAAATATTTAATATTATTATCCTCTATATTATTTTTTATTACATTAATTTTTTTTACATTCATAATAGATTATAAATTAATATTATTAATACCTTTACTTATTTTAGTTTTTATAAGATATTATTCATCTTCAATCTCTTACAATTTAGGTGAGTCCCCACTTGATTTAATTTTAAGAGATAGAGTGATCTTAATTTCCTCACTAATTATAATTATATATACAATTTTAAATTATTACTAATTGACTGATAAAAATAAATTAAAATAATATGATACGATACGATACGATACGATATGATATGATATGATCTACTCTATTAATAGGTATATGAATATGTAGTGAAATAATTTTATTAATATGGTTTTTAACACTAATTGATCATTTTACTTAACAAAGATTTTCTATTAACAATTTATTTATTATGATAAATCAATAAAAAATAAATTGGAGAGATGTGAGAGCGGTTTAATCAGCACGCTTGGAAAGCGTGTGTAGTAGCAATACTACCGAGGGTTCGAATCCCTCTCTCTCCGCCATATTATTATACTTTCTTATTAAAAATTATTTTTTTGCGAAAATATTTTTGACTAGGAACTTCAAAATAATTGTAAGTCAAATAAGATATAAATAATAGTAGTATAAAAAAAATTATAAAAAATTTTTTTTCTAAATTAAATTCATAGCCAATATATTGTAAAGTGCCTATTATAGTTAATTGGAGATGAAAATGTATCAAATAAATACTATATGTTAGGTCTCCAATCATAGATATTTTTTTACCTAAATTAATTTTTATATTTTGTAAAAAAGCTAGTGTTAATATTAAAAGAGAAAATATTAACCCAAGGTATCCAATTTCATAAACTTTATTTTTTAACGTAAAAAAATTAAATAAAAAAATAATTATAAAAATTGTCAGAAATAAAAAAAATATAGTATAGAAATTATTGATTAAATATTTATATTCTGTGTTAATTTTTTCATAAATTAAAAAAGAACCTCCTCCTATAAAAAAAAAGAAAATAACAATTCCAAAATTTAATGAAAACTTTGAAATTAGATATGCTAATAATAAAATAATTACAATATGCCAAAGCTTTCCTAATTTTATTTTTGCTAAAATAAAAAAAAAACAGTATACAAAAAATTCCATTGAAACTGACCAAATTGGAGCATTAAATGACCATCCATCTTGGAAACCCCAATGAGATATTAGAAATATATTTAGTATAAAATGCTTTAAGTCATTAAAAGGATATACAATAAAATTGCCATTTAAATATAAAAATAAATACTGAAAAATAGCTACAAAAAGTAGTGTTAGAAAATGTAATGGATATAGCCTAGAAAATCTTAGTAAAAAAAACTCTTTAGAGCTAATTCTATTTTCTTTAATATTTTTTAAATATAGCCAAAAGAAAATAAATCCAGATAAACAAAAAAAGAAAAGTACTGCGTTATTACCATTTTCATAAAATAACCACAGTACTTTATAAAAAGGTTGTTGAGATTTTATAAAGTTATCTGGTAAGTTAATTCCTTGTAAATAATAAAAATGATTATAATGCCAAATTACAACACATAATGCTGCTATTCCCCTAGCAAAATCAAGAAGATAAAAACGTTTTATCATTATATCCTAAAATATAAATAATCTTTCTTAATTCTTTTCATCATTATGCTGAATTCTATACTAATAATCTTAATTTTTGTATTTTAATTATTATGTTTATCTTGATTTTATTTATATGAACTCAAATTAGAAAAAACATAACTTTAATTGGTGTTTATTCAATTGTAAGATAACTACTTAGTACAAGGCATGTTTTTTATGCAGTTCTATACATTTAGTTTTATTACTAGTTATTATAAAAAAATTTAATTTTTTGTAAATTTTATCAATGCATTGGATTTTTTTAATCGGCGTACAAAATTGATTTATATTTCCACAATGAAGAATATAGTTATTTTCATCATCTATTTTACCCATTAATAATTTATTAGTAGGTACTCTAATATTAACAGTAAAATTATCTATCTCAGTTTCGAAATAATCAATATTTTTCTTTAAATGTATTTTTTTGGGCCACGGATAATTATTATCACTAGAAATAACTCTATCAATATTTTTAAATATGAAAAAAATTAAACTAATAGATAGCAAAAAAACAAAGCTATATTTTAAATTTATACTTTCTTTAATAAAAATATTTGATATTAAACCTATTGAATAAGATACTATAGTTATAAATAAAGCATAGCCTCCATATCTTGTAGATGGCGTTGAATACAATAACCAAAATATTATTGGACCTAATAAAAAAATAAACGCAAAAATTTTAGTTTTAATTTGTTGATTGTCGTAATTGATTTTAAAATTTTTAGAATTACTCAAAAATAAAAATAATGATATAAAAATACCTATTAGAAATATATTTAAAATTCTTATTATATCAGGATCTTTAGCCCAATATTTTATCCAAAAATTTTTCTTTTGAGATAAATATTGTTTATGTGATAAAAGATTTTTATTTGGATTAAAAATAAATTTGTTTGCATCAGGAGTGTTTTCTTTTGCATAAATCATCCAACCTCTTGTGAATGACAAAATTACATTTTCGTTAATTTTAGCAATATCTTTATCTATTGACCAACTTACTTGGTTTTGATTAAAACAAGTGAAACTCAATGGGTAGACTAAACATCCACTATTTATAAAATTTTTTGATAAAACCATTAAAATTAAAATTGATACAAATACTAAAATTTTAATTTTTTTTAATACTTGAATTAAAATATTAAAATTAAGTATTAAGATAAAAATTAAAAATGGAAAAATTATTACTGAGCTTAATCTTAGAAAAATTGAAATTGTAAATATTATTAATATTTTGAACAGTAAATTTTTTTTATTATTATTTTTATCAAACAATAAAAAAAAACAGTATAGAAAAACTATCAGCATTAGTAACTGAGGTATAATTTCAGCACCATGATCTTTAAGTCTTGAAAATAATACTAACACAAAAACTATGTTAGAAAGCAATATTATTTTGATTTTATTAGATCTAGTCTTAAAATAATTTTCAAAACAAAATATAATAAAAAAAAATGTATAAATACCATTTAAAACTTGTAAACCGTTATAATCAATAATTGGTAACCTAAATAGTGAAAAAATATTGAACCATAAATTTTGAGGATAGGCTAAAACACTATTTAGATTTGCTAACCCAAAGATTATATTAGAAAATTGTAAAACATTTAGATATGGCAGATGATAATAATAAAAATCATCGTGATGAGTAATTAAAATAAAATAAGGTAAAGAAAGTATTAAAATTATAAAAAAAATTAGTAATTTTTTATAATATTTTTCTAAACTTACTTTTATTAAAAAAATTATTATACCAAATAATGAAACTAGAAATGAAACTACAAAATTTATTGGTAATACAAAATTTAATATAATTGATATAGGTATCAGTATAATTATAGAAAAAAACCCAATTTCTCCAAATTGATAAGTGGTATTTTGGTCATTAGTAAAAAATTTAAAAATTTGACTGAAAAGTAAACCGTATCCAATTAAGCTTATAAATAATAATAAAATATAGGTACAAAATAAAATATAGTTACCTATCACTTTATTGACTCAGAATATTTAATAGTTTCTTTTAGTAAATCTTTTAAAGAGGGTTTAGGTTTAAGAATTAGAAATATTTGATAAGAAAATAATGATTTTGATATTTTTATTAGCAATATATTTATTTTTAAAAGTAAACTTGAAAACATATTTTCACCCAAAGCTAATGGAAAAGGTACGGGAATTCCTTTAGTTTCGTGAATATCAAAATAATTTATAAATAACTGTTTAAACGAACTAAATGTAAATAATCTATTATGGGTTTTATCTAAAATTCCTCTATTTCCATAATTAAAAAAACCAAAAAGAAGCATTAATCTGATAATTAAAAAAGAAATATTTCCAGTAGATGCTATTATTTTATGATCTTGATTAAGTTCTTTATATAGATTTTTTACAAATACCTCAGGTTCTCTTAAGTGTTCAATTATATCTAATAAAAAAATGTATTTAAAGTTTTTAATATTTTTTGGCATCTCATAATCAAGATCTATTATTTCTTCTTCATCAATATTTGAATTTTTTAAATTTCGATATTTATTAACAGTTTTAATGTAACAGTTTTTTTCTTTTTTTAAAAAATTTAGATAACTTGCATTTGATGACCCTATGTCAATAATTGACGAATTGGTATTTACTGTACTAATAGCCAATTTATGCGTTGAATAAAAACTAGATTTATCTTCATACTGCTCTATTATATTGTTATATTTTTCACTATAAAATATTCCAAGTTTTTGAAATTTATATAGAATGGTTTGTTTAATAATATTAAAAGCATAATTGAAACCATTGACATAAGAAATCTCATCCCCATAATATGTAGGAATTGCAAATTCTGATATTTTATAATTATTAGCAATATGCTGAATAATTATTTCTGTATCAAAATGATAATTATTTGAATTTAAGAAAAAATTACAATTACTTAAAGTTTTAATTGAATAAACTCTATAACCAGTATGAAATTCACTTAAATTTGTTTTTAAAATTAGATTCTGTGTTTTTGTTAGTATAATGTTGCCAATAAATTTATAAATTGGCATCCTGCCTTTTAAAGCATCTTTTTTATTTATCATTCTAGATCCTAAGGTCAGTGATGAATTAGTTTGTATGTGAAAATTGATTAAATCATGAATAATTTCTGGAGAGTATTGTCCATCACCGTGAAGAAGAGTTAAAGTATCAAAATTATTTTCTATTGCATATTTCATACCTAATTTTTGATTACCACCATAACCATAATTTTTAATATTTTTTAATATTTTGATATTAATTTTATTGTTTTTCTTTGACCATTTGTTTGCTAATTCAAAAGTTTTATCAATTGAAGCATCATCAATAATTAAAATCTTGTAATCTTCTTTTTGTAAAGAATCTGGAAGTCTATTCAAAACTTTAGTAATAAAATTCTCATGATTATAGGCAACGATAAAAATTAAATGTTTCATATTTTATTATTTAATATTTTAAATTAGACCACAGATAATAACAGTTGCTTTGTGTATTTTTTTTGGGGCCTATTAAAGATAACTTTGGTTTCACCTTCTTCAATTACTTCTCCTTTTTCTAAAATAATTACATAATCAGAGATTGACTCAATTACTTTCATATTATGACTGATAAATATATAACTCAATCTAAATTTATCTTGTATATTATTTAATAAATCTAAAATTTGTTTTTGAATACTTACATCTAAAGCTGATGTTGGCTCATCAAGTATAAGTAATTTTGGTTTTAAGATCAGAGCTCTTGCAATAGCTATTCTCTGTCTTTGCCCACCTGAAAATTCATGTGGATATCTATTATAAATATCATCAAAAATTAATCCAACATCAGATAGTATTTTTTTAGATCTATCCTTTTTATCTTGGTTTGTTAAATTTTTAAAATGAATATTTAGGCCTTCATTTATAATTTCTTGAACCGTCATTCTGGGGCTTAGAGAACTAAATGGATCTTGAAAGATAATTTGAATATCTTTTCGTAAACTAATAAATTTTTTAGAATTAATCAAACTTATATTATTGTTCTTATAGAGTATGTCTCCTGAAGACGGTATCAGTTTTAAGATTGCTAGAGCTAGTGAACTCTTACCTGATCCTGATTCCCCAACTATACCGATTGTTTGATTCTCATATAAATTAAAACTTATTGAATTAATTGCCTTAACGTAATCAACTGTTTTTTTTAGTAAACCTTTTTTTATTGGATACCAAACTTTTAATTTATCAATTTTCATTAATAACTTATTTTTTTCTATTAATCTCTCTCTTTTTAAAGTTTTGATATTTATTAATTCTTTTGTATATTTTTCTATCGGATTATTAAAAATATTAAATTTTGAATTATGCTCTAAAATAACACCATTCTTCATAATATAAACATAATCTGCTATGTTTTTTACAACACCTAAATCATGACTAATGAATAAAATTGCCATATTTAATTTTTTTTGTAAATTTTTTAATAGATCTAAAATTTGTAATTGAATAGTTACGTCTAATGCTGTTGTCGGTTCATCTGCAATAAGTAAATCAGGATTATTAGCTATTGCCATTGCTATCATGACTCTTTGCCTTTGCCCACCTGATAATTCAAATGGGTATGAGTTTAATCTATCAGTTAAATTATCTAAGCCAACATTATTCAATAAAATTTTTGTTTTTTCTGTTGCTTCTTTTTCAGAAATTTTAGAATGATTGGTAATTATTTCATTAATCTGTTTTTTAATATTATGTAAGGGGTTTAAGCTAGACATAGGTTCTTGAAATATTGTTGTGATTTTA
>MDTC01138067.1_pt1 | contig 12172 bp, 11 predicted proteins | sample 811181 | NCBI WGS metagenome assembly MDTC01 (sample SAMN05326644, study PRJNA326480) | marine metagenome | isolation source: seawater | place: Pacific Ocean: North | collected 2011
GATGAGAATGCCCAACATCCACCACATTGCCCTTGATTTTTTACTGAAGATACTTTAAAATTATTTCTCCAATCAATACTATCTTTATTTAAATTATCAAACTCTAAGATATTATTTGTTGAACCTTTATCATATAGATAATGATTCATTTTTATAAATTCATCATTATAAGTCATATTAATAAATTGATTCTCACCTACAATATAACTATGATTTTCTGAATTATGTATTTTAATAAATTCCTTGTTAGATAAAGACAAGACACTCAGTAAAATATTTTTTAATAAAACAAACATTTTATATATATATATAATATTATATTTATGTCATTTCATATAAATCGAAGTCATAATTTAGAGGCATATTTAAAAGACAAGGGATGGCACAGTGCTACCCCTGAAGAGATGTCAAAGTTTTCTTATTGGGATACATATTCGGAACCTGAAGTAAATTCAGAAATAAAGGTTTGGAATAAGGTTGGATTTTCGACGATTGTAGATTGTTTATATAGTTGGCATAGGAGATTAGAAAAGTTAAACTTAACTCATTTAGCACCTCATACGATAACTGATTGGGAAAAGAATAGATTAAGCATGAAAGATTTTCAAGATGGTGATTTATGGTTTTTTAAACAAATATTTGGAGTTCATGGTAAAGGTATAAATTTAATATCTAGTTATGAAGATTATCAAAAAATATTTCATGTTGAAGATAAACAAAGAGATATTCAAGGACCATGTTTAATGGAAACATTACATCATGAATATATTTTACAAAAAGGAATAAGGAAATCTCATTTAATAAAAGGTGGTTATAAATATAATTTAAGAGTATATTCTTTAACGAAAGGAACCGGTGAAACATATGCTTATAATGATGCTTTACTTTATTGTACATTGTTTCCATTAAGATATGATAATAAAGACTGTCTAGTCGGTAAAAACAATAAAGTATATCCCTTAACTGTAAAAGATAAATCTGGTAAAACTTTTGTTCCTAAAAAGCAAATGAGAAAAAATGTTCATGTATCTCATTGGAAACCAAAAGAAGAAGGTGTTTATAATATCACTGATACTCGTAAAATGTGTAGATTAAGTGATTTACCTCAGTATAAAACGATTATGAGAAATATATTTCAAAATATAAGAGAAATGTCATTATTATTTACAGATATCCTTGAAGAATATAAATCTTGCCCTGATAAACCATTCCATGCTGATTTAGATAAAATATATCAAATATGGGGGTCTGATTATATTGTTTGTGAAGATTTAAGTGTAAAATGTTTAGAAATAAATGCCTTCCCTATGTTATCTCATGGTGATCCTCATAAAGGTCAAAGTGGTAGTAAAAAGAGACCTCATGAGCTTGCTTTTAGAAAAGCAGGTTTTGACAGAGATTTAATGAGATTATTTGGATATAATTTTGAAAATACAGATAAACCAAATAATTGGGTTCAGTTGAATCATAAATTTATGGATACACCTATCGAAAGATTGCATTTACAAGATAGTAATTCAAAAAGAACAACAAAGAAAAAAAGAAAATCTAAAAAGAAATCTAAAAAAAGAAAATCTAAAAGAAAGTAGATGAAAGAATATATAACTAGAAAGATAAAATATAAACGCAAAGATAAATACACCTATGAATATTTAGATATGAAAGATAATCATATAAATCAAACAATCGTTAAAAGACTATTAGATGGATTATATATTCCACCAGCATATAAAGATGTTAAAATAAATTTAAATAAAAATGAAAAGGTTTTAGCGATTGGTTATGATGAGAAAGGAAGACCTCAATATATATATAATAAAAGATTCACTGAAAGAAACAATAAAAAGAAATTTCATAAAATGATTGAATTTGGTGAAAATTACAGGAAAATAATGAATAGTGTAAAAAAAGATCTTTATAGTGAAGGAGATACTAAAGAAAAACAAATCGCGATGGCTTTAATGTTAGTTGTTGATTGTGGTATTCGTATTGGTTCAGAAAAATATAAAAATGAAAATGATTCATTCGGTGCAACCACTTTAGAATCTAGACATGTAAAAGTAAATGGTGATACTGTATCTGTTGATTTTATAGGTAAGAAAGGAGTGCAAAACAAAAGCAAAATGCGTAGCAAAAGATTAAGTCGTAATCTTCGTATCAAAAAAAAAACATTAAATAAAGATGATCCTATATTTACTTACAGGAAAGGCAATTGTTGGTATTCATTAAAATCTACACATGTTAATAAATATTTAAAACAGTTTGGAAATTTTAGTAGTAAAAATTTTAGAACATGGGTAGCTAATTTAAGTTTTATCAGTGAAATATTAAAATATGAAAATCCTAATTCAGCAACACAAAAGAAAAAAAATATTAATGAGGCGGTACGTAAAACAGCACATAAATTAAACAACACACCATCAGTCTGTAAAACCAACTATATAGATCCATATTTAATAGAATTATATCTTAATGATAGTAAGAGATTTTTAGGAACATTTAAACATGCTTCAACAAAAGATGAAATAAGTGAAAGATATATTGAATTGCTAAGAAGCAAATAACTGAATTTTATATTTGCCTTTCTCATTTTTAATACGCGTTCCAAGTGGTTTATCTGCTATCTTGTTTCCATTAAATTCATATACTGTTTGAGGAGATTCTTTTTCATATGCATAGTATTTAATCTTTTTTGAAGTTACAATGATTAATTTCCCTTTATCTACTTCTGGAATATCTGTTCCCGAATCATCCACTTTTGTATCATCTACTTCTGATTGAATACTACCACCGGGCGAAGGTTCTGAATGAATCGGTTTCTCTAACACTGAATCATCCTTTATTTTATCTTCAGAAGCAGTCTCCGATGAAGATACTTTATCTTCATAAACAAAGTTTGGATTATTTTCACCTGTATTTGAATCTTCATTTTCATCTACTTCAGTTAAAGTTATTTCTGATAACTCACTATTTTCTACTACATTTAAAACTGTATCAATTTGACTATCTTTATTTTTCTTTTTATAATGATTTAATAAACCATTTAATCTTTCTATCTCTCTATCTTTTTCGGTTATTTCCTTTGCTTGAATTCTAACCATATCAAACCGATTTTCTTCATTTTTATCTTCTTCAACTGTTTCAAGTTTACTATTTAGTGTATTAATCAACGTTTCATATTCATGGATTGTTTTCTTTAAACTACGTATTTCATTTGTCTTTTGTGTTTCAGAAGTTTCAAGTGTTCTTATAGTATCAATCATAGTTCTCATTTCTAAATCTTTTTCACAATTGTTTTGTATCTTACTTTCATTCATACGATTATATTCATTAAAAATATCTTGTAATAAATCTTGTATTTGATTTTTCTTTTCGCATAGATTATTTACCCCTTGATTGTTCATAATTAATATAAATTAAACTTAAGACTTTAAATAAAAATCAAATTTAATATATATATTAACAATGGATTATTTAGAGGGTGGAGCTAAAGGTAGTGCTAGAAAACGTATGTATAAATCAAAACATTGTTCACCTGGTGAAAGTGATGTAGACGGAAGTTGTTTAGATGATGATATTGTAATTAAAGTTGCTAAAGCAATCAATAGATTAGCTAACAATAATCAAAAATTAGATACTATAGATTTAAATAGATCACCAGAAGATATACACGGTGATGTATGCAAAGAAATATCTAAAATATCTAAATGTTCTTCTGAAGCATGTTGGCAAAAAATTAAATCCCTAATGAATGCTTTAGGTAAAGATAAACAAGAGTTTATAGACAGTTTTAAACCACAAATGCCAGCGAAATGGATCAAAGATTATAATGAATGGTTATCTACATTTGAAATAGAAGATTGTCTTGAGCAACATATGAAGTCAGATAAAAATTTTTATTTTTATGGAGCTGTTCCTATAGATTTTAATAAATGCAGTGTAAGTGATTTATGTAGTTTTGATATGAAAAAACATATAGATAAAAATGAATCAAAGATTGGAATTGTTTTTAATACAGATCCTAGTACTAAATCAGGCGAACATTGGATCTCACTTTATATGGATTTAGGTAAACATAATAATGATAACTATGGTATATATTATTTTGATTCATTCGGTAATAAACCTAGTAAGGAAATAATGGAATTAATCAAAAAAGTAATTAATCAGGGTGAAAAATGTAATCGGAAACCATTATATTTTTATAATGATTATTCATATCAAAAAAGAAATTCACAATGTGGTATGTATGCAATTCATTTTATAAAAAAGATGTTAGAAGGTTTATCATTTGAAGAATATCTAAATACTAAACTTAATGATCAACTAATGATAGATTTAAGAAATGAATATTTTGTTAGATTGTAAATATTTTCTATATTGTAGTTATATATATGTTTACTTATATTTTTGATAATCCTAAACAATACAATGAATTATTACAATTTTTTGCATTGTTTTTATTATTTGTCATAGGTTTGATGGTTTATTTTATTTCACAAAAAACCGGAGAATTAAATAATCAGATTTCTCAATTAGAAATGGAATGTCCTGCTTGTCCTTCTGTTCCAGCATGTCCGGCTTGCCCAGAAGGTAAAGCATGTCCTCAATGTCCAACTTGTCCAAGTTTAACTTGTGATAATGATGGAAGATGCCCTGATTGTATATGCCCAACAGATCAAAAATGTCCTGTTTGCCCTCCATGTAACGCAAATGCGAATTGCCCAACTGTAGATGATATTGTTGGAGGTATATTTCCAGGTAGAAATCCAGGTATTACACAAAATGGTAAATATTTTGATGTTCAGGCAAGTGAAAGTTATGAATTAATGCCAGATTATAATTTTTATGAACCACAAGAAGCCTTCCCAACTGATAGTATCTTATCACCTATGAATTCAAAAAATACTATGGAAATTGATTCTGTAAATATTAATACAAATACTATGAATAGTAAAACTTTATCTGATATGCCTGAATTAGGAAATCCTCAACTAAAACCACAAGAGAGTCCAAGTGGTTCTATAGATAGCGATTCTATGGATAATGAATCTATGGATAGTTCTATAAATCAGCGTATGGCTAGAGGATTACCAGGAGTCCCAGGAAACGGAAACAATAATATGATAGATTCAAATGGTGTCCCAAGTTCAACTAGATCATTAAGTCCACAATAATTATCTATTTTTAATTAATAATGTATACCAGTGAGAAATTTTCTTATTGGTTTGGTATAATTTATGATATTATTATTACATTTTTATTCATAACTATCATTTATGTAGGTTATGATGGAACTACAAATAATATAAATATGAATAATAATAAAACAAAAACAATATTAGCTTTTATTTTTATTTTATTATTTTGTATCCCATTTTTAAAATTAATCGGTTTAGCATTTCATGAAGATATTATAAAAGAAGAAGGTGATAATTCTAATAGATATTTTTTTATTCATTCATATAGAAAATATTTAACTGTAAACAATGAAAACAATGAAAATGATGAAAGTGGAAATGCAAAATTATATGATAAATTAAGATTATTTACTTCTGAATTTATTACAATTATCACACAGTGCTTATTTATAGGTCTTTTAGTTATACATTATACTAATATCATAGGTATCATTAACCCAGCAAGTAATAAATCAAATATTATAAAAGCAAGTTCATCTATTTGTTTATTCGTCTTAATATGCATATGTGTTATGTTTTACGCGAATAAATCAGACATAAACAATGTTGATAATATTCAGATGATAGGAACAATTGGTATCCTTTTATCAATGATATATTACTCTTTTGATGCAAATAATTTATATAAAGTGTCAATGCCTATGATTTTAGTTTATATAATATTCCCGCGTTTAGTAGTTAATAGTAAAGAATATTGTTCGGATAGAAGTGAAAATGGATGTGCAGTAGAACTGCAATTAGATAATTATACAGATCCATTAAAATGTGAATGGAATATTGATAAATGTGTAGATTTAGGAACAGTTTCAAAAGATACTCCAAGTAGTTCTCCAGAATCTTCTAATGATTCGTGTGATTCATTTAAGGATGATGAAACAGAATGTTTAAACAACAACTGTTATTTCATAAAAAAAAGTGTTAGTGAAGAGATACCTCAAGAGGGTCTTAATAAAATAAATAGTATAACTGCTTGTATTCCCGATGATGAAGATAAATGTGATAATTATTCTTGTAATAGCGAATTTTTTCCATTAAATATATTTGATGAATGCTGTGAAAAACAATTAAAAAGAAATGGTTGTGATATGAGTGCAAGAAATAATCATTTAGAAGATGTTGATTTAGATGAACTTAAGAATAGTGAATCAGATATAAAAAGAATGTATGGACAAGAAGCATGGTCTAAAAAAGTAGAATATGATGAATTATATAGTTTTTGTGAAGAAGGTGGTAGACGTGCTGAAATAGCAGATGGTATTTATGCTTAAATAAAATATATAGTAATTTATAAGTTTAATATGAAATTTATCTCTTTTGGATGTTGGAATAAAGGTGATCCAGATGATCCAAAATATCCATTATATCATCTTGTAGAATCTTTGAGGAATAGACTCTCTGAAGGAGATATTGATTTTGTTATGATTACAGGCGATAATTATTATTATCATAATGAAAAAGAGAAATTAAAAGGTTATCCATTTACAGAAGATATGGAATTAGAAAATATCCGTATATCTTTAGAGGGGGGGGCAGAGAAAAAAGACGAAAAGGTTAATAAAGATAGTTGTGATTTATCTCTTTTAGAAGAAACATTTAATCGTATTAATGAGATTGGTGAGATGTATGATGTTCCAATTTATATGTGTTCTGGAAATCATGAATATAAACCTCATACTATTTTAAATAAACATCTTTTAACCGTTGAAATTTCACCTCCAACAGATACTGTAAAAGATCCCGGTGAAGACAAAGAAAATTTATTAGATTATCAAAAACAATTATTAAAAGATAGTGATACAAAATATATAGAACAAGGTAGACTTATAATTGATGGTGATAGGGGAGAAGGTGGACCTGTTTTTTATGTGATTAATACAGAAAAGGGTAAATTAGATATGGATTTTATAGAAGATGAAGGAGATAAACATATTTACATATTTGGTCATATACCAATTCTTTCATTAAATCCAAAGCCAAGTAAGGGGCGAATATGGGATATTAATGATTATTTAGTAGCTGAGTTTGTTGAACATGGACCTAATAATATTACTTATATTTGTGCAGATACTCATAATTATCAAGATATTGAAATAATATTTCAGAGTAGAAAAAAAGTCAGGCAGTTTGTGATTGGTTCTGGTGGAACATTTAAAATGGATGATTTAATTGAAGAAAAACCAACGATAGTTGAAGATCCTAAATTAAAAGAAGGATTACCTGGAAAAATAAAGTCTATAAATTTAAATAAGGCTTCCACAGGATATCATGGATTTTGCGTTTTTGATACAGAAACACCGCTACGTGGCAATCCAGAATTTATAAGTTTTTTTCCAGAAGACCCATATGATAAAATTATAAAATTACAAATGGAAACCGCGAGAGCAGTTCAAAGAAGAAATAGAACACCTGGTAGCAGTTCTTTGTGGCCTCAAAGTAAAGCAATGAAAAAAAAATATAAGAAACGTAAGAGTAAACATAAAAGTAAGAGCAAGCGTAAGAAAAGCAAACGCAAGATTAAGCATAAAAGTAAACGTAAGTAAATAAGTTTAAAGAATATTATTCTAATAAATTTAATCTTTAATTAATGTCACTTTACGACATGTATTTTTCAAAGCGAAATAAAAATTACATGTATGAAACTATTTCTAAATTAATCTTGCAAGAGACTGGTAATGATATAAAACATTCAAATTATCATATTGAATTGTTTAGAAAAAATTATCCTGCAATTTTTGAAAATATAAATACAGATGAATTAAGTATTTTAAACAAAGAATTAATCAATCATATGGGAAAGATATATTTAAATGAATTTAAAAATAAAGACGCATTTATTACTTTACCAAATCGTGAAAAAGTTCAACAAGAAGATATTTCAAATGAATCATTAAAAATTTCAAAAGAAAAAAGTTATACAATTCATTCTAGTGTAAGAAATATAAATTCAAAGAATAGATATGATTTTTCAGTGGATATAAGTTTTGATAAATTCAAACCACAAAAGATAACTTTAGTGAAAGAAGATAACAATTTATTTTCAAATCCAACAATTATAGTTCAATTTAATCATAAAGAAAATTTACAATTCACTTTAAAAGAAACAAAAACTTTTAATGATAAAGAATATTATACTTATGAATGTATTACAGAAGATGATATTCAATGTAAAGATATTTTAAACATTAAAATATTAAACTATTTAATGATGTCTGCTTCTGATAAAGATGATATCTATCCTATAAATATGTTAAAACCGATAAAAAATGATTCTAAAGAATATCTGTGTTTAGAAATATTAGATCATGAGATAAAAGAAAATGACGAGTTAGGTATTTTATATAATGGTAAAATAGTTAAAAGTTTATTTGTGCATAAATGTATTCAAAATTATATTTTAACCAATCTAGAAAATATAGATTATAAAAAAAATTATTCTTGTTTACAGTTGAATAAAAATATTGAAATATCTGGTTTAATTAATTAATATAGTTTAAATTCTAATTAATTTAAATAAAATTAGATATTATATACTTTATTCTGATTCTTGAGGCATATTATCAGGAGGAGGCGTAGGATCACCAGGAGGCGTAGGATCACCAGGAGGCGTAGGATCACCAGGAGGCGTAGGATCATCAGGGGTAGGATTATCAGGAGTAGAATTATCAGAAGGTGTAGTTTTACATTCGGTAGTTAATGATCTATCCGAATCTAAAAAACAGTTGGCAAAATTCTGACATTCTTTCGGACAATCGCTAAGAAATCCGTCATTTGGAAGATTATAAATAGTATTTAAATCATCAGCAATAAAGCATGGTTTACATTTATTTTTTAAATCTAGATTTTCCCCTTGAAATTTTCTTATTTCTTTAAAAATTTCATCAATAGAATCTATATTATTATTAATGTTTGAAATATTATCATATATTTCTAAGTAATCAAATTCATCACTATCTTCTAAGTTAATACCTCTTGCAATAAAATCATCCCCTACATCTTGTCTTTGTTTAATTGTTACTGAACTAGGACAAGTATCGCAAGCTATTTGACAAGCATCATTTGCTAATACACCATTGGTTCCTTCTAAAATACAATCTTCTTTATTTAAAATATCATGACATTTCATATCACCTGAAGACCATTCTGGATCATTGCGACATAATTCTTCCTGATTATAACCTGTCATAATTTCTTGTGGTGATGTTAAAATAGAAAATTCATATTCTGGTAAAACTAATGGATTTCTCATTCCTTCTACTCTTGTCACTAATAGTAAGAATCCTAAAAATAAAAATACTATGAATATTTCTTTGAATATTTTTATATTCATAAACTTAAATAAAAGTTAGATAAAAATTTAATATTAAAAATTAATTAAACTAATAAGCAAAAGATGCTAAAGATTGTGTATATGGATTTTGTTTAAAAGGATCTAACATAACTGGGTCTAATCTATCAGCAAGTTTGACATTATCAAGTGTATCTTTCTCTTGGGTATATTCGCAAGTATCATCAGTTGGTATAACTTGATATACCTTATCTAAATTATTAATTCTTGGATTAAAATAATCACTTTCAATCTTTTTGATATCTACATTTAATGTATCCATACCATTTGTTAATTTAGTATTTTCAGTTGTAGGTGCTCTCCCTTGCGCAATAATTTCTTTATTTGGATTCAGGTCAGCTCTGTAAAATTTATCTGTTGCCATAGAGCCAGGTAAGTATGATCCAGCATTACCATTATATTCAAAATTTGTAGTTTGTTTTTTAGTAGCTCTTGCAGTATCTTTTAATCTTTCCTTTGGAACCCGAGTAATTGAAGATCCTACAAATCCATTTCTACTATCATCTAAAGTAGTTTGTTTTACTGTAGGTCTAACACTATCATATAATCGTTCTGTTTCACCTTCAAATACAGTTTTAATATTACCTTCATAAGTTCTTTCTTCAGTGATTTCTCTTTCATTAGGATAAGCAAAATATCCAGATTTATTATGATCATCCTCAATTGCTTTACTTTCTAAATTCATATTACGATTGGTATCAATTGTTAACTGTTGATTTGTAGATCGTTTTACATTAGGACGACTTTCACTTGGATTAAAATTAACAGCTCCAGCAGGACCCATCTTACCTTCATTAAAATAAGCACGATTAGTTTCCTTTAATATTTCTTCCGGTTGAATCATGGGTGCTTCAATTGCTCCTGTAGTAACTAACCATCTATCAGCAGTATTAACATAATCAGCATCTGGTTTATGCTGAAATACTTCACCTTCCAGTCCACGATGATCAATGCCCTTCCCACTTAAGACTTTACCTCCGTAACTTTCTTTTAAATTATTCAGAGTTCTTATAGCATCTACAGAATTTCTTTGAGCATAAGCTAAATCAATATCTCTATTGATTTCACTTTTTTGATCTATATGAGAAACTCTTTCTTGTTCGAAAGGTAATTCATTTCTTCGTTCCATTCCACCAACATATCGGGATTGATCAGCTCTTGCTCCCTCAAACTGATTACCAAATACATTTCCGTAATCTTTTTCTAATTCAAAAAATTGTCCTATCTCTTGTTTACGTGGTCTAAAAGCATGGGGACCACCTTGATGATTCATTAAAGATCTATTATCATCATAATTTACATTAGGCGGACCACTTCCAGAAAAAAATGGTTCAACTTTAACACCTTGATCATTCACTAAAAAATCACTCCTTGATATTTCTGCCCCGGAAATAGATTGAATGCTATCACTAAATACATTTTTATCTCTTAAAGTATTTCTACCGCCCATATTTAAACTATCAATTACTTTACTATCACCTTGCATTGCTAATTCATGATTTTTATTAACTAAATCAATTTCATAGTTCTTTGCATCAGAATAAATTTGTTGATCATAAACCGAATTTCCTGATCCAATATACATAGGTGGTTGAACTTCAGAGTGTGTTTTATGTTTTTCATCTTTATCTTTATTCATTAAATAACCAACACCCATTAAACCAAGTAAGACTACAGATTCCATAATATAATTTAATAAATATATTATTTTAAAAGAATTTTAATTTATTACTTATTTAATCCATATAAAGATTTTAATTCATAAGGGATTGTTTTATCATTAAAATATGATATTATCTTGTCTTTAAAATAACCTACGAGTTTAAAATGACAATTATTTTCATATATCAAGAAAATACTATCATATTCCGAGTTATAATCATTTAATGTATTGTAAATACTAAAATCATTCGTATAATTATTACAGTTCAAGATTAATATATTACATTTTAATATATTCATTAAAACTTGTAGTAAAATATAATCTCCCCAATATTCATGACCCGATGTAGTTATTTTTTGTTTAAAATCTTCTAATGAATCTATTTCATAAGGATCCCATTCTTCACTAAAATCATTCGCATCTTTCATAATTCTATAATATCCTATAATCATATCATATTGTTCTTCGGTTAAATTTTCAGATATCATAATACGAATATCATCTGAATTATAAATAATATTGTTTTCTCTTTCTTTTTCATTTAATGCGTTTGCAATACAATGAAAGAAACAATCTCCATCGCTATCACAATCTAAAATTCCATATCTTGAATTTTTACTTTTAGTTTCACTTAAACGATTCAACTGAATAACCCATCGTTTATGTATCTTTTCCCATCCGTATTCACTTAAGATATGATGCCAATTATGAGATTTAATTCTTTTAAAAATATCTTTAGATTTATATTCCATAAAACCATCTTTAATTCTAATGTCATCAGTGTAATAATATTCTTCTGTCATAATTAACTGTAATAGAGATATTTTATATAGATTAATTAATTTATCAAATTTTTAAATCTATATATGTTTATAAAATGAAAGATGAATTAAAAAAAATTATTAATAAATGTGGATGTATTGATATTAAAGTTGTTGTATTATTATTTTTTATATTCGTAGC
>MDTC01156091.1_pt1 | contig 12172 bp, 9 predicted proteins | sample 811181 | NCBI WGS metagenome assembly MDTC01 (sample SAMN05326644, study PRJNA326480) | marine metagenome | isolation source: seawater | place: Pacific Ocean: North | collected 2011
AAATACACTTGTGTCAGTAGTTGTCAAAGGTTTGAGTAGTAAGAAAGGTAAGGAGAACGCTATAACAAATAAAGTTATTTGCGAAAAGCTAAAATCTGCTGGATATAAAGTAAGTGAGCCAAGGCTTAGAAAGATAATACACCACATCAGAGTAGAGCAACTTATAGTTGGTTTGTGCTGTAATAGTAAAGGTTATTATGTTACAGACAGCCTTGAGGAGTTAAGTAGATATGTTGAGAGTCTTGCACAAAGAATAAGGAGTCAGCAGGCTATACATAATAGTATGAAGAAATGTATGGAAAAAATAGAGCTTCTTAATAGAACTTTTGATTTTGATGATAAAATAAAAATTGATAATGTCAACTAACGAAAGAAAGAAAAAGCCAGTTTATACTGGTGTTATAAAATATTTCCCTGACGCTATTTTAGAGGTTGCTAAATGCAGTTATATTGGTCAGCAACAACATAACCCTGACTTGCCTTTAGCTTGGGATAGAAGCAAGAGTGGTGATGAGTTAGACGCACTTACAAGGCATCTTATAGATGCTGGAACAATAGACTCTGATGGCGTTAGACATTCGGCAAAAGTAGCTTGGAGAGCCTTAGCTAATTTACAAAAAGAAATAGAAAGTGAAAAAACGAATAGTAAATAAAAGTACAGAATTTAACAGAGAAGAGTTTGATAAGCACCTTATTGTAGGAGACGACTTAAAACTTACAACTTGCTGTAATGTGGCTTGGTATAAAACTAAGAAAAACTACAAATGCTCTAAGTGTAAGAAAAGAGTTACAGATGATATTATTAGTAGAGGTGTTATGCAGGGAATAGATAAAATGATGAAACAAAAAGAAAATGATAAACTTAAAGATAAAGGCAGTTCCAAAGCCAAGAATGACAAGAGCTGATACTTGGAAGAAAAGACCTTGTGTAGTTAACTATTGGGCTTATAAAGATGAATTAAACGATAAACTAAAGTCTATTGATATAGAATTAAAAGATGAGTTGTTTGTTGAGTTTTATATAAAAATGCCTAAATCTTGGAGTAAAAAGAAAAAAGCTGAATACTTAGGTGAAAGGCATCAACAGAAGCCTGATGTAGATAATTTAATCAAAGGGGTTATGGATGCTCTATTCAAAGAGGATTCTCATGTTCATACTATATATGCAAAGAAAACTTGGGCCGAAGAGTCAAGTATAACATTTATATCAGGCAAGTCAGGGCTTATAAAATATTTGTCTTAGTATCGAACTTTTTTCTTTGCTTATATACTATATTTTTAGCTTGCTTTTCTGATATTTCATATTTAACTGATATATCAATAAAAGTATTACCTACATGACCTTTGTTTTGTATTATAAACTTATCAAAGTCATATATCATCATATAGTTTCTTAATGTTTTTGGAGGTATCAGACCCATGGATGATAACTCATAAAGAACATCTTTCATAGCAAAATCTTCGCCAAACCTTGGTATTAGGTGTTCGTATAACACCTCTCTAAATTCAAACACTATCTGTCTTTTGTTTGCCATTTTACCACAATCCTTTAGGACATTCTATATAAAACTCATCAATTCTTGCTTTTGCATTTAAAAAGCATCCACAAGAACCACACTTTTCTAAGGTCTTAATGCCTAAAGGTTTTTTATAAGAACCACAAGTATTTGCCCTACAAATATTAATCCTTTCATTAAACTTATCTTCAGAAACCTTTTTAAGTTCCCCTGTTATAATAAAGCTCCAAAATAATCTTCTTAAATCTTCCATAACGCAAATATATAAAAAATAATTAAAATATAGAAGAGGTTAATTCTGTAACAGAAACTGAGCTTTGAGATGATGTTATATCAGCCTCTGTAACAGTAACTTCTTTAGAGTTAATACCTGAAACTATAGTGCCTGCAAGTTGTTGAAGTTGTATCTGCTGGTTTGAAACGCCTGAAGATTGTATTATGTTAGAAGTCCCAGGCATAATACCTCCGTCTGCAAATTTAACACCTCCACCAGCTTCATTCATTGCTGATAGCTGACTTCTAAACATAGCTGTTGATTTTCTGTTTATCACAGCTTCACCACCCTCTAATTCTACTACTTTTTCATTTACGCTAAACTTAACACCACCCTCTTTATGACTTGGCCCTACAACCATTCCACCATCTTTAAACTTAACGCCACCACCAGCTACATTAATGTCAGATAATTCATCTTTAAACATAGCTGTTGACTTTTTATTTATAACAGCTTCCCCACCATCTAACTTTGTAACTTGACCAGCTACAGGGGGCTTTGAGTCTAAAGCCACTTCATCTTTAGCAAACTTCTCTCCATCAGGTATTATACCACCCTTAGCACCTACAAACTTAGCAGAAGCAATAGCTGCAATCTGAGCCGCTATAAGTCCTGTTAGAATTGGTGCTGCTGCAAGTATCGCAGGGAATCCTAATTTACCAGCTGTAGTTATCAGTGCCATAGCACCACTAATACCTGCCTGTATTAAGTTGTTAGCTTTATCAATTTGAAACTCTTTCTTTTTTATCTTTCTTAACTCTTCTTGCTTTTTAGCTTCATTCGCCTCTTGTAAAATTCTGTAATGCTCTCTTACATCTTCTTGAGCCTCCTGATTACCCTCAAGACCATCAAGCTCTGCTGTCATAGAATTATTTAATTGCTCGCTTTGCAGGTCATAAGTTTCATTTACAGCTTGAGTTTCAAGTGCAAGCCTATTAGACATAAATGTGGAGAAAGCATCAAACGCCATATTATATCTATCTGAGATAAATTCAAGAGTAGCTAAAGCTTGTTTCTTATTCTCCTCAAACTGCTTCTGTTCAATAACAGACCTTTCGTTAGCAGCTTGTTTTACTATTCTTGTTTTTGAATCCTGATACTCCTGTTCAGTTATTTTCCCTAAATCTTTAAGTGCTTTAAGATTAGTAAGCTGTCTGTCCTCTTCGAGGTCTATAGCAGTTGTTTCAACTTTAGCTAATTTTACTCTTGCATCCTTTCTTTTCTTCATAGAACTAAAGAACTGAAGCTCTTTTCTTTCAAGAGAAGCAGCCTCAAGCATTTCTTCCTCAAATAAAAGGCCTGCATCTGCGGTGCTACCCTCTATCTCAATCTGCTTCATTTTAGTTTTATGGTTCTCCTCTAACTGCTCTAAATAATCGTTAGATGTCTCTATTTTTTCCGCCTCTTCTGCAAGCATAGCTTCTAAAATAGCAATCATATCATCTTTGTTACCCTTTTCAGCATCTATTGCTGCCGCATATTCTTTTGCTGTAAGATTCTTTATGGCATCAAACTTGCTCTTATTGGCTTTAATAAGACTTGCTATTTCCTCTTTCTTACCTGTGGCAATAAATGAATTAATATTGTCCTGGTTAGATACCATTAAAGCAAGCTCCTCCTCACCAGCTTTTTTAGCTGTAGCGTATTCAGATTGAAGTCCTAACCTTTGTTTACCAAGCCTTTCCTCAATCATGTCATCAAAAAGCTTATTAAGCTTTTTAAACTGGTCTTTAGTTTTGTTTAAAGCAAAGCTTGTTACATCACCAAACTTCTTAGTTGAGTCAGCAGTCTTTACAAAAGCTGAATCAAGGTTTGATACAAACTTTCTTAACTCAGAAAGCTCTATAGATAAATCCTGAACGCTTACATTTGTATTTAAAATAGCATCTTTAAATGGACTTTTTGCTATTGTAGCATCGGCTAACTCTTGAGCCTCTTTAGTTACAAAACCAAACTGCTCAACACTTTTACCAAGAATCTGATTATAGTCAATAGCATCTTGTAAAAATTCAAGCCTGTCTTTATTTTCTTGTAATTTTATTTCTTGCTCCCCCTCTTTAAGTTCTCTAAAATCATTAAGGCGTTGAACATATTGAGTTTTTAATTCATTTCTAAGTGTAGCACCATCTTTTATTATGATGTTATTTGCTATACCAAGTTTGTCAACAAAACTCTTTATCTCTTCCTCTATCTCTTGATTGGAGCTTTTATAAGCTTCTACATTACCCCTTAAAACTTTTCTTCTTTCTTCTGACCAAAAAACCTCCTCTCTTGCTACCTCTGCCTCTCTTGATGCTACACCAAAATTATTTTCAGCCTCTTTAACAGCAAGCCTCTGTGCTTTTAACTCTTCATTTATAAGCTCTATTCTTTCTTGGGCTAATTGTCTTTCTACATCATTCTTTTTTTGTTTTGCAGCTAACTCAGAAAGGTCAGCATTACCCATTAGTTTTTTAATCTCAAGAAGCTGTGCGTTACTTGCTCTTTCTAAGTCAAGAAATTTTAGTAAACCAGGAAATTCATTAACAAATTGCCTCATAGAAGCCGCCCTTTCTTTGGTTGCATCATTTTGGCCTAAAATATCTTCTATAGAATCGTTAAGAGCATCATTTAATCTCCTTTGCTTCATTTCAGCCTCGCTTGCCTCTTCACCTAATAAGAAGTAAGCCCCAACAAGAGTACCAACTACAGTGGCTACTAAAACAAAAGGATTTGCCTTTGTAACAACATTTAAGGCAGCTTGTGCTGTTGTTGCTCTACCAAGTTGTATTGTTAATAATTTTAAACCTCTACCAAACTGAATAATACCTTTATAGACTCCAATAATACCCATCATCGCAAATCTTGCTGTAAGTGCAGTTATCGCTACACCAAGAAGCTGTACAGTAGTTCTTATAGCAGCTAAAGCACCCTCACTTTCAGTTATTGACTGAGTGAAGTTTGTTAAAGAATAAACTATATTTCTTAAACTTGTGTCAAATTCTTCTCCAAGAGCTATGCTAAGACCCTCTGTGGCAGATTTAAGTATAGTAAAATCACCTTGTAAAGTGTCTAACCTTATTGCTGCCATTCTATTTACAGCACCCTCTGCTTTATTTAATGTTTCAACTCCTGCCTCTAATCCATCTATATTTTTTATTAAAGCAAGAAATGCAGGTGCTGAACGCTTATCAAGTAAATCAACAGCCTCAGTAGCTGAGAACCCCTCTTCAGATAGCTTTCTCATAGCCTCAGCAAGTTGAGGTATTCCCTGAACTGGCCCTCCAAGTTTTTTAGCTAATTTAGAGTTAGCATCCCCAAGTTTAAGAAAAACATTTTTAAGTGCATTACCAGCAATAGAACCTGATAAACCATTGTCAGCTAACTGCATTAATAAACTTGATGTTTCTTCAATAGTAAAACCAGTAGCTCTTGCAACAGGTGCAACAAATTTCATAGACTCTTTAAACTTGTCAAGGTTTAATGCTGAGTTAGTAAATGACTGTGCCATTACATCTGTAACCCTTTGAGTCTGTTCTGCATCTAAATTAAATGCTCTAAGAGTAGAACCTGCAACTTGAGCAGAGTTAGCTAAAGACTCACCTGTAGCAGCAGCAAGATTTAAAGTTGAAACTGTAGCTGCATCAATTTCTTCAACACTAAAACCTAAACGAGCAAACTCCTCTTGAAGTTGACCAACTTGAGTTGCTGTAAAAATAGTAGAAGCACCAAGTTTTAATGCTGTTCTCTCAAGGGTCTGAAACTCCTCGTTGGTAGCACCTGATATTGCTTTTACAGCAGCCATCTGTGCCTCAAACTCAGAAAAGGTTGATATTATAGACCTAATAGAACCTGTTATAGCTCTAACAGCAAAAGCAGCCGCAATAGCTACAGCAGCTGACTTAAATGTGTTTACAAGCCTACCACCAGCCTTGTTCATTTTATTGGCTTGGGTAGTCGCCCCAGCCATAGCCTTAGCTTGCTTGTTATAGCTGGTAGCAAGACCAGCCTTTTCCTGTGCTTGGGCTTTATAGGCTTTATCAGTTGCTTTAAGCTTATTAAGCTTTGCTGTAGCCTCATCTAACTGTATTTTAAGTTTAACAAGGTCTTGTAAGTTAGCCTTAAATGTGTATAAAGTTTGGTTTGCCATATTATCTATTATAATTTTTCATTGAACCTTTATCTTCTTTATTTAGTTTTTGTGCAGATTTCCTTTCTTTTAAACATATTTTTTGTCTAACTCCATCTCCATCTTCATAGTAAATATCAGATGTCAATGTAAAGTCTTTTATATTAACATCAGCATTTATTGATTCGCCTTTTACAAACTCAGTAGTATCTTCAGCAATATAAGGTTTAAACTCTTTAGGTGTTAATGGAGGTAATTTACTTTTCATCCTTATAGATTCAGGCGTAACATTATTTGTTATTTTTATAGTATTAGATTCAGCTGGAGTCTCATTTGGAATCTGCCAACCACCATCAGGAAAAACAGTAACACCATTATAATCACCCTTACCTCCAGTATCTATATCGTTAGGTCTAATCCCTCCATAATTAGTCTTATTACCTTTACCTTTGCCTCTATTAAATCCTAACTTCCACTCTATAAGCTCAACCTTTGTTAATTCATCTTTACCTGGCTTGTAATCTTTTATTGAGTTAACAGTCCAATAAGTTTCAATGCCACCATCCATAACTATCTTAATAATATTTCTGAAATCGAAGTTAGCTATATCTTTAGCAGATAAATCAATCATACATGTTCTTAGAGCTGCACCACCATTTATTTTTTCAAACAACCGACCATAATATCTATCGAATAAACCTCTTTGATATTGATTAAGATAACTTACACTTGTATCAAGTCCACCAGCAAAGCTTTTCCAAGCAAGGTTATCTTCTATAGTACCAGGCTCTCCTGAATGATTATAGTTAAATGTATATGCGTATGGATATGTGTAATGAGTTGCTGCCTCTCCCTGGTCATTTGTTAAAGCCCAAGGCCCAGTTTCATCGCTAAGTCCACCCCAATTTAAAATTCTTATATTAAAGCTTGTGTTATAATCAGGTCTTTCGCCTTGGTTTATATTAACAGTAAGTCCGCCAAATAAAGACCCAGCGGAATTAGCATCACCAAACCAATTACTCTGAACATCATCACCACTCCACATACAAGGCATTACTGGCCATTGAAAAATAGGAGATACAGGAAAGAAAGCATCACCACCAACATCAGATAAAATTCTCATTGTAGGTGAGAATATTGTACTACCCAATTCTTGTATCGTCTTTCTGTATAGTTGGTCAAAATTTATATCTAAAGACCAAAGCTCTCTTTCTTGCTCTGCATTATAAACACGAACAATGTCATCACTGCTATCTTCCTTATATTTATACCTAACTGTTTTAGCAAGCTCTTCTATTAAGAATTTATCAGTCCAAGATTTTCTATCTATTTTTTTACTCCAATCAATAATGTCTCCTGAGCCAAAAAAGTCATCGTAAGGTTCAACAGAAACTATTTTAGTGTCGTTGTCAGCAGTCCAGTATAAGTTAAACATTTCTGTTATTCCTTTTAAGAAATCCATTTGCTTATACTTTGTGCCTAAAGAGGTGTTTAAACTAACTTCAGCAGGAGGTACAAATGCTTGAACAGTGTCAGGAAATATAAACAACTCTTGTTCTTTAGTCGCTGCCTCAATCCCACAAAAGTCTTTTCGGTTTAATCCATAATAACCTATTTGAACAACATCTCCAGCTTGTAAATCTATCTTACAAGAAAAAACCCTTGTAGTCCAATCACCATTACTACAGTTTTCACGAACACAAAACGCCTGAGTACCCTCAAGGTTTCCAGGGCCTGCATTTTCATTACCCATGCCACAATTTTCCTGAACCCCATCTCCTGTAGTAAAAACATAATTGACACCTAAATTAGATGGGTTAGCCCAACCACCATCAGGAATTGGCCCTAATCCATTAACGAGAAGCCAAGCAGCCCATTTCCCTGGGTTATTGTTACCACAAGCCCCTTTTGCTTTAACTTTCATTCTTGCAGTAAAATCTATACACCACCTACCTGTAAACGGAATAGTATATCCACCTTGACTACTATTATAAGATGTATTCATTTGGTAGTTTTCTTCTAAACCTGAAACAAATGAAAGAGGAGGAAACCAGCTTCTAAGTTGAGGGTCTCCACCATTATTTACGGTTTGTGGCACATCAGGTAATGTGTTTACATTAGGCCTTGAAGCAAGTAAAGAATAATTACCATCTTCTCCAAGACCATCATTACCCTCAGTCTGATTTGTATTATACACCTCATTAGATGTGTAAGGTATTATTAGTTTTTTAAAGAATGGAGTATTAAAAAAGTTACTATCAAGAGAGTACCCAATGTCATCAAAAATTTTATTTACAATAGCATAAACATAGGTTGCTGGGTGAAAATCGTTTATAGTATGATTAGTTATAGTATCGTTGGAATCTTTAGACCACTTGCCATAATTTATAGCTGGATATACATAAGGAATCTCATCAACAGTTTTAGTCCAGCTATCGGTTACTGTCTGATAACTTTTAGTGTGGTCAGGAAATGATAAATCTGAAAGTTTTTTATTACCTATAAGCTCAGGCCAGTAGCTTGGGTCTTGCAATATGTGGCAAGAATACCTGCCTCCTTGGCCAGTTATACTCTTTTCAATTCTCGCAAAACCACTAAATACAGTTATACCATTCGCCTTTATTCTTGCTTTTCTCCAAGATATATCTCCAATCTGCCTATTTGAACCATCAGCAGTCATTGTTTTTAATATCTTTTGATTTCTACTGTTTGCTGGTAGTTCAAATGTTTTTGAGTAACCTGTTGACCTTTTACTTGGGTCTGAAAGGTCTCCACTTGTGAAAGACAAAGCTAAAGGCACTTTATCTTTATCAAAAACATCTAATATTTTATAATCATAAGCAGGTACTTTTATTACTCTATCAATATAAGTAGGTATCTCTATTTGTTTTGTACTAACATAAGAGTTGTAAATAGAAAACTTTTTTAGTCTAACTTTTGCTGGAGAAGTCTGAGTTGTCGGCACTACTCTAATAAATTTATACTGATTAGAGTAATAAGTTTTGTCAACATATTGACCTGAAGCAACCCCACCACCACCAGTTTGCACTCTAATACCAGTTGTAAAGCCATCAGGCCATGTGCTTACACCATACATAGAGCCTCCACCACCCTCTTGAAGTTCTGCTACATTATAATGCCATGGAACACAAACTGAATGAGTACCAGTTGTTTCAATTTTTTTCCAGACCCAATTAAATCCATTCTGAACAACGCCTTGGTAATCAAGTGCAAACTCATATTGACTCTGTTCAGTAGGGTTAGGTGTGTATGTTAAAATTTCAATATAAGCGTTTTGTAGAATATCAACATTTATTTGTATTAAAAAACCATCAGTTGGGTTGTCAAAACAAGGCTGTTCTCCACCAAAAAACAATGAATCTGTACTTCTAATACCAAAATAAGCATCCTGAGAATTAGATATACAATTAGAGACTACCTGACCAGTTGGTGTAGCGACAAAACTTGCGTGTAATGAGTTTCTACTGTTATTATAATCAACATCACCATTGTCATTATACTGCCAATCAGCTGAATGTATATAAGGTGCAATAGTAAAATTAAAATGACTCCAAAATGTATTATCATCATTAATATCCTCAACAGAGATAAAGTCGTAGCCATTTCCACTTAAAAACTGACCTATACTTTTACCTCCAGCACCCCTAACTAAGAGTTCATGACCTCTACCCTCTAAAATTTCAAAAGATATGTTATGAACAAAACTTGCTGGAGCACTATCATTAGGTACTAAATAAAGCATCCTACCTTGTTCAGTGTCTGCTCTTCCATCAGAACGCATGTTGTTAACAACACCTATATTACTTTGTGATTGAGAATAATTTAATCCATTAAACTGAGGATTTCCACCTAAAGATGTGTTAAGTGTGAAAACTATTAAATTTGAATCACCAAACGCACCATTAAAAACTCCGTCATAAATAATGTCTAATACACCGAAATTAGTCATTTGTGGTGGAGGTTGACCTGGGCCACTCCAAACAGATGGGGCATCACCTATCTGCCTCATATCTGTGCACCTCATTTTGTGCCAACCATTCCAGTTAGCACTAAAGGTATCGTTTGCGTTTAATACATCATCACTACAATTATTAGCACAAGCATCAAAGACTGTCTTTTTAACGCTACCATTCTGAACTTGAATTGTATATTCTTGCGTGGCAGTTTGTTCACCTACCTCTAATACTACCTCTTTAATTTGACTTGAGTCCGACATTTTATGTTTTTTGTATTAAAGTATTTTCTGAAAGAGAATATTTAAGCTCCACAAAGTTTACATTTTTTTCCGTTGTGTGAAGCTTATAAGAACCTTTATCTATATTTATAGCAACAAGCTGCAAATCGTTATATTCAACATCGAGTGCAGTACCTGTAAGAATACTCGAAAAATTATCAGTTTTCTTAATAATCCAAACTTCAGGTGAAACAATCAACTCCTCTATCCATAAGGCATACTCTTTTGTTAAAGGCTGCGTAAAAATAGTGAAAGTGTCTTTTCTTGAGTTCCAAAGATTAGTTATGTTGTGTTCACCAACCTTTCTGTCCCATGTAGAAGAAGCTCTGCTAAAGTCTGTGTGTCTATCAAATGTAGTACCTGATAGCTCAACATTAGATGTCTTAGTACCTGTTGCAGTAAAAAAGTCAAATCCACCTCTCATGTTTCTAAATAAAAAAGTATCTGAGCCTGAACAGCCAAAATTACTTTCATATTTAAAATAAGCAGGTGGAACTGTTCTGACAGCAAAACCTGTAGCAGTATCACGAAAAATAACCTGAAGCTTTAATGTTTTAGATGTAACATTACCAGCAGCATCAGTAAATGCGTATTGTTCAAAACCTGCTCCATCAGTCAATAAATTGTCAATTAATACTGGGTGAACACCGATAGAATTGTACCCAGTAACAGCATCAAATGGTAAAAAATAAGTTATTCCTGAATCGTTAGTAAAATGTACTCTACAATCCGTACCACTAACATCTTGTTGTAAAAATTCATATCTACTGAAAAAACCTGCATCAATGTTAACAACATTATAGTCAGGCATATTACTTAATTTAAGCTGAGAATTTTCAGGAAGTAATGGTGCTGAACTATCATTATTTCCATTAAAAACAAAGGCATCAATTCTAACATTATCATAAGAATTAGATGATAATTGCTCTTGTGATGTAGTATTTATAGGTACTGCAAAGAAATCATCAGTGTCTTTGGTGTCAGATTGATTAGGTATCAAATCCCCATTTGTGTTGTACTCTACTGGGTAAATTTCTAAATAAAACTCCCTTGCAACCATTTCAGCCCTGGTAGCACACCATGCAGTTGAATATATACCATCATCTACGAAGAATTGCCTACAATATTCTGCTAAATTAAAACTATACAAACCATTGTTATCACCATAAGCATTTATTCTTAACCCTGTATCTTCCCAAGTATTTCCTTTTAGATATAATTTACCTGTAAAATGTGCTACAGCACCATCTGTAACCTCTACAGAAACAACTATAGGTCTTTGACATGTAACAAATTTTCCATGAGGCTCATATTGAATATTCCAAGTTGCCATATTATTTTATTTTAACGATATACTTATCTTTTTGTTTATAGCAACTGTTATAGCTGCTGATATTTCTTGATTAATCATGTCCTCTAACTCCCTTTTAGCGTCATCAAGCCAACCAGGGGACTTTACAGTACGACCTCTTTTATCAGCAGCTCCAGCTACAGCAAAAACCATTCTTTTTTGCTCAGACTCAGACAGTTGAGGGTACTTATCTGCTACCCATTTCATTAAAGCACCTATATAATTACTTTGGCCTCCTCCACCTCTACCACTGTATGGCACATCAATTTTACCTTTTGTTTTTAAAGAGCCTCCGTTGTTTAACCTTACAGCAGCATCATTAGACTTAAAAACCCACTCTATAGTATTTGCTACAATCCTTGGAAGCTCAGCCCTTATACTATCAGCTGTCTTTCCTGTAGTATTTTGAACTCTTTTATTTCCTGACCTAATATTTTTTTTCAACTTATCTTTCATTAAGTTGATTGGCTTATTAGCTGAAGCAAATAATATTTGAGCTATCTCTTCTAACATCTGTTACGCAGGGTTTTGAGTTTCTCTTGCTGGGAATGTTGGAGGGAAGTTGACAGCTGCATCATCCTCACAAGGGTCAGCACCAGGTGAACCAGGGGCATAACAACAAGTTCCATCATCAACACCAGCAGCAGGGTCATAATTTAAAGCACTT
>MDTC01257388.1_pt1 | contig 12171 bp, 7 predicted proteins | sample 811181 | NCBI WGS metagenome assembly MDTC01 (sample SAMN05326644, study PRJNA326480) | marine metagenome | isolation source: seawater | place: Pacific Ocean: North | collected 2011
CCCCCAGGATTAACGTATACACAACGGGCACCGGGTTGACACCCGGTGCTCAACTTTGAAAATGACGTGCATAACCCCCACGCGCGGAAATGACGAAATGAGATTCACAAGACGAACATACATGTCAATTGTTGAAAATCTGATTTACCACACAACCAACAAAAAAAAACGCAGCCCATCATTGCGATGAGCTGCGTTTTTGATTGTTGATTCTGGTGACTTATTTTTCCACACCAAACTGGTACACCGTCTTGGTGTTGTAGGTTTCGTCGGGCTTGAGGATGATGTCGTGGAAGCCGGGGGTGTTGTGACTGTTGGGGAACTGCTGGGTCTCCAGGCAGAGTCCGCCGCATTTCACATAGGGTTTGCCGGCTTTGCCCATCAGGCGTCCGTCCAGGAAGTTGCCGGTGTAAAACTGGATGGCTGGTTCCTGCGTGTAGACTTCCAGCACGCGCCCGGATTCAGGTTCGATGACGCGTGAAGCGAGCATCAATTCATCGTCTGCCAGATCATCACGGTTGAGTTGATAACAGTGATCGTAACCCAGCGTGGTCTTGAACTGTGGATGCTCATCATTCCAATCCTGACGAACTGTTTTGGGTTGACGGAAATCGAAGATGCTGCCTTCAACGGGGACAATCTGGCCGTTGGGAATCTGACGCACGGTTACAGGCAAGTACTCATCCGCATCAATCATCACCACGTGGTCGAGCACATCACCATTGCCTTCACCCTTGAGATTGAAGTAGGCATGGTTGGTGAGCATCACCGGCGTTGCCTTATCCGTAAAGGCTTCGTATTCCATCGAAAGACCATTGGAGTCTGTGAGTGTGTAGGTGACTGCGACATCGAGATTGCCCGGGTAATGTTCTTCGGTGTCCGGGCTGCAGTAGGTCAGACGAAGCGATTTAAAACCATTGCCAACGCGTGTCTCAGCATCCCAGACGACGGCATTAAATCCGGTCTTGCCACCATGCAGGTGATTGACACCATCGTTGGCATTGAGTTCGTATTCAACACCATCAAGTGTGAACTTGCTGTCGGCGGTGCGGTTGGCAACACGACCGATGATCGCCCCGAAGTACGGCTTGTCCACCGCGTTGAGATAGCGGTCAAGTTTCTTGTAACCCAGCGTCACGTCTTCAAGCTTGCCGTTACGGTCAGGCACCATGATGCTGGTGATAATCCCGCCGAAATTGGTAATGCTCACGGACATCCCCGAAGCGTTGGTCAGCGTGAATAAACGAATATTGGAAAAGGCATCAAAGTCTGCAATCTGTGGCATGTGGTATTCCTTGTCAATGAATCCACAGATTGTATCAAGACCTCAGCGTCCTGCTAGCATCGCCAGACTCACAGGCTGGCGATCTGCTCATACATCGGTTCCAACGCAGCATAGAGATTACGGTACTGCTTGTGATACTGCTGATACAGCTTGGCGGTCTTGCGGTTGGGCTTGCGCTTTTCAGTCTCGGAAATGGCTTGTTGACAGGCCTGTTTCACGGATGACCAGACCCCGGTGCCGACACCTGCAAGCAATGCAACACCGTAGGCTGGGCCTTCCTGAGTGTTGATGGTGACCACGGGCGTGTTGTAGATATCCGCCTGGAGTTGACGCCAGAAGTCGCTGCGTGCCCCACCGCCGGAGAGGCGCACGGACTGGGTTGCGATGCCCATTTGCTGCATGATGTTCAAGGCGTCCGCCATGCCGAAGGTCACGCCTTCAAGCAGACTGCGGATCATGGCACTGCGGTCATGACGGGCGGTGAGTCCAATCCAGCCGCCGCGTGCATTGGGGTTGGCATAGGGGCATCTTTCACCGGTGAGATACGGCAGGAAAAACAGGCCTTCGCTGCCGGGTTGAGCTTGTTGGGCTTGCTGGATGAGTAGCGTGTAGGGATCGACTTTTTTCTTTTTGGCCTTCGCGACTTCGACGTCTGCCATGTGATTGCGGAACCATTGGAATGAGCCGCCTGCACTGAGCATGCACCCAAAGACGCACCATTCGTTTTCGACCGCTGAGCACATGGTATGCACGCGACCGTCCCTGTCATACACTGGCTGTGAAGCATGGGCATACATCACGCCACTGGTCCCCAACGTTGCTGAGACGATGCCTGCCTGGACGATGCCGTTACCCACAGCACCCGCCGGTTGATCACCACTGCCACCAACGACGGGAATGTCTTTGACGAGTCCCATGGCTTTGGCAGCGGTGGCCGTGAGTTTGCCGGTGACGATGTGCGATTCGTAGCAGTTGGGCATGAGTGACGAATCAATGCCGAGCTTGCTCATTAGTCCCGTATGCCACTTGCGTTTTTTCACATCCAGTAACAGTGTCCCCGACGCATCGCCGACTTCCGTTGCATACTCACCGGTCATGCACAGGCGGATGTAATCCTTGGGGAGCAGGATGTGTTTGGTTTTGGCGTAAACCTTGGGTTCGTTCTCGCGGACCCAGAGAATTTTCGGTGCGGTAAAGCCGGTGAGTGCGGGATTACCCACCATGTTGATGAGCTTGCGTTTGCCCCCTGCGAGCTTGGTGATGGCATCGCATTGGGCTTGTGTGCGTTGGTCATTCCACAGTAGTGCAGGGCGCAGTGGCTTGGTGTCATCTGCCAGGAACACCGAGCCATGCATCTGTCCTGAGAGTCCGATGCCGGTCACTTGTGATGGTTTGACTTTGGCTTTCTTGATGACGGCTTTGGTGGCTTTGCAGGTCGCGTCCCACCACTGAACCGGAGACTGTTCCGACCAGCCGGGGTTGGGCGATTCAACGGTGTGTTCTGCCATGGCGGTAGCAATGACCTTGCCAGCGTGGTCACAGATAAGCGTCTTGGTCCCGGACGTGCCGATATCAATCCCGAGCAGATAAGCCATGATGTTGTCTCCTTGTGATGGAGCATTGTAGGCAATCGGGCCCTATTTGTCATTTAGTATTACAAATTAACTCACAATTGATCTCAATGGCTGAACCACAGAGTCACAGAGGCACAGAGCCTGAATAAGGAAGAGAGAAAAGCTCTTGTATTTTGACTTTCTCTGTGCCTCTGTGACTCTGTGGTTCAGCCATTGACTTAAAACGTCTCTGGGTTCATAAAATGTCTCAAACCAAAAACCGTACAATGTCAGCATGTTCCGATTCATTGCATGGCGATTGATTCAGCTGCCGGTGATTTTGCTGGTGATCTTTGGCGTGACGTTCACGTTGGCATGGTTACTACCGGGCAACCCGCTGGAGAATCCGGACAAACCAGTGAAGCCGGAGATCGCCGAGGCCATGCTCAAGCAGTACAACCTGGATAGTCCGTGGTCGTTTCTGCGAAGTTACTCGGTGAATGTGCTGACCAAAGGTGACCTGGGACCTTCGCTGGTTTACGAGGATCAAACGGTCAACCAAATCATCGGCAGCGGTTTACCAGTGAGTGTGCAGGTCGGCATTACAGCATTGATCCTAGCGCTAATCATCGGCGTGGGGACGGGCTTGATCAGTGCGATGAAACCCGGCTCGCTGTGGGACATGAGTTCGCTGGGGATCGCGGTGATCGGGATCAGCTTGCCGACGTTTGTGACGGCATCGGTGTTGATGATCGTCTTCGCGGGGATGCTCAAGTGGCTGCCGGTTCAAGGTTGGGATTCCTGGCAGCACATGGTTCTGCCATCGCTTGCGTTGTGTGCCATGCCCGGAGCATACATTGCCCGACTCACGCGCATGGGGTTGGCGGACGTGATGCAAAGTGACTTCATCCGCACCGCCCGTGCCAAGGGATTGTCGAAAAACAAGGCGTTGGTCAAGCATGCGATGAAGGTGGCCTTCCTGCCGGTCTTGAGCTTTCTTGGCCCTGCCTCGGCTGCAACGATGACCGGTTCATTCGTGGTCGAAAAAGTCTTCAACCTGCCCGGACTTGGCGTGCACTTTGTGGATGCAGTTCGGAATAAAGATCAATTCCTGATCCTGGGCGTTGTGCTGGTGTTCTCGACGATGTTGGTGCTGATGAACCTGCTGGTGGATGTGGCCTACGCGTGGGTCGATCCGCGGATTGAATTGGTGAAGTGAGTTTTAAAATGTGAATACCTGTCATTTTTGTCTTAACCACAGAGACACAGAGGCACAGAGAAATACAAAACAAGAGCATTCTCTGACTTTCGGGCTCTGTGTCTCTGTGACTCTGTGGTTAAAATTTAAACGTTGAAACGCAGTATTGCTTTCAAAAAACCAAAGGCAAACTCACTTGAGCCAACCACCCATCGGCTCAACCTTACGCTTGGCAGCAAAAACTACCATCCCCAGACCAAATGCAAAGAGGACGAAACTCAGCCATTGGCCACGGGATAAGCCCCATGTCAGACCGATGCCATAGTCCGGCTCGCGGAAGAACTCGGCAATGACGCGGAAGACGGCATAGAGTGTGCAGAACCAGCCGGAGACCACCAGCGGTTTGCGGGGTTTACGCCAGATGATCACGAGAATGATCCAAAGCAGTAACCCTTCAAGTAATGCCTGATAGATTTGAGACGGGTGCCGTGGCGTCACCCAATCGCGGGCAATCTCCAACGCCTTTTCATTGTGATTCTGAACCTGCTTGATGAACCAGTGGACATAGTGATACATCCCCTGATTGACCACGTGATCCGGGGCAGGCAGTTCGCGGGAGACTTGCGTGAGCAGGCCGTTGTCCCACGTCTCCATTTCCTGCGGGAACTTCACAGCCAGGGCAAAGTCCGGGTCGCAAGGCCTGCCATAGAGTTCACCATTGACGAAGTTGGCAATGCGGCCGAAGAACACGCCAATCGGTGCGGTCATCGCACACAGATCAAGCAGATGCGAAAGCGAATGTTTGCGACGGTAGCTGTAGTACCAGCAGGCGATGATCAGGCCGATGATCCCGCCATGCGAAGCCATCCCGCCCTTGTTGATCGCAAGCACATCCCAGAACGGCATGGAATCCGTAAAGCGAAACAACATATCCGGGCTGTAAAACAGGACATACCCCAGACGCCCCCCGACCACCAAACCAATGGCAGGCACGATCACGAAGTCCGCAGGTTCCTTGGGTTGCAAGCTCGAATGTCCGACGCTGACAATCCGACGAATCTGCAGGTAGGCAAGCAAAAAGCCAAACAGGTATGAGAGTCCGTACCAACGGATCGGCCCGTCTTCCCAGAGCATGATCGCGTACGGATCAATGTCATGAACATAAGCAGCAAGCATGTGGAGCATGATGGAAATTGTAGTGACTTTTGCGTAGCTTGCTTATTTGAAACTCATGTCGTACAACAACAACGTGCTTCTGCAGAATGTGCCCCAACTCAGAAGTTAAATTTGAGCTTCGCTCAATCCCCCGTTGGCACAACGCGGCTCGCCTGAGTTGATGTTTCTAACTGAGATTTAACGACGGCCGCGGCCTTTGCGGTGTTTCTTCTTTTTGCTGCCACCGACGCTGTCTTTCTTTTTCAGACGTTTGATGTTCATCGACTGCTGATGTGCCTCGCGAGCGCCCTTGGGTTGCTTGCGTTTTGTCTTGTCGGGTGTCGGGGCATGCTTGGGTTTGTTGCCACCCTTGTTTTCCACGATCACCAGATCAAGCATGCGGGCAGCCGGATCAACACGGGCGATGCGGATGACAAATTGATCACCGATGGCAATGACGCGGCCGGAGCGTTGGGCAACCAGTTGACCGGTATTGCGGTTCAAACGCCAGAGTTCACCGTGACGTGATTTACCGCCACCGGGCAGGTCCGCGGTGCGAATGAAGCCGTCGACGAGATACTTGTCGATCTGCATGAACACGCCGGAGTTAGTCACGCCGGTGACGGTGCCTTCAAAGTCATCGCCCAGGTGTTCAGCGAGCAACTGGAGCACAAGGAAGTATCGCAGTTGGCGTTCGGCAGCTTCGGAGTTTCTTTCGGTTGCTGAGCAGTGTTTACCGATCTCACCGAGTTTGACTTCGTCAGGCACGCGTTTGTCATCGAGCATGCCCTGGACGGTTTTCTTCTTGTTCTTGCCACCATCACCATCGCCCTTGGCCTGGAGATAGGCATCAATCGCGCGGTGGACCACCAGGTCGGGATAACGTCGGATCGGGCTGGTAAAGTGCGTGTAATGCTCCGATGCCAAAGCAAAGTGTCCGATGGGCATGGGGGCGTATTCAGCTTTGGAGAGTGTCTTGAGAACGGCAAAGTGGACGGCTTGTTCGGCAGGCTTACCACGCACGGAGTTAAGCAGTTCCTGCAACTCACTGCGCGTCGGCTGAGATGGAATGTTGTAACCTGCAACGCGAGCGAACTGCCGCAGTTCATCAATGTCAAACGAACTGGGGTCAGGATGCACACGACGGATCATCGGGATATCCAAGCCATCAAACAACTCGGCGGTCACCTCGTTGGCTTCGACCATGAACATCTCAATAATGCGATGGGTAAAGGCATCGTCTTCACGTTGTGCATCAATGACGCGCCCCGAATCATCGTAGACCAGATCCACATCGGGCAAACCCAACTCGATCATGCCACTGGCGCGACGGCGTTGGAGAATCAGCTTGGCCAACTCATCAAAAAGCTTAAGCGTCGGCATGGTTAACTTCGGATACTTCGGCTCGGTCCTGGCGTGCTTGATCGCTTCCTTGAGATCACTTTCGATGAGTGCCTGCGCTTCGAGATAAGTCAGACGTTTATCCGACTGGATCACCGCATTGCACACGCGAAAACCAAGACGTTTCCCCTCTTCGTCATAGCGAATGATTGCGGTCTTGGTGAAACGGGGTACGGCTTCCTGCAGCGAACAAACACCGTTGGAAAGCAGCTCGGGAAGCATCGGGATGACCTTGCGTGGCAGGTACGTGCTGTTGCCGCGAAGGTAGGCTTCGTCATCAAGCTTGGTCCCCATCGGCACGAAGTGACTCACGTCAGCAATGTGCACGCCCAACTCATACACCGCCCCATCGCCCTGCGGCGAATCGAACTTCGAGAGGCTGATCGCATCGTCATAGTCCTTGGCGTCCGGCGGGTCGATGGTCAGCGTAAAGACATCACGCAAGTCTTCGCGCGTTGCTGGCAGATTCTCAGGATCAAACGACTTGGCAGCTTCACGTGCCTGTTCCATGACCTGTTTATCAAACTTCTCTTCCAAGCCAAATGCACGCATCACCGCAGTGGTTTCGACATCCGGCTCCCCCGTCTCACCGAGCACATCGACGATGACACCTTCAGCCAGGTAACGCTCGGTCGGATACTGCGTGAGTTCAATGACGACCTTGTCGTTGGCGGCAGCGTTCTTGGCATGCGGGTCACGGATGATGACCGGTTCGGGGAGAATCTTGCCATCAACTTTCACCAGCCATTGACTTCCCTGTTTGAAGAGACAGCCGACGTACTGTTTATCAGAGCGTTGGATGATTTCGACAATGCGCCCGATGTAAGGTGATTTGCCATCACCACGACTGCGGCGTGGGATGACCTTGGCACGGACGCGATCACCGGTCATGCCCCCAAGCGTGTTGCCTTGTGGGATGAACAGGTCGCCGTGGCCGGTACGTTTATCGGGATCAGGCTGGAGAAAACCAAAGCCACGTTCGTTAAGACGGAATGTGCCGATGACTTCGCGTCCCATGGGAGGCAGACAGATGCTGTTGGCAGCACCGTGGACGACCTGCCCTGAATCAAGCAGGTTGGTGACCGCTTCACGGAAGGTATCCTGGTCATTTGATTCGACACCCAGCGCTTTAGCCAGGAGATGGACCTGTGTGGGTTGATAGCGTTGATCGGAGACATGTTCGAGAATTTGTTTTTCAAGCCGCTCTGACATAATGGATTGGGCCTTGTGTTTTAGCTGTTTTAATGTGGTCATGGTACCCCAAACTGGCAGGCGATGTCAGGATCAATGGGCATGATGCGTAATAAACGTTATGCTGATTGGGATAGAAGCGGGATGCAGCAGGTATCCCAGTCTTGGCTTTGCTCAGCCTCGGGCTTGGGTGAAGCGTATGAAACAAGCCGTAAAAAGATAAGGACAGACCATGGCCACCAAGCAGGAAATCATCGATGCCGCCAAGAAACTGGGCAAACTCATTGCCGAGAACTCGGTGGGCGAAAAACTCGAAGCCGCGATCAAGAGACTCGAAGAGGACATGGAAGCCCAGCGTGCCATGAACGACTATCAGCGTTTCATTCAGACGTTGTCTGAGAAGGAAGCTGCGGGTAAGCCCATTGAAGTCGAAGAGAAGCAGAAGCTTCAAACACTGCAGAACGCGGTGGTTCACAGCCTGACGCTGCAGCAGTTTCAGATGGCGCAGATGGACTATCTTGATCTGATGCGTGAAGTCGACCAGGTGATCAGCGCCCAATCCACGGGGCAGCAGGCCGTCGCCGATGCCGCTCAACCGGCGCCGGCACAAAGTCCGTTGATTAACCCGAGCCTGTAAGGCATCAGCGACATACCCCCCCGGAAGTGTCGCAGCGATTTCAAACGACATGACAGAACGACTCTCATCAACTTTTGCCTTTATCCGTCACTCCAGCGAAGGCGGGAGTCCAGTGGAACTTGCAAAGCGTCAACAGAATGCCACTGGATTCCCGCCTGCGCGGGAATGACGAAACAATGGGTTCGTATCAATTCCCGATTTCACGACACCACACAGACAAGCAACACACCAATAAAAAAACGCGTCGATGAATGGAGCATTCGTCGACGCGTTTTATTTTTTCAGGTTGGCTTGATCTTACCGGGCGGTCGGCACAGCCAGATCACGCTGGGAGATGTTAAACGGCGCACCTTGAAGCATGGTACCCCACTCCGTCGAACGTAGATGTAAGGCCGTCCATGAACTGTTACGGATGTTCGGCGACATGTCGTTCTGTGGCAGGGTGTTTTCAGAAACCTGCATCACACGGGTGCTGATCCAACGCAGAATCTGTTCTGAGAGCAGGATCATGCTGGTGTACTGGTTTTGCAGGGATTGATGCACACGGCCCTGGTCGAGCGCTCGGCTGCAATGAAGCATGAACCGAAACGCGGCACGGGCGAACTGCTTGGCAATCTGCAAGGTGATTTCCTGACCGCCTGCCTGCTCGGTGACGATATTCTTAAACAGAATTCTCATTGCATCGTAATCGGCTTTGAGCGTGATGGTCGGGTTGCCATGATGCACATTCACATGTTCGTTAAGCGCAAAAAGCATCGTGCTTCGGGCCTGAGGGATGGTTAACTGACTCATGCTCCCGAGAATCTGCTCGATGACCACCTGATCCGGCTCATTGAAAAACACATTCTGCAAGAGTGTCAGAATCATCACCTGTGAAGGATTGTCGAGTTTGGCACCAAGCTTGCCAGCAGCCTGGGCTGCCAGATAACGGATCGCCGGGTTGGTGTCCGCCAAACCTGCCTGGACAATCGGAATCGCCGACTTGTCTGAAAGATCCGCCAGACAAAGCATGGCATTGAAACGAACAATCATGCGCTGCGACTGAATGAGTTTTTCGGGAATCTTTTCAATCAACGTCGATGAATAGGCCGCAGCAAAGACTTTGGACTTGGAAGGATGTCGCAGTGGCGAGACCAATTGATCACGCGCTGCGGAGACTTCCGGGTCCGGGCTGGTGAGCATTTTCTGAATCCAGAAATTGGCATACTCATCAAGCTTGAGCTGTTGGGCACCATCGAGTGTCGACGGGGTTGAAATCAAATCGGTGTCGAGTTTGAGCTGTTGTGCATTGGCGTTGATGCCGGTGAGGACAACCGTCAAAACAATGATGATCGCAGAGAACATTCGCAAGTTCATGAACATGAACCTCCGTGCTAGTTGGGAGGGATTGGGGAAAATCTACTCAAACCTTATCACTCAGAAGGTTTACTGTCAAACAACTGACTCCCGCCAAATCCGCATAAACCTTTACATTTCAAGCGGTAGAGTCGAACCAGAAAGATCGGAGCAACATTGGCCCGCCTTGCAGAAACAACTTTTGGTGGTATGCTTGGTGATTCGGCGTGGCGTTGGGGTGATTCACTGAGTCGCCCCGCTGCCGATGGCCTGATTTCGATATCCCGCGGAGAGACTTATGTCCTGGTTATTGGCATGGCAGCCATACTTCAGCCCCAAAATGCGAATGACGGGGCGTGCGCATCAAACCAACAACCGTGTTCAACGGGTGCCGGTGGAAAACGGCACGCTGGCACAGTTTGTCATCACCGATGAACAAAGCGAAACCTTCGAAGTCGAACTGGCTCCAGGAGGCTCGGGTAATCGCGTCGCCGTCGGCTGCACCTGTGATCAATGCGAAGAAGCCGGCATGTGTGAACACATCTACGGCGCACTGGTTGAACTCTCCGAATATCCCGAAGGCCGTGATGACGATCACACCCGCGTGGAAAATATCCGCCCGTCATCCCCCAAAGCTCGTAAACGCGAACGCTCCAAAATCAACGTGATCACACGCACCGAACCGGTCTGGGCCACACGCCTAAGTCACCTGCGTGTCGGGTCACTCTCCGGCGATGCTGCCCAATCGCATCTGCCCGTGCAGCGTCAGGTCTGCTACATCCTCCAACCGGAAGCGTCCTTCCGACACAACAGCGCGGTGATCGAACTGCGTTTCCGTCAGCCGACGCGCGACGGTTGGTCTGCCCCCAAACAATTTAAAGTCAGTGAACAGATCATCCACACACTCACCGAACCCGAAGACAAGCAGCTTTGCTCGCTGCTGATGGGGGGTTCGCATCCGGTGGAGGATGACTGGTCCAGCCGTTCGTCATCGCGCGCGATTTCGCGGTCGCAGTGTGTGTTCGTGCTTCCCCAGGGAGGTCGCCAACTGCTGCTTGCAAGGATGATCCGAACCGGCCGCTGTCTGCTTGCTGCTGAGGGGAACAATCTCCTGCCGCTGAGTTGGGATGCCGATGATCCCGATGTCATGCAGACTTCCTCACCGCGTCCGCCTTGGGCGTTGTGGTTGGTTGGCAATCTTTCTGAAGACGAACAAAAAGTCGGCTTTGAGTTGGAACTGCGTCGTCAAGGTCACACCATGCCTGCCGACAAGCCGGATCTGATTCTTTCAGGCCACGACGGGATTGTGGTCTACGACAACATGGTCGCCCCATTTTATGATCACGGCGCCAGCCAGTGGATCAATCAGTATCGCGATGAACTGGGTCGGCACGAATCGGTTGAAAAACTCGAAGTGCCCATGGATGACCTCTCGCGTTTCCTGGATCGACTGTACAAGTTGCCCCAGATTCCCGAAGTCGATTTGCCGGATGATGTCGGTTGGACCGAGCAGCGCATTCGCCCGGAACAGAACATCGAGATCTTCAGCCCCGCAGCGACCACGGAAAACTCCAAGCAACTCAAAGGCACACTCACCGCCCGTCCCTGGTTTTCCTATGGCAATGCTCGCGTGAATCCCTCGCAGCCCGGCCGCTTTGTCACCGACTCTCCCGCCCCACCCCCGCCGGCAGAGGAGTCCGACGAAGAGCAAAGCAGCGACGAACAAAACGCTCAGCAAAACACCGCTGACGAAACAACGAACACAGACACGCAAGCCACAACGGAAACTGAAAATCAAACCGTCGAGGCGTTAAATGACGAAGCATCAACCGATGCTCAACAGGATGAGCAATCGCAGGACAACACACCAGCGTCTGACAACACCGAGGATGTTGGTGACAATGGTGATGATGACGCCAGCGACACATTGACGACGCAGAACCTTGTCCGTCGTGACATTCGGTTTGAACATGATTGCCTGGCGTGGCTGTTGACCATCGGCATGAAGCAGAATCCGTCAAACCCCGGCGAACTGCTGAGTTTCCCCGCCAAAAGCCTGCCCAACATTGTCTCGGAATTGCTTGCACATGGTTGGGGTGTCACCGCTGACCAGCGCGTCGTCCGCCAATCCGGCCCAGCACGCCTGTCGGTCTCCTCGGGGATCGACTGGTTTGAACTGCGCGGCAGCGTCAAGTTCGAAACTGAAAACGGGACCGAAGAAATCGCCCTGCCCCAACTGCTTGCTGCTGCACGCACAGGCCGCACGATGATCCAACTCTCCGACGGATCACACGGTCTGCTTCCAGACGAATGGCTTAACGAGCATGGCCTGCTGACCACCATCGGTGAGTTGCAGGACGATCACCTGCGATTCAAGTCCAACCAGGCTGCGATCCTTGATGGTTTGTTGCGCAAG
>MDTC01007369.1_pt1 | contig 12170 bp, 13 predicted proteins | sample 811181 | NCBI WGS metagenome assembly MDTC01 (sample SAMN05326644, study PRJNA326480) | marine metagenome | isolation source: seawater | place: Pacific Ocean: North | collected 2011
ACCCCTCTGAAGAATAAGGAAATTATTGAATTTGGTGAATCAAAGGGGCGATTCAAATGGCGAAGCCAATGAAATTCTTTGGTTTCATTCAGATGTTTTTGTCGATTTTAGTTTTGCCATTTGGCTTCTTAATTTGGGGCATTGCAGCAATTCCAGGCCTCTGGATGTTTCAGGAAGTCAGTATTATTTCAGACGACATAACACGTCTTTTTGCGCAAGGTGCAGCGATCGGAATTGGCTTACTTTTGTGGTGTATCCTGGATTTACTAATTCTCGGAATTTTTGGCTTATTGTTGCGGCCTAGAACTGACTCTGCACAGGCACCAACTCAAAGTTGGTTGTCAATTCGCTGGGCATTTATGTCGTTGTTTCATCGATTAGCATCACCTTCTTTGCAATGGATGGTACCTTCATTTGTAGGCAACATCTACTATTCGATGATGGGAATGAAAATTGGAAAAGGTGCTCAACTTGTTACTCCAAACATGAATGACGCTTACATGATTGAAGTAGGTAGTAAAACAGTAGTTGGTGGAAATTCAGCAATCAATGGACATTTGTTTGAGAGAGACGGGATTCACTTGGCTAAAGTGAAGATAGGCTCAAATTGTGTCGTCGGCGCAGGGTCTTTCATTGGTCCAGGATGTGTGATTGGTGATGGTGCAGTAGTCGCAACGAGAGCAGTATTGCCTAAATTCACTATTATTCCACCTGGTGAAATATGGGGTGGAATACCAGCTCGAAGAATTCGACCTGCTCCAACTAGAGAATCTGAATAATTCTTTAATGTGGAGTTTTGAATCCAATTGCTCGGATGATACACCAACCAGCCCAGCCTTCGAATATAGAAAATGCTCCACCTGCAATAATCCCAGTTGGTATAATCCAATATATTCCCCATTTGATTCCTAGAACGAAGAAAGACAAAGTCACAATTATCCCAAAAATCACTCCCATGATTCCAAGTTTTAATCTGTACGCCTTTCCTTTCGCGCCAATGTTACACTGCATGATTACAACTCTCTAGTGGTGCTAAATTTGGATGATGATTACTGGTTGTTTGCGAGGTTTGCATTTATTTCCTTTAGTAGATCTCTAATCTCCACTAGGACTCCATCAGATTGTGTATTTTGTGGAGCCATCACTGTTTGGGAAGACAGACTATCTCGTTGTTTGAGGACAAGATCTCTGAATTGTGGCCCTCCTTTTACTCCTGTGAGGATAAATGGTGCTGATCCTGCAGTTTCAAAATGCATTCTGACTACTCCAAATGCATTCAGTATTGGCCCTTCATGGATGGAAACATCAGTGAGTTTGTCCAATGGAATGTTTTGTTGTTTCTTGAACATCCATCCCATGCGTATGTTTAGAGAACGGTCGGTTAGAGAACAACCCAACCCTTCGAATTGTTTCTGATGAATTGGCATTCCAATAATTAACCAAAGAAATGCTAGTGGTATCCCAATGACCGTTGATATCATCCCTAACATTGCCCCTAGCCACCAGTATACTTTCACCTTGGGATCAAATTCTACTGAAACGATGTGGCCACTGTCCGCATATCCTTCTGTCATGTGGTTAGCATTGAATAGGGTATCAAAAAACTACCCATATCATATTGTTAGATTTGAGAATAATATCCTCTAGCTGCAGTTTCCAGTTCAGTGTATGCCTGGCGTTCATCTATACTAATTGTTGTTCCATCTCTTCTTAGAGCACGACCATCCACGAAAACATCTAGACATCGTCCTCCACTATAGATTAGATTCGCTAGTAATCTTCTGTTGTTTATCCCCAATGGTCTTAGTCTAACATCATCGATGTCCCAAGTAATCCAATCCTTGCTTCCTTTGGTTGCTAAGGTCCAGGTTTCAATAGGATCTAGAATTGTAGCATCCCAATGGTCATGACGTTGAATTAAACTGGCTGATTTTGCTTCTGCTCTCATATCCAATGCATTGTTACTGGCAGCACCATCTGTTCCTAGACGTACATCTACCCCTGCATCCATCATGGCAGGATACGACATAGTTCCTCCACATGCCAATTTTTGATTACTAATTGGGCAATGAACAGCATGACATCCTTTCTCTGCTAGAATTCGCATTTCTTTTTTGGTAACCCAGCCACAATGAGCACAAACGGTAGAATTACCAAGAAAGCCCAATGAATCTAGGTATTCTATTGGATACATTCCATGGATGGCATGACAATCTGAAACTTCTGTTCTTGTTTCACTTGTATGAATGTGAACATATGCATCAAATCGTCGTCCTAAATCTGCGGCACGAAGCAATGTTTCTTCTGAACATGTGTATACAGCATGAGCTGCAATTCCATATTCTACTCTTCCATTTGCTAATGGGCCATCACTCAGAAGCGTCTCTAATTTGTTTAGTACCTTGCCATCGTCATGTTCTATATCTGGAGATGGCGGCCAATTGGTGGTAGGCCCACATACGATTCCTCGAATCCCTGAATCTGCTAGTATAGGTGCAATTGAATCAGGATGATGATACATGTCACAAGCGAATGTGGTTCCTGTTGCAATTAATTCTGCTACAGCTGCTTTTGTACCGATTTCAATCAGTTCTCTTGTAACATGTTTTTCTGTTGGGAAAATGGATTGTTGTAACCATTCCATGAGGGGTAAACCTTCACCCATACTCCGATTGAGCATCATTGGAAGATGAGTATGCCAATTTTGGAATGAACGAGTAATTACCCTATTTGTCCCTTCAATTGTTTCCAAAACATCTTCGTCGCCGTTGCTTTTTGACCACGATCCATCTGGATGAAGTAATATGTCTCCATGATGGATAATTCCACCATCATCAATTAGAAGGGTGGAGGTAATCCTCCTAGGTTCCATGTTAATCGTAAATCCCCATAGGACTTGATTTTGTGCTTTTATTTTGTAAGAAAACCTAATTCTCATCTAGCAGGCCAGAAAGGAATCAAGTTTGAGGCTAAACTAGCTAAGTTTCTGGTTTGAATCCACACTCGCCCCTGGCCTGAGAAATGCATTACGATTCCTTCGCCACCAAACATGAATGATTTCATTCCACCAACTTTGCCAATTTCATAAGATACTGTATCATCGAAAGCCACTACATGTCCAGTGTCTATAGTAACAATTTGACCTGGTTGAATTGGGATCTCTTTCATTGCACCATATGAATTAAACCAAGTTCTACCTGGCTGCCCATCTTCTGTATATGCTCGAATGAAGAACAAGGATTCTCCAGAAAAGAATCCCTTTGCTCCTTGGAATTTAGTATCAGTCTTGATGTTTGTAGTTGAAGCAAGATACGAACCACTTTGAATGAAAATTTGTCTACCAGGCTGAATATCTGTATGCTGAATATCTCCTGGTTGTCCTGGGGCGAGACTAACCCATCCACCTTGTTGTCCAGCAGTGTATGTATTGAGGAAGAAAGACTCTCCTCCCAATGCTGATTTTGCCATACTCTTGAGGAATCCTCCAACCCCTCCTCCTCCGCTCATTCCGGTTTGCATACTCATTCCAGACATTGAGACCATTGCTCCAGGCTCCACATTTATCGCTTCACCAGGATTACATGCCATAGTCAGTAGTGAATAGGACGGATTAAACTCGATATGTTCTTGCATAAAGTGAATTAATTCCGGAATGGCCTTTATTATTTGGGCGAATGCCCGGGTTCAAAACTAAGCAAGGATAGGCAACATCATGTCGGGTTTGGACCCATACAGGGTCTTAGGAGTGGATAGCAGCGCTTCAGATGCAGAGATTAAGCGAGCCTATCGTCGATTGGCACGCCAACATCATCCCGATCGCAATCCTGGAGATTCTGCTTCCGAGGATCGTTTCAAATCGCTTCAATCTGCTTTTGATGCAATTGGTTCCCCCGAAAAGAGGCGCCAACATGACGAAGAGAAACGATTTGGTGGGATGAGATTTGAATCAGGTGGTTTAGGTTTCGAAGACATACTTCGACAAATGATGGGCAACTCACAACCACAATATTCGCGAGAGCCCACTTCACCTCCGGCACAGGGTATAAGCATAGAATTAGGAATAGATATAGATACAGAAATTGCAGAATCTGGTGGAAAAATCCCGTTCGTATTGAGCCGATTAAGGAGATGCCGTCGATGCACAGGTCATTCATCAACGGGTTGTCCAGTTTGTAGTGGACGTGGTGTGGAAAGACGGGAAAGTACGGTAACAGTGAACATTCCTAAAGGAGTAGAACAGGGACATCGTTTACGATTAAAAGGAATGGGGAATGAACATCCAACTGGTCTTCCAGGCGATTTAACACTCATTGTTCGGATTGATCCTGGTGAGGACCGTCGTTGGGAATCCAATCGATTAATTCAGAGTGTAGAAGTTCCTTACACCACACTTCTTTTGGGAGGCGAAGTAGATTTGATTTCTCCAATGGGGCGTAAAATTAGGCTTTCAATTGACCCAGGTTCTCTTCCAGGCGACCGAAGGAGGATTCCAAAAGAGGGAATCGGAGGAGGCCCTCTTGATGTTGAACTTGTTTTAGCAGAACCGGGAACTCTTTCTGAAGAAATGCACCAAGCACTTCAACAATTGAGAGAGCTAGGTTTGTAGGAACACAACCACTACGAATCTTCTTCAAGAACAGTATAGGCAGCAGGCCATGAGCGGATTCCAACGGGTAGCGGATTTGCTTTTTGAGAAGAGACGAGCATCTCATCTGATTGTATTGTTTATGACATTGTTATTCATTCCAGGCTTGCCAATCAGTCTAACGCCTGCAGATATTGAATCATACGATCTAGAATCTCCAGAATTAACTGCTGGACGAGTAATAGAACAGGAATTTACAGGAAACGGACTCATGGTTGGTTATATTTTCACTATTCGCGACCCTTCTCTTGTAAACGATCCAGGGCCAGTAGGTTGGGAACAGATTCAACCCTATTCTGGATTATTTTCAGGAGTTGAAGAACCTCATGGGGGAATTCTCAATCTTTCTGTTCTACAAGAATTGGATAGAAAGGCGGAGCGAATTAAGAATCACGAAATTTCAGAACACCTTGGCCCATTAGTTTCTGAGATAACAGGGACTCCTGTTGATGGTGTTCTATCCATGCCAGATAATTTCCGTTCATTCATGCGAAATGAAACACTCTTAACTCAACCTAGTAAAGAGCCTCAGGGTATTTTCATCGTAGATGTTCCTCCTAAAACAAATTGGTTGGATTGTGGAGAATTAGATTGCCTTCAGTTTGATGATCCAAATGTAACACAGGCACACATTGATCTTGCAGCCCATCGAATGGCAAACCATAGTGATGGTGCATTTCTCAGATGGCTTTCCAATGATCGAACATTTCTGCCGGATTCTGAATCCTCAGTGATTGGTCCGGTGAATGGAACATTAGTGGGTGAAACATGGGAAGGAGCCCAATGGCTACCCGGGCGTTGGTCAGCTAGTTCAGCATGGATGCTAATTCAGTTTGATAGAGAAGCAATGTCTGAAGCAGGCTGGACATTTTCATGGGGAGATGCTGAATTGGATTGGGGATATTCTACCGAAGGACTTTCCTTTGTTTCCGACCCACCGGATTTAGATTCTGCATCATGCATTTCTCAGGTAGAGGCAGGAGGAAAACCCTGTTCAACAGAGTGGCTTTTCCTTGCTCTTGAGGATGAGATTAGTCAAGAAGATCAACTTACAAATACGCTGTTAATTGGAGAGTCTCCAAATGTGGAAGTTAATCGAGAGATTCTTTCCAGTGTTTGGTTAATTGCGTTAATGGGGGTAGCAATTACACTTCTTCTATGGATTAGTTTGCGTCGGTGGACAGATGTTGCAATAGTGGGATGTGGCTTGGTACTGAGTTTGACATGGATGCAAGGAGCAATTGGTTGGGGGATCATCTTTGGTGATTGGTTTGGATTTGAAATTATTCAACGGTCGCAATTTTCAAATCTTCTTCCAATTTTGATATTAGCACTTGGAATTGATGACAGTCTCCATGCTCTCCATAGATACAAGGAAGAGAGACGGGCAGGTCATGATTCTAAGACATCAGCCCACATTGCAATTTCCAAGGTTGGTCGAGCAATCATGCTCACTTCTTTGACGACAGTGGGGGCTTTCATGGCGAATATTTTCTCAGATATTCCCGCACTTCGTTCATTTGGAATTGAAGCAGGTTTAGGTGTTCTTTCGGCATTTATCCTAACTGGATTGTGGGTTCCTCTTCTTCGATATGATATCGATAAATGGTTGGATGCTCGAGGTGAATTAGAAGAAGAGCCAGAAGGCCTCATTCGGTTGGTTCCAACTTCGTGGCTTGCTTCAACAGCTCGCTTATCTGGTGCTTGGGCGCCGTTAGTGGCTTTGCTAATGATCCTCATAACCTCAATTGCAACACCTGCAATGTTGGGATTGCAGGGGGATTTCAAAGTTGAAGACTTCCTTGATGACGAGTCTGATTTTGCAGCAGGCGTATTCCTCGTCAATGAGCGGTTTGCAGAGGAAGGTGAACCTGCAGAAATTCTCGTAGAAGGGGACATGACTCATCCAGATGTTCTATTCGCGGTTAAACAACTCAGATTCAATATGAATCAACCCGGTGAAAACGACCCAGATAGATTTGCTAGAGATCCTTCAGGAGCAGTGGAGTTAATTGCTATAGATGAACTTCTGGAATTTGCTCAATTCGCTTTATGGTACAATAGTAGCCCCTTTGAGGAAACAGGATGGAATTCCAGTTTACCAGAGAACGGTGTTAATTGCCCGTATAGGGGGGGAATAGCCCTTTTCATCGATTTTGAGAATCGAGGTTGTATCACCTATTTCTTTGGACATATGTTCCTCTATGGAATTCCTGAGAGTGGAGGATATCCGATGATTCCCGCGAGTATAATTTCGAATTTTATTCAGCCAGCAGTTCCTTTGGATGTAAATCAACCTTGGTTGGATGAAAATGGAAATAATGCAACATATGACCGAATGGCGATGCGGTTTGGATTACGTCAGCCAGAACAATTTGAGAAAGTTGAGTTGGCTATTGCAGAATTAAATAGAGACATGTCCCCCTTCCAAAATTTATCGTTCACAACTCTTTCTGAGCGTAGTGATACCACATCTGCCAATGAAACATTTCCAGTTACTTGGTCTATTGAGACAGGATCTCCAATTACACGCTATATACAAGCATCAAGAATGCAATCTGAATTACAAGGTTCGCTGTCCTTAGGCGTATTATTTTGTGTACTAATTTTATGGTGGGGTTTTAGATCCAACAAAAATCAATTAATGCATGAACGAAAGGATGGTTTTGAAACTCGATCGTTTCTTGCAAGTGCGATTGTGGGGTTGATGTTAATCGAGCCGTTTGGAGCTTCAATCGGGATATTTTCATTCATTCTAATGTCATTATTATTTTTCAAATGGGGTGAACAAGCACTCAGTCTAGCGGTGATTACTACTTTCCCGATTCTGATTGTGGTTGTTTGGCTCTATGGCGCCATAGCTGCCTTTGGATACGGTCTCAACATGGTTACAGTTGCAATTGCTGCAATTTCTCTCGGAGTTGGGATAGATTATGTCATTCATGTTGTCGAACGTTTCCGTGAGGAACGTGCACGTGGGATCGAGGTCCTTCCTGCTCTTTCTATGGTAGGTGCTGCTAGTGGTGTTGCTTTGGTTGGTTCAGCATTAAGTGATATCACTGGATTCATGATAATTTCGCGATCCTCGATGGGTTTCTTCAGTTCTTTTGGGTTATTTAGTGCGTTAATGATTGCCCTTTCGTTAATCGCCTCCCTGATTTTAACTCCTGCTGCATTGAGAATAATTTCTACTTTTCAGAGCAAAGATATCGAAGGATTAGAATCTGATTGAATATTGGTGAGATATATGGTGGTGAATCTTCGTCAGATTGAAAGGAAGGATGAATCACTTCTCCTGACATTATCCAACGATGAGATTCTAGAAGTTCCGTACCATATTCTTCGTTCAAGATGTCCATGTGCAAATTGTAAGCCTAGGTGGGAAGATTCACATCGTCGTTTAGGCCTCGAGGAGGAAGTTAAGAGACTTCGAATTGAAATGCCAAAAGCAGAACCAGTGGGCCGATATGCGATTCGTTTTATTTGGACAAGCGGGTGTTCTAGTGGACTTTGGTCCTATGACCATTTAATTGCGGTTGCAAGGGGTCTTTAGGATCGAAGACCAATGACAATCCTCAAAACTGTCTTACTATGCCCTTGGTTTAATCCGTGGTGAGGGTAATCCCCCGCTAAGGAGGCGATATAATGGTCGAAGAAGATCAAGATGAATGGATGTCGTATGCCACTGCCGGTTACGGTGGGGCAGTTGATCCATGGGACGATTTAGTTCCAGTTGATTCAGTAGAAGAGCAAGAAGATCTGATTGACGATGACGACTTGTTTGAAGATGACATGCCTTCGTTGAGGGATTTGGACGCCCCACCTTGTCCTGCACCAATGGGAATACGCCATGTAATCAGATTGGGTTGTTGTAATTTCTGCCTTTCTCGAATAGGGGGTCGTCTAAATTCTGACAGTTCTCCTCCAGAGATCCATGGTTCTCGAATAAGAGAAGAGGCCATTTCTCGTGACCCTTCCATAGCAGAAATAGATGAAAATTATTGCCCTTTTTGTGAAGATTTATTTCAGGATATAGACAATATTGTAATTCGAATATTGAGAGAAATAGGGGACGTGGAATTTTCCACACTTCAAATGGGATACCATATCAGCAAGGAACTCATAGAGGAAGAGGATAGCCTTCGCAAGAGATTTGGAGCTAGGGGTGCCCATCCACTCAAAGCATCATTTGCAGGAGCAGTCGAGACATCCTTGAAGGAAAAGTTGGATGAAGTGGAAATGGTAAAGGAAATACCTGATGTAATGATCTTAGTTGATTCATTGACATTACGAGTAAAGGCTGAGATTCGGCCAGTTTTCTATTATGGAAGGTATCGAAAACTGGCGAAAGACGTTCCTCAAACTCGTTGGCCATGTAGGGCTTGCAAGGGGCGTGACGGCGGCTGTGACTCTTGCGAAGGAACAGGACTACAGTATCCAGATTCAGTTCAAGACCTCATTGGTGAACCTATTCGTGAGATTCTTTCAGCAGAGGATACAAGTTTCCATGGGATGGGTCGAGAAGATATCGATGTCCGGTGTTTAGGTAGGGGTAGACCCTTTGTTGTAGAAGTCAAGAAACCTAGAATTAGAACAATCGATTTTGAACAGATTTTGGAATTGATTAGTTCAAGAGCAGATGGTAAGATTGAGTTAGATGCATTGCGTCCGTCAAACCGGTCTGAAATAGCTCGAATCAAGGAAACAAAGGCAGAGAAGTCATACAGAATAAGATTTCACGTTGATGGTGAAATTCCTGATGATTCAGAGTCAAGGATTCATGGGTTAGCAGGTGTAATACTTGAGCAAAGAACGCCAAAAAGAGTCGCACATCGTCGATCAGATTTGGTTCGAAAGCGCCAGGTAATTTCAGTAGAAAATGTACTAATTGAAGAAAATGAGATACAATTTGATGTTCGCTGCCAATCTGGTACCTATGTGAAGGAAATGGTCCATTCAGATGAAGGTCGCACTACTCCTTCAGTTGCAGAGATACTTGAGTCAGAATGCACAGTCCTTTGGTTAGATGTAATTGATATTCATGCGGAGTGATGTGAGATGAAGCCCCCATTTCTTACTGCGACGAACTTAAGAGTGAAGCGTAGGTGGCCGGAACCCTAAGGAGGCATAGCCATGCGTAGAACTCACGGAACCAGACAAGGTACTCGTACAATCCTGAAGCGTTCTAAAAGCCAGCGAGGCCGTGTAAATATCCGCAGAATAATGCATAATTATTCAGAAGGCGACCTCGTATCCATTGTTTTAGACGGTGGCCAGCAGAGAGGTATGCCTCATCGTCGTTTCCAGGGAATGACTGGAACAATTCAATCTAAACAGGGTCGCGCTTATGTTGTGTCTTTTACAGACAAGAACAAGAAGAAGACCGTAATTGCGCGTCCAGAACACCTACGACCATCGGAGTGAATTATATGTCGGAAAAGAAATACATCGATTTTTCTACGGTTCGAGACCTTCTTCAGAATGCTAATGAGGAGCGTGAAGAACAGTCTATGGAGCAACAGAAGGCTATGGAGCATGCAGAATGGGCAGCGAGCAATAACCGAGGAGGTCAGGCCACAACTGACAAGATTTTCACTCAATTATTTGATGCTCTTTCAGATGTTGAATGTATTTCAGAAAATGGCATGCTTCGTTCCAAGATCGCAGAAATCCGTCCAGATTCCCCTTCTCAAATTCGCGTAATTTTGGCACCTCACCGAATTCAAATTTCAGAAGGTGAAATTGATCAGATTATTACCCATGTCAAGCAGACTTCTTGAGATATTTAACCAAAAAACCCTTGATTGGAGATGTCACTGGAGGTACGAGAATAATGCAGCCGTCACCAACTTCCCCCGATTTTTCTGGTGAATGGGCAATTAGAATTCTGGATTCTGAACCTCAGGGAGTTTCACCTGGAGTTTCGCATGCAATTACAGAACGAGGATTATTTCTAATTCGATACCGTGGAGGTTCCAATGGTGATCGTATTGTGGTTAATGATGGAGAAGGAGTTGTGGGCATGGTTCGTTATCGCGACCTTTCCGGCTCCACTCAATCTGATTTATCTTCTATTTTGACCGAAATTATCAATGCTAACCCGTCTGTTTTTCTAATGTTCTACAATAGAGGTGGACCCATTAATCGTAAAATGCATATGTTTCAATTGTTGCCAGGAATTGGGCCCTCAACAGCTCAAGATATGGTTAGAAAACGTGGATCTGGGTGGGCTGATTTTTCTGCTGTTTCGGCAGATTGTGGTTTTGATGCGGCTGAATCTCTTGCAAATCGCTTCAATGAAGAACTTCGAGACCCTGGAATGCTTCCGAGCATAATTTCTATGCTACTCCGAGCTGGGTGAGCCTTCAGATGGAAGATGTTGATGCACGTCTTCTGATTGATTTATTGTTGGATCATCGTTCAGCAGTTCGTTCATTAGGGCAACATTTCCTTCATGATGAATCGATTCTGAACGAAGCGATTACTTTGTGTCAAGATGCTGATGAAGCACTTGATGAGAATACACATGTGATTGAAATTGGACCGGGCCCCGGTTCTCTTACACTGCATCTTCTACGCACTGGTTCTAAGGTCACAGCCATAGAGATTGAAGAGGAAGCAGTAAATCATCTAAATCGAAACTTCAAGGAAGAGATATTTGCAGAGAAACTCAATCTTCACCAAGGTGATGCCTTGAAGGTAAAATGGCCTAATTCAACTCATATTGTAGCAAATATACCGTATCAAATATCCAGTCCTTTGATAGATCGAATCGGTAGATTACCTGTGAATGAACGACCTAGATGTGTTGTTTTACTGGTTCAACAGGAATTTGCTGAAAGATTATCCATGCAAGGAGGACCGGATTCTATGGGTTCATTGGGTTTGACTACTGCATTAGATTGGGACGTAACTCTTGGTTCAGTCGTTCACCCTCATTGTTTCGTACCAGCTCCAAGGGTTCATTCTCGATTGGTAAGGTTGACACCTAGAATCGATGGGCCAGATGTTGATTTTAACCGTAAATTACACCGAATCGTAGTTCGTCATGTTTTCGAACAGCGTCGAAGAAAGGTTCGAAGTAGATTGAAAGAAGTCCCAAAGAGAATACAACGTGTTCAAGGATGGTACCGCTCTCGATGGAAATCAGCGGTTCGTTTACTTGAAGAAAACTCGCCATTCAATTTGGACGCTCGTCCTGATGAAATCAGTCCCGAAGAATGGATTGATTTAATCAAAGTTTTACAGAACTTTGAACCTGAATCTGACCCCTTTTTCGCGTCGGATTGATAGCGAACACCCGTCTCGCATAGTTTGCACGCGACCCTAGGTCGTTCCAAGATGGGTTCAATAACGGTCGAATGCAAGATATGTAAGGAGGGGATTTAATGGCCAAGAAGGACACCTATCTCGCACTACTTCGTAGAGGTTTAGATGAATCAACAGCAGAGATTCTTGCCGATGCAGGTTTGAAGATTGGTGATATAAAGAAACTCTCTCAAGATCAACTTGAACAAAATTATGG
>MDTC01044936.1_pt1 | contig 12170 bp, 15 predicted proteins | sample 811181 | NCBI WGS metagenome assembly MDTC01 (sample SAMN05326644, study PRJNA326480) | marine metagenome | isolation source: seawater | place: Pacific Ocean: North | collected 2011
AGGATCCTCAGTAAAAGGATGGTAACCCATGATACGAACTTTGTACCTATGAGCCCATCCTTCACCTTCATTAATCTGATCGGGTTGAGATTTCCTAGGGGCAATTTGACCGATCCACCAACGGAATCCGTCTCTGCCCATGAATTTTGTTCTACCTAGGAGATTTTGTTCTGACATTAGTCGTCGTACACTCTACATTCAAAAGCATCTGGATGATTGTCACAATAAACTTCTAATGTTTGATCAGAGTGGCGTTGCTTCCAACCATCATCTTTCTCACCTTCATGCTTATCCATGAATCCGTGCATTTTTAAATCTTCTTCAGTGTATTCATGCATACCATGATTAGTATGTTCTTTATGATCCTTGGGATCAATATACTCGTGTGGGTGTTGCTTGCTCATAGAACCTCTCTATTTTTTCTTGCCAGAAGTGTCCCTAAGAACCTTCATAGCGGTATAAGATCTATTGCCACTAAAGAAATGACTAATCTCTTTAATAATATATAGACCACTTTGTTGTGGATCAACATCGTCGTCTTTACTGACTTGTGGGAATAGACACTCTATTTTATCACCTGCCATCAATTTTATGTTAACTGGCACTTGTAATGTCATGACTTGAGAAAATAAACTCTCATATCTCCACAATGCTTGAGACATATCTTCAGTCTGTGGTTGCACAACTGTACTGTCAACTTTTGGTTCTAAACACCCTGTAGCATTGACTCCAGATATGATTCTATGTGCCATATATGGTTTAGTAAATTTATTTTCTCCATCAGGATCAACAACAGGAGGTGGATCCGATGATTCAGTTCCTAAGTTTGCTCCTCCCATACTAGACCATTTCTTAGCATATGATGTGTCATATTGAGTAAACTGAAAAGTGTGTGGATTAAAAAATATTCTATAGGTAGAATATTCACCACTCCTTGCTGAACCTAAAATATTTGCATTATTGATAACTTGCATGCTCAATATCTTCCTAAAATTTTTCATTATAGGAGCACCAGTTTCTACGGCACGATTATATTCATACTCAGCAACCACATCCTGTTTAATCAATGCTTCAATTGATTTAAATCTCATACCTTTTCTAGTTTGCCAAAAGAAAAATCCAGCAGTATTTTGTTTAGAATCTGTAGGTATTGCTCTACTAGCAAGCATAGGAGCTATGGTAAATGGTTTTCTCATATTACCAATAAAGTTAATCTTTCCTTTAGTCTCTTCTACCTCATCAATCTCTTCACACTTAACTGCCTTGAGCATGTAGTCAATAAGTTCTTTAATTGATTTACCAACAAATTTTTCAATAATTCTTGTATTTTGATTAAGAAGTCCCTCTTTAGATATTAAATGTAAGGTGAATGTTTCCATCCCCTTCTCTTGAACATAACCACTAATATTATTAACATATAGACTCATCTTAAATTCACCAAGAGCAATATCTTGTGACAATTCAATTGGTGTTGTTATATGAATGTCTACTCTCTCACCACCCCTGATAGGTAAATCATTATAGATACCTCTCTGCTTAGTATCTGTTGGATCAGCAGTATTAACTATAGTCAACTTTGCTGTCATTACTGGCGAAAATAAGTCTTCAAAATATTGAAACTCTATGACACCACCCTTTAAAGGAACAGTTTTTGATCCATCAAGAGATAAGATATCAAATCTTTCGTAAGTTGAACCCTGTGAGGGTGATGCATTTGCCATCAGGTATAATGACTATTGAGTGTGCGTAATATATTTAAAACTGATCTACCAGTAGATGCACCAGATGGAAATGAAACGGATCCACCACTGGATCCACCACTGGATCCACCACCTGTAGGCATTGGTACAACCTGTGTGTTATTTATGATAGGTACTGGAACGGTAATAACTTTTTTCTTGACGCTACTACCAGCATCTGCCACAGTTGTATTGTTTGGTTTGGATGATTTTATATTTGGTTTGGGAGTAATACCCTTAGGTTCTGGACCTTTCATTAAATGGAAGATGGTAAATTGTTCTCCACCATATGTGAAAAGAATATTATTTCCCTCTGCACCTCCTGATTCTTGATATAGATTATCTCCATATGTGATAGCAGGAGAGAACTGAATAGGTGCTCCGTTAATACCCTTACCAGCAAAATCAGGACCATAGTGAGGTGAACCCCAACGATCTGGTTGTGCTGCTGATGTCATAGCCCACTGGTTCAATGGTTTCCCACCAACAAAAATCTCTTTCATCACAGGATGATTTTCATCGATATGATCTCTCTCCCAGTTTCTTGGGGGTGGGAATCTTTGAATATGAACATGAGCACCAGTAGATCTACCAGTGTTACCAACATAACCTACAACCCTCGAATCTGTGGGTTTTCTGCCTGTCATGAATTTAACAGCCCTGTCTGCCTGACCACTTGCATTACCTGTGTTTCTTTTAAACGCTGCGAATCCTTTATCAACGCTAGTTTGTGGTATGGTAACATTTGTAATATTGTTTAGAATCGTACCAAATTTTTCAATTTTAGTTTGGTTATTCATTCCTGCCTTTTGCAGGATAGTTGTCATCATCTTATCTTGATTAGCAGCACTAAATTTGTCATCTTCAACAATACCAGACTGTGCAGCAACACCCATCAACAAGCTTGGAGTAAATCCAAACCTACCTACATCATCATAATCCATTCTAGAAACCTCAAAGATAGATTTATCAGTTAGACCAGTTACAGTCTCCTTATCACCAGAATTATACCCGAATTTTAGTGTATCCGCAAGTAGGTCAAGCACTGGTACATAGTCAATTCGTTGTTCTGTGCCATCAAAAACATTCCTCTTATTTTCATCAAATAAAGATTTCGTGTTTAGTCCTTGATCTTTCGGTGCATTTTTTATTCTGTCTGGTACATAGTCATCTTTTATCCCTAATGCACCCTTACCATATTCTAGTATAGATTTTTTAATTTTTTCAAATGCTACTATTGCCATATTTTTTTCATTCTTCAATTCTTTACTAAGAGCCTTTAAATCACTCCTCAACTTACCTTCTTTATCTTCCAGATCAAAATTTTTAATATTTTCCCATGCTGATTTAATTACATCACCAATTTTTGTGAGTACACTCCATATACCATCAGCAAATTCTTGCAGTTTTTCTACAAAAGTTGTTATGCTTTTAATAACTTTCTTAACCTCTTCAATAATCTTAGGTAACTTATCTAAAAGAAATCCTAGAATTAGAAGACCAATTGCATTTAACAATCTGTCTACAAAACTACCTTTTTTATTTTTTTTCTTATCAGGTTTTTTAGAGGCACTTGATGGTGAGGATTCAATAAACTTTTCTCTATCATCCTTTTTCTTTTTATCTAATAATTTTTTAGAATCAATAACAGATTTTGCAATACTAGCTTTTCTCGCCCTAATTTTTGAACCCAAGGATTGTCTCATCGCTTGAGTAGACTGTCGGACTGCTATGATTCCGAAACTTACTGTGCTAATTAGTTCCTTCTGTGGTATTAACTTCATGATGCGTAGATACTAATATAGTGATATAGATAATCATTATCAAGATTATTGGTATCAATATCAATACCCGTAGTCATAGGACCACCTTCAGCATTACCAGTACTACCAGCATTGCTAGTTGATGGTGCATCAACAGGTATAATATTAACTATTGGTGCATCATTACTAGTAAAGGATTCAAGTGTATTTGAAAAATTCTTTTTAGCATTTTTTACTGCACTGTCTATACCCTCCATAGGTGCAAAGTTTCCTTCCTGTGTTCCTGTCTCTGCATTAATTTTTGTACTAGGATCAATAGGCAAGGTCTTAGATTTTACTTTATCACTAGCATTTGCTATTGGAGATGGTGTATCAAGTTCTGGATAAATCCTTGCCATTATCCTTGCTAACTGTTCATATACTTCAGGATCTTTTACAATATCATCAAGAGTTCCAAATTTACCATCTGGTCCTTTTGCGTCACTCCTATTACCAATCCCTCTCATATTGAGGATTCTCAATGCTAACTTATTAATAACAGTGCTATGCTCTGGAGGAAGTTCCCCTTTAAGACTCACAATATTCTTTAAATTTTGTTGGAACTGTACTTCTAACTTAGCAATATTACCGTCAGCACCCTCTGCAGAGTCAGGGTTATCCTTCTTCATCTGTTTATATTCGTCTTGTAGTTGCCTAATACGAGCAGCGTCTCTGTATAAACCTGTTAGATGTGCGAGTTTTGCTTTGTCTGTATCACTCCTCTTATTTTCCTTTGCCTCTTTGACTAAATTCTCATTAAAATTTGTTCCTAATTTCTTATCACCTTGCCACAACCATCTCTTATCATCCTTTCCAATACCAAGCATACTACCTTCCTGTCCTGCCTTCCTAAATCTAGGATCTCCTGTACCATGATAACCTAACTCTAATGCCATTATTTGTTTTCTAATCTCAGCAATTTTAGTGTTAGCATTCACCTCATCTATCACATCACCAAATATATTCAATCTAGTACCGTCAGGTTTTCCTTCTTCAACAGCTTTTAATTCTTCCCTAAGTTTATCAATTACAACACTCCTATCACCACCTGCTGCTGCAACTGCTTTCGATATTTCCTTTTCTGGATCACTTTGCATCTGTCTTGTTGCTAGAACAGCAGCTATCCCCATCCAAATCACAGGGTTTGCAAGTAATCCTAGAATAGCAGGTATTGATGCTATCATTGCACCAACAAGACTAGTGATACCAGTGACAATAAGAGGTATACCAAAAGTAAATGCAGCAATAACACCAACTGCTACCAGACTAACCTTTATAAGATTGTTCTTTATCTTATTCAAAGTTTCTTGATCACCTTCTTTAAATGCTTTTATTGCTTTACCACCTTTATCTGCTAACCATCCTAAGAATAATATGCCAAGTGCTTCAAAAAATTTATTAAATTGAATTTTTGCAGACTCACCTAACTTTTTAATGGGAGTGGTAAGTGATTTTGTTATTTTATTCTCTAAAAACTTCTCTGTGTTTATTTTCTTAGTTTGATCTTGCTCTGCTTTTTGAGTAGCAAGTTTCTTAGCTCGTTCCTTATTATCAAGTGTCGCATCTAACTTTAATAGATTCGTTATACCTATTAGGTTTCTGTTTATTGCTGCAATACTTCTTGTTACATCAAAAAATTGTTTTTCAGTGACAGAGTTTTCTACAGTGGCATTTTCCCTTGCAGTATCCATCTTCTGCGTTGTAGTACGAGAAGATCTTGGTAATAATTTCGCTCTATCGATTGCCATTCTTAAACTTGTTGATTTTTAAGATTCTCTTCTTCAATGTATTGTTGGAGTAGAGATAGATAAATCTCCCTCTCCCACGGAATCATGTTTTCAATGTCACTCAAGCTATATTTATGATGCTGCATGAGAGCGAAGTTGATCTTATAGTATGCTACAAGATCCTCATGCAACATCGCTAGTTGAAAAAAGCTGCTAAACCCTCAAGTGGAATAGTACTTTCTACCTTTGTTTTAGGATTAATTACTTTAATCTCATGGTACAACCGTGGCATAGTTGCAAAGAATTTTTCTAGTTGCTTGAATTGTTTTGATCCAAGTCCTTCTAGAAACTCTACCATCTCTGCTGGAGTAAAGTCACTTGACTTCCAAATCTCCTCGTCATTATATACTGTATCAACACAAGCAGCAATCATATCAAATGATTGATCAAACCCAATGTTATCTACATCAAAATTTTCTTTGATGAACTGATCTAGAGAAGGATATTTCATTCTCATAGAAACTGTTTCATCTAATTTAATATCTGTTGTATGTTCTGGATCAGTTAAAATTTGAATTTCATCCAAATTAACTGTTGTTTCTACCTGAGTTTCTCCATCATCAGGACAGGTAACTTTGATCTCTACAGACTCACCTACAGATTTACCTCGCACATTAAGAAAGAGATACTCAATGTCAAATGTAGATAGTTTATCAATGTTGATACCTCTACTGAGGATGCAATTGTTTAAAACTTGTTTGACTGCAGTAGCAATATCTTTGATTTCATTGCTCTCCATTGCAATGACCAAAATCTTTTCTTCTTTAACTAAAAAGGGTCTATATCTAATTTTCTTTTTAGATGATGGAATTACCAACTCATAGGTTGGTGAGTTAATCTTAGGTAGTGGCATCAGTTTTTCCTCTAATTGTAGCACATATGTAAGCCAATGTAGACTTAAATGCGTTGCCCTGTAGTTCATCAAACATGTACATATTCAAACGAAATGCATAGTTTGCTTCAGTGACGATAGCAGATACCTGCGATTGAGTTACAGGCAACTTATTTAGTGTGGCACGATAATTGTTTTTAAAATCTTTCTTATTTTCAATCTCTGGGAAATTATAGAACTCTAGTCCACGGTCTTGTAGGTTGAGAGATTTCTCTGCAATATTCTTAAGAATCTGTCCACCAGATAGATCTCCGAGATATCTTGTATAATGATGTCCTATAAGGAGTTCTGGTTCGTCATGAGCAACCTCTCCAATACGAGCAACATATTGTTTACATGCTTGTGTGGGATAGATAGTATCTTTCCAGTTATGACCATAAAAATACTCACAGTCCTTTGCTAGTGCATCAACACGGTAAAGTTCTGGAATATTTAAAGGTGCAACTAAAGGATTGTCCTTTAGTCTTCTAATTTCTTTTTCTATCTCATGGTATACGAAATAAAAATTACCAATGAGTTGTCTGTAATTTTTTTCGCTGACTACACCACGAAGAAATGATGAAACAAATTTTGTATTCTCTGCAGCAGAGTGTGACTGTTTAGTCCCTTGTTTCAAGTCTATAGCGAGAGGCATAATGTTGTAATTGGTGAATAATTTATGCTATATTTCGAGCACTTTCTTCTGGAAATTGAACACCAGTAGGACTAACAGTACCGAAATCACCAAGTTGAGATCCAAATTCAGCTTGACCTGTAACTTGCTCTTTTGTTTCTGCAGGTGAAATACCTTCACCTGTATTGATAACAGTTCCTTGTGTACCATCATTCATAAGTTTAGCAGATCTTCTAGATCTACTATCAATTGCTCCAAAGAAGTACCTATCATAAGCAAATGTTACAGTACATTCTAGCACTCTATTCCCATCATATGAAACTGGCATTGAAGTAACATTGACAGGGAATGCATTTAAGAATGTATATTCCACATTTCTAAAGTGGTCTTTATTAAATTTCTGTATTCTTATTGTATCACATTTATACTCCTTTGGGTACTGCATACGATGATAGTACCCTGTTTCTATTTTATCGTTATGTTTTGCTTCATCACCTGTTTCTCCACCCGATGCTATAAAGTCATGCCATAACTCAAAAAATTGTAATACTCTGTAGTCAGAGTCAATATAGAATGTAAGACTTGTATCAGTATATACTCTAGTATGTGCAAACTTCTCTGTAATACCAATCCTATTACCTTCTATCTGAGAAGTTGCAAAAGAAGTTGCTGGCAACTCAGCACTATTGCATAGTAAACCTAAGTCTCTAGTAATGAAAAAATTATTAACTAATGGAGATCTGCTCGTTATATATCCTCTCAATCTTGTTAGAGCACCAAATCCACTAAAAAAGACTTCATAGTGATTGGTAGTTGCAACTTTTTGAAAAAGATCTACAATTTGATTAGTCGTTTTTACTCTTGGATAGGTTGGCACAATAAATACCTAAAGTGTTCGTTATGGTAAGCATGGCGTATTCAGGTAAGTATAGACCTACAAATATAAAGAAATATCGGGGAGATTACCGTAATATTATTTATCGTAGTTTGTGGGAAAGAAAATTTATGAAGTATTGTGATAAGAATACTAATATACTTGAGTGGGGTAGTGAAGAAATAATAATTCCTTATCGTTTACCTGTTGATGGTAGAATTCATAGATATTTTCCTGACTTTTATATAAAGGTACGATCTAGAGGTGGTGATATAAAAAAATATATCATAGAGATAAAACCTAAAAAACAATGCGTAGCACCTAAAGTACAAAAAGCAAGAACTAAAAAATATATCAGAGAAGTACTAGAGTATACAAAGAATCAAGCAAAATGGCATGCTGCACAAGATTTTTGTTTGGATAGAGGTATGGAGTTCAAAGTATTAACGGAGGATAATCTAGGTGTCTAGACTGCAACCTATAGTTGATGACATGACTGGTCTAGGTAGTCCAGATGATACCATGCTGGAAATTTTAGAAGCGTTAGAAGGAACAAAGGTAGTGTTGCCTGAAGAAGGTAAGTATTATACTTTTGTTTATCTACCTAAGACACCTGGCATAGAATATGATGAACATCCTTTGATTGCTTGTGTAGAAATTCAAAGATGGGGTATCAAAGGTTTTAGTTATCACTGGGGTAAAATGAGAAATTATACATGGGCAGAAGTTATTGGTGAGTATTATGAGGTAGCAGCAATGGAGTTAGATGATGCTAAAAAACTAAAATATGCAAAATTCAAGCTAAATACATAAAAATACCCTTCTATTGTGGCGAGTCTATCACAGCAATCACGATTAAATAATATACTTCCATCTACTACAAAAAAACCAGTAGATAAAGAACTAAGATATCCAAGAGATATTATAGCGGATACTACTGACTACTTTAAAATTGAAGTATTAAAATACCCCAAAAGAAAAACTGAAGGTGGTAACTTTGCAGATGTAATGAAAGGTAGTACAATCAGCAATATGACAGCTAATGAAACCCATGATGCAGCTTCAGGTGCATTAGCAGATAAGACTATAATTTTACCAATACCAAGAAATATACAAGATCAAAATGGTGCTGGATGGAGAGAGGATCAATTAAATGATTATAGTGCAATCCTTGCTCAAGGTGCTATGTCTATAATGGAATCCCCAACAATGGGTATTAATGCGTTGACTAAAGCTGCTACTTCTGGTACTGTCGTTGACAATGCTACAGCTATCATAAACAACACTGTTACATCAGCGAGAGCATCATCAGTAATAGATATCATAAAGGCAAGAGCAGCAGCAGCAGTCTCAAACATTGCTGGTGGTAATGTAAGTGCTGAGGGTCTTAGAACCAGAGCAACTGGATCAATTGTCAATCAAAATACTGAATTACTATTCAATTCAGTTAAGATGAGAGCGTTTGATTTTAGTTGGGATATTGTTCCAAGGAGTGGAGATGAAGCACTGGTTGTTAAAAGGATTATTAGACTGTTAAAGACAAGACTTGCTCCAAAAAATGACAGGAGCAATCCATCAGGTTTCTTAAATAGTCCTGATATTTTTAGAATTTCATATATGAAAGGTGGTAGTGCACATCCATTTCTAAATTCGTTTAAGGCATGTGCTTTATCTAACATGACAGTAAACTATACTGCATCTGGAACATATGCTACCTATGATGATGGATCACCAGTTCACTTGAGTATGAGTTTGAAATTTCAAGAACTCAACCCAGTATATGCTGAAGATTATGGTGACGATGGACTTCTAGGAGTGGGATACTAAACTAAATAATGGAAGATGAAGAATTTTATTGCCAGTTAAATATGAATATAGGGGGACTTCGGTTACTCTATTCTCATCTAGAATACTCAATAAGAATGTGGCCAGGTTCACCTGCTCGTCCTGCTGAGGAACAATTGTTTCTTGATTCATTAAAGAAACAAACTTTTGCGATGATTTGTGAGTATAACCTTTCTGAAATAGACTAATGGCAAATCATTATTTTAAAAGTCTACCAAACATACAGTACAGAAATCCTCTTAGTAATATTGAGAACGACTATGTAACTGCTAAAAATTTATTTGTTAGAGCAAAGATAAGAGATGATGTTTTAAATGCAGTAACTTTTCTAAGAGCATATACTATTGAAGACGGTGAGAGACCAATGGATGTTGCTGAAACCATGTATGGTGATCCATTATATGATTGGGTTGTATTGATAACTGCAAATATTATTAATGTTAGAAATGATTGGCCAATGAGCAGTAAAACATTATATGAATACTCTGTTAATAAGTATGGTGGCGATTTAAATGCTACAAAATACTATGAGACTACAGAGGTTAAGGATAATAATGGAAGACTAATTTTGGCATCAGGTTATAAAGTTGATAAATCATTTACTATTAGAGACCCTGATTCGTTCAATATTAATCTTAACCCTGTTCTTGGTATTACAAATTTCTTGGATGAGACTAGGAATAATGAGAAAAAACGCAATATTAAACTAATGAGAAAAGACTTTCTAACTCAGTTCCTATTAGACCACCAAGAGTCAGTAGAATATAAACCATCTTCGCAATATCAATCTCGTACACTAAAGAAAGCTAACGGTTAACGCAATTTAGGTCCACTTGCCCATCCAACTAGAACATACCGTACACCTTCTGTGACTGGTTGTGCTCTATGTGGGCATCTAGAATCAAATACAATACACGCACCTAAAGGATTTGCAATCTGACAGTGTTTATTATAATAGTCTACAACGATTAACTCTCCACCCTTATAATCTTTAGGGTCAGAGAGTTGTACACTCATGGATAATTTTCTCCAAACTTGTTTGTTAGGAGCAACACCATAGTCACAATGCCAGTCAAACTGACCACCAGAACGATATCTAAGGATTTGAAACTCAAAGGTATTGATATCAAACTGATAGTGTTTATGATTAACTACTTTAAATAAACTTTCTCCAATCATCTCAGGATCTGATCCTGTTTTTGGACAATGAACATCACAAACTCTATAATCATCTTTCTCATACCCACTACATTTCTCAGGTATCCAGTATTGATCTTCATCTGGTATAGCTTCAATATACTTAACTAACCTACCTATCGCATCATCGTTCAATGCGAATAGATAAAAAGGATCTTCATGAGACCTATTCATGGTCTCATTAGTTTCTGCTCTCTGACTGAGAGTTTTAGTTTTAACCATTACAATAATGCTTCAAGTTGTGATACAGAAGTAGCGTTAGTGATTGTCGAATACGGCACTGAGGGATTTGATTTAAGTGATGCAGACTCTCCCTTCATGTCTGCTACTGTTTGTATATCTGCGTTTTCTTTTGCTATGGCAAGATATTTTGCCTCTAGAATATCTGTTGTTATTGTCTTTGCATCAGCAAGTTCTGCAATAACATTTTTACTATCATGATAATACTTCCATGATGCTCTAAATGCCGTGTTTGGTAAACTTGAAGCATCTATTAAAGAATACTCTGAAGCAGAGATATCCTTTGTAATGATAGCATCATCAGATAGAGCACAATCCACTGTTGGGATTACTACTCTACATTTACCACTAGCGTCATTATAGACTATGACTTTATCTCGTGCCATTATGAGTTAGCTGCTGTTGCCACTACTATACTCTTTGCCCAAGGATATGCAACTGTGATCTTAGATCTAGCATCTGCATCGTCTTTAGCATAGATATCAACCTTTGTTGTGTTAGCATTGTTGCCATCATCAAAAGTTGCTATGTAATGGTCTCCTTTGTATGCTGCCATTGTTCTACCTTAAATTGTACAAAAAAGAGGGAGATAACTCCCTCTGTTATTTATATTATTCCTCAGCAAGACGCTGGAAATATGAAAGTGCATCATCACCTTCTGCTGTAGCAGGAGAGACTGCAACCTCTTCACGACCATTATCTTCATCAATCAATTCCTCTTCTTGTCTCCTTTGCACTGGTGCAGGAGTAAGTTTTAGAACTGAATCAAGACGCTTTTTAAGGTCGTCATATGATTTGAATTGATCAGTAGAAACAAGTTCTGCAAGAGAATGTTCCTTCTTCCACAATGCTTCTAGAGCATCATCATCTTTAAGTAATGGACTGACTGCAGCAAACTCAGAACTATCATAGTTCCAATATCCTGCAACTTTTTTGATTTTAATCTTAAAATCTGCACCTTGCCAGAAATCGAATGGATTGAGAGGTGTCTCATCCTCAAATTCTGGTTGCATTGCACCCATGATCTTATCAAAGATCTTCTTTCCAAATTTGTATAGGAATACTCCACCTTCATTAGAAGGATTGGAAGGGTCTTTTACAACATAGATGTTGGCATAGTAAGATAGTTTACGCTTCTGCTTACGAGCAATTTCTTTATCAGAATCAACTCCACTATTCCA